>ENA-OQBD01001664-OQBD01001664.1-human-gut-metagenome-genome-assembly--contig:-NODE-1664-length-9993-cov-3.306811_pt1 | contig 9993 bp, 11 predicted proteins | sample MGYA00242742_ERZ504543 | MGnify/ENA primary metagenome ERZ504543 (study PRJEB26092, sample SAMD00036239) | human gut metagenome | host: Homo sapiens | study: EMG produced TPA metagenomics assembly of... | reverse complement strand
ATCGTCGCCAAGCCAGGTGACCGACTCCACGGACTTGTTCAGCGCGTCGCCGAGGAAACGGGAGTTCGACAGGACGTGGCACAGCCGTTGCGCGGCCGAATTGGAGTCGCGCAGGAAGCCCAGGTACTCGCTGTCCGTGCCGAAACGCTCCTCAAGCTTGCGCCAGTTCAGCAACCCCATGTCGGGGTTCTGCCCCTGCCCCAGCCATTGCAGCACGGCCGGCAGCAGTATGCGGTTGATCTTGGAGGCTCGGGACACGCCTGCGGTGAGCACGGCCACATGCCGCATGGCGGCCTCCGGATCGGCGAATCCGATGGACGCGAACCGTTCGTAGGCCACCTGCGGGGCGAGCGAGAAATCCTCGCCGTTCAACGCCGCGATCGGCAGCATCGGGCGGTAGTAGATGTCCATGTGCAGCCGGCGCACCTCGCGCCGCGTCTCGTCGTATTTCGCGACCAGCTCCTCGGCGTGCAGGCCAAACGCGCGGGCGAGCCTGCGCAGCTCGGGGTTCTGGCTGAGCTTTCGACGTTGACGTCGCGCTTCTTCTCAAGTCCGCCGACGCTGCCGTCGCCGAGGTCTGGGAACAGGTGGGTGCGTTTGAGCGCCCACATCTGCTGACGATGCTCCATCACCCGTTCGAAGCTGTAATCCCGGGCGAGTTTCGCGGCCTGCTTGCGCGACACGTAGCCGCCCTCGGACAGCCTGCGCAGCGATTCCAGCGTGGCGCTGGCGCGCAGCGTCTCATCGGTGCGGCCATGCACGAGCTGCAGCATCTGCACGGTGAATTCCACATCGCGCAGGCCGCCGCGGCCAAGTTTGATCTCGCGGTCCTTGAGCGCGGGCGCGATGAGGTCCTCGACGCGCTTGCGCATCTGCTGACAGTCGTAGACGAAGTTCTTGCGCTTCGACGCGCTCCACACCATAGGCCTGGTCATGCTCATGTATGCGTCGCCGATCTGCGGGTCCCCCGCGACCGGGCGCGCCTTAAGGAGCGCCTGGAACTCCCAGTTCTGCGCCCATTTCTCGTAGTATGCCTGATGTGATTCCAGTGTGCGCACGAGGGAGCCGTCCTTGCCTTCCGGCCGCAGTCCCCCATCAATCTGCCACAGTGCCGGTTCGGCGACTCCCATAATCACCGACTGGCACACGCGCTGCAACATCGTGCCCATCTTCGTGCCGATGCGGTACAGCTGCTGCTGGCTGGTGTCCGCGTCGGCGGCCTTCACCACGTAGATCAGGTCGACGTCGGACACGTAGTTGAGTTCGCGCGCGCCGAGCTTGCCCATGCCGATGATGGCGAAACGGCAGTGCTCGCTGCCGGTGATCTCATGCCGGGCTATGGCGAGGGCGCCTTCAAGGGCCGCATCGGCGAGGTCGGACAGCTCACTGCTGATGCGCGGCTGCAGGGCGATGGGGTCGTCGCTCATGGTGTCCTGCGCGATGATGGCGGCCAACTGGTTGCGGTACGTCCTGCGCAGGGCGGTGGCGGCGTCGGCAAGGTCCATCGTGGCTGTCGGGGACATGCGGTCGTTCGGGTCGGCTCCGACGGATTCGAGCACGTGCGCCCGGCGCTGGTCATGGTTGTAGAGGTGACTGTTGCAGTGGTCGGTCGCCGCGGCCTGAACCAGGTCGGGGCGGAACCGCATCAGCTTGCCCATCGCGTCGGAGACGCCGAGCACGGCGACCAGCTGTCGGAACGCCGTGTCGTCGGGCATGATGTCGTCCAGCGCGCGGCCCTGGCTCACCTGCGCGTTGACGATGTCGACGAGGTTGCGCAGCGCGACATCGGGATCACAGACATGCTGAAGCGCGTCAAGCAGCAGGCCGCAGCGTGCCGCATCGAATCCGCTGGCGGAGAGCTGGCGGAACAGTGAACGGGCTTCGTCGAGATTCTGCAGGCCTGCGTGGATGAGTTCGCGTGCGCTGGTGTCAAAGGTTCCCGGAACAGTCATAACCTACAATTTTACAAGAAACCGTGCCTCCTCGGCCGCGATGACACGGCCGTGTCGTGGCCGGATGGACATAATGGCGGTATGCAACTGTCATCCGCAGAACTGATCGTAACCATCGTCTTCGCCATCGTCGGCTTGCTGATGGGCTTTGTTTCCGGTGCCATGCCGCTGCAGCCGCAGAGGATGACGCCTGCGCAGGCGACCGCGCAGAAGGTGCTCGGCTTCGCCATCGTCGCGGTCGTCGTCGTGCTTGCCCTGGCCTCCATGAACGTCGCCATGTGGACGACGCTCATCGCCGTGGCTCTGGGCATCGCTATCGCCAACGTTCCGGTGATTCGCCGGGCCGTGACCACGCGGATCGCGTGGTTCGCGCCCAAACCCGACTTCAGGCGTAGCAAGCGTCGCCGTCGCTGACGGCAGATACGCGGCGTGCTGTTGCCGGCCGCGCATTCTCATATGGTTGGGGCCAGACAGCCGCATGACTGTCTGGCCCCAACCATTTTGCCGTAATCGGCTGTCTGCCGGGAGTATCATTCCACGGTGAACAGCGGCTCCACGTTGTGCCATATGCGGCGTGTGGTGGCGGGATGATTCATCGAATACAGGTGCACGCCGTCGACGCCGTGGGCCACGAGGTCCGCGATCTGGTCGGAGGCGTAGATGATGCCGGCCGCGCGCAGGTTCTGGATGTCGTCTCCCCAGCGGTCGAGCAGCGCTTCGAGCTTAGCCGGTATGCGCGAGGCATTGACCTTCGCCATGCGCCGCACCGACTTGCCGCCGCGCACGGGCATGATGCCCGCCTCGATCGGCACGTCGATGCCGGCCGCATGAGCCTTGTCGAGGAAACGGTAGAAGTCGTCGTTGTCGTAGAACAGCTGGGAGATCAGATGCGTGACGCCGGCGTCCACCTTGATTTTCAGGTTCCCGATGTCCTCGTCGAGCGAGGCGGCCGAATAGTGGCCTCAGGATAGCAGGCGCCGAACACCTTGAGGTCGGGCTTGCGGTCGTGGATGTAGGCCGCGAGGTCGCTGGCGTGGTTGAAGCGGCCGACCGGCTCCTCGCCGTCGATGTAGTCGCCGCGCAGGGCGAGCACAGCGGAGACGCCTGCCGCCTCGAACATGTCGAGCGCCTCGTCGATCTTCGCCTCGTCCGAGTACAGGGCGGTCAGATGCGCCACGGCTGGGATGCCGTATTCCCCGTGGATCGTGTTGGCGATGCGCGCGGTGGCGGTGCGGTCCGAATGCGTGCCGTGCCCGTAGGTGACCGAGATGAAGTCGGGGTTCAGGCCTTCGAGCCCGTCAAGCGTGTCGTAGATGGTCCCGACGGGGGCGTCCCGCTTGGGAGGGAACACCTCCAGCGAAAACATGGGTGTGTGCATATCAGGTTCCTTACTACAAGTATGAAGTTGCCCCCGCCGGCGGGGCTGTCCGGCCGATGCCGGACTGGGGGTGGTCGGGTCATGCTCCACCACCCCCAGTCGCCTACGGCGACAGCCCCCGCCAGCAGGGGCCTATAGGGTCCTACTTCGTGATCTTGGCGCGAACCGCCTTGGCGGCGGCGACCATGTGCTCAAGGCTCGGCCAGGTCTCGGCGTTGCCACGGGTCTTCAGACCGCAGTCGGGGTTGATCCACACCTTCTCGATGTCCATCTTCTTGAGAATCTCGTAGATGCGGTCCTCAATTTCCTGCCCGCCGGGGATGCGCGGCGAGTGGATGTCGTAGACGCCCGGGCCAGCCTCGGTTTCGAAGTGCGCGTCATGGATCGCGTCAAGCACGACCAGATCGCCACGGGACGCCTCGAAGGAGATTACGTCGGCGTCCATCGCGTCGATGTCGCGGATGATGTCGTTGAACTCCGAGTAGCACATGTGGGTGTGGATCTGCGTGGTCGGCTTGACTGCGGAGTGCACGAGACGGAACGCCGGGATGGCCCAGTCAAGGTACTTGGCGTGCCAGTCGGTCTTGCGCAGCGGCAGCTTCTCGCGCAGCGCGGCCTCGTCGATCTGGATGACCTTGATGCCGGCGGCCTCCAGGTCGAGCACCTCGTCGCGGATGGCGAGGGCCAGCTGCTGGGTCTGCTGCTCGTGCGTGATGTCCTCGCGCGGCCAGGACCAGTTGAGGATGGTCACCGGACCGGTGAGCATGCCCTTCATCACATGGTTGGTGCGGGACTGCGCGTAGGCGGACCATTCCACCGTGATCGGGTTGGCGCGGGATACGTCGCCCCACACGATCGGAGGCTTGACGCAGCGCGTGCCGTAGGACTGCACCCAAGCGTTCTTGGTGAACAGGAAGCCGTTGAGGTTCTGGCCGAAGTACTCGACCATGTCGTTGCGCTCGAACTCGCCGTGGACCAGCACATCGAGGCCGATCTGCTCCTGGTGCCTGATGCAGGCGTCGATCTGGTCCTTCATGAATTCGTCGTATTCGGCCTTGGTGATCTCGCCCTTGCGCAGCTTGGCGCGTTCGGCGCGAATCTCCTTGGTCTGCGGGAAGGAGCCGATGGTGGTGGTGGGCAGCAGCGGCAGGCCAAGGGCGACACGCTGCTCCTTCTGACGCTCGGCGCGGGCCGGCTGGCGCACGAAGTCGGCGTCGGTGAGCTTGGCGATGCGCTCGGCGACCGCCGGATCGGCGGCAACGCGGGTGCCGTCGAACAGCGCCTGGTTGGCGGCCAGATCGGCGGATGCCTTCTTGGCGTCCTCATCGGAGTCGGCGAGGACGGCGATCTCCTTGAGCTCGGTCAGCTTCTCGACAGCGAACGCGAAGTGCTTGAGCACGGCCGGGTCAAGGGCGGTCTCACCCTCGGTGCTGAACGGCACGTGCAGCAGGGAGCTGGCGGTGGACACCGCCACGTTGTCGGTCTTCTGGCGAAGCGCGTCGATCAGGCCGAGGCTGACGGCGTAGTTGTTGCGCCAGATGTTGCGGCCGTTGACCACGCCCGCGAACAGGGTGGTGTTCTCGGCGACGCCGTACTTCTCGACTGCGGCGAGGTTCTCGTCCTTGCCTTCGTTGAGGTCGAGGCCGATGCCGTCGAAGCCCAGCAGGTTCACGGTCTCGTACACGTCGGCGATGTGGCCGAAGTACGTGTTGAGCAGCACCTTGATCTTGTCTTCGCGAGCGGGCAGGATCTTCGCGTACAGGCTCTTGAAGAGGGAGACGTCGCCGTCCTCCTTGTCGAGCACGAGGTACGGCTCGTCGAGCTGCAGCCACTGGGCGCCGAGTGCGGCGAAGCGCTTGATCACTTCCGCGTAGACGGCGGCGACCGCGTTCACCAGGCCCTTGTCGTAGGTGAGCTCCTCGGCCTGCGCGTTGCGGGCGAGCTTGAGGAAGGTGTAGGGGCCGATCAGCACCGGCTTGGTGAGGATGCCCCGGGCCTTTGCCTCGTTGAACTCGTCGAACGGCTTGGTGCCGTTGAGGCGGATCTCGGTGCTCTCCTCGATTTCAGGAACGATGTAGTGGTAGTTGGTGGTGAACCACTTCTTCATCGGCAGGGCAGTCACGTCGCCCTTGTCGCCCTGATAGCCGCGGCCCATGGCGAACAGCGTCTCCTCGGGGTTCGTGAAGGCGAGTCGCTTGTAACGCTGCGGGATGACATTGAGCAGGATCGCGGTGTCCAGCATCTGGTCATAGTAGCTGAAGTCGTTGCTGGGGATGAGATCGACGCCGGCCTGTGCCTGCAGCTTCCAGTGCTTCGCGCGAAGTTCCTCGGCAGTGCCGCGCACCTCGTCGAGTGAGGCGGCGCCCTTCCAGTAGGCTTCGATGATCTTCTTCAGTTCACGATTCTGTCCGATGCGCGGGAATCCCGAGACGGATGTAAGTGCAGGCATGAATCCTCCGTTATGTACGACTATGACCCGCCTAGATTACCAAAACCCGCCGATTGCGAGGCCATCAGAAGCATTAAGGTGTCGTTATAAACGGTGGTTATAACACAAGCCGGCTGTCACCGTTCGCGAGAGAGACCGGCCGGCAAAAAGGCGTCATCCCTAGTCGAAGTCCTTGGGACTGAGCACGGCGAGCAGCTCGGCGTCGTGTACCTGCCAGCGGCTGAACGGCTGATCGGAGCCGAACACCACCACGGAGGCGGTGGACATGCCCAGGTTGAGCAGATCCAGCTTGACCATGTCCGAATCCGAGGAGGCGAGCCACTGGCAGCTCACCGAAACGGTCGGCTCATGGCCGAGGACCATCAGGACCCGGGTCTTGTCCTTGGCGTTGGCGAGCTCGTCGAATACGGACTGCATGCCGCCGTCGTACAGGGCCTGGCGGTATTCGACCTTGGGATGGTCGCCGAACACCTTGAGCATTCTCTCCAGCGTCTGCCGGGCGCGGACCGCGCCGGAGCACGCGACGCGGTCGGGCAGCAGTTTCATGCCGACGAGCCCCTTGGCGACGATCTTCGCCTGCTTCTCGCCCTTGTCGGTTATCTCGCGGTCATGGTCGCCCTTGTCGTTGAACGGTTCCGCCTTCGCGTGCCGCATGACCAGCAGCACGTGGGAATAGTTCTTCGCCTTTTTCTCGACCTTGCTGAGATTCACGCCCATTCTTCAGGACCTTTCCGTACGACGTCACTGCCTCCATTGTGGCAGACGAGGGGCGCTCGACTTCCCGTCATCACCAAATCATTGCCTGCCGTTAAGATTCGCCGCGCCTGATTGGGCTGTCAGATCGCCGTCGCCTCGCCTTGCTCGCAGGCCTGATCGTCCTGCGACAGTCGGGACGTTTGCAGGTCGAGGTCGCGCAGCACCTTGCGCAGCTTGTGGTCCGAAATGTCGCGCAGCTCCAGATCGTCCAGCTGGGCCTCGCGCTGTTCGGGGGTGAGCGAATCGATGTCAGTGGTCGTATCCTTGGTGGCGCGGTCGCGTTTGCGCAGGGCCGCGAACCCCTCCGCCATCGCGCGGGAGACCACAAGGAAGCCGGTGTGGCCGATCATCGCATGGTCCGGCCGCACGGCGAGCCCCTGCGCCTTCCACGTGCGTTCCAGCGTCTCCTGGATGGCGGGATCGGTCCAATGGCCGGCTTCGCGCAGAGCCTCGACGAGTCGGCTCATCTGCGTGGTGGTGGTGATGTAGGCGATGAGGACGCCGCCGGGCGCGATGACCCGGTACGCCTGGTCGAGCCTGTTCCACGGGTCGAGCATGTCGAGCACGATGCGGTCGAAGGAGTGCTCCGGCAGGCCGGCCGCGACCGAGTCGAAGTCGCCGGTCTTGAGGTCCCACCACTGCGGGCGTTCGCCGTAATACAGCGTGGCGTTCGCGTCGGCCACACGGGCGAATTCGGGTCGCAGCTCGATGGTGGTCAGGCGGCCGGACTCCCCCACCGCATCCAGCAGGTTGACGCTCATCGCGCCCGATCCGGCACCAGATTCGAGCACGTTGAGGCCGCTTCGGATGTCGCCGAGCTGGATGACCTGCGCGATGTCCTCGGGTACATGATCTGGGCGCCGCGCGGCATGGAGAGCACGTAGTCGGCGAGACGGGGGCGCATGACCGCATACTGCCAGCCGCCGATCGCACGGGTCGCCTTCCACGGCTTGTTCCGGTCGCGTTCGGGATGGTCCTCATTGACCTGAGCCTCGCGCTTGGCGGTGACGGTGGTGACGACCACGCCCTCGGTGCGGCCTATCACGTCGTCGTGCAGAATGATCCCGTGCTCGGTCTGGGTGACGCCACCGGCGGTCAGCTGGTCGGTGATCTTCTTGCCCTTGCGGTCGGTGAATTGGATCTTCTCGCCTGCGACGATCGGCCCGCGCCTCGGGTTCATGGCATCTCCTTGGGGTGAGTTTCTGAGCTGTACACAGTTTAGCGTACCCGCGCGCTGCGTTCCGGATGTAGCAGCGAATCGTTCTCAATAAGAAAAGTGCGAGGATTCCGAACATTTCCGCACAATCGAACATTTCAGAGACCGGCAAAATACCGGGCTTATGAAGTAATCCGTGTTCGTTTCCTCACATAACGGACTCGCACCTTTCTTATTGAGAACCATTCGCTGTAACATTGCCTCATGCCGAATATCACGCCGTCAGAAGACCGAACCGTCGAAACCGTCCACGTACCGAATAATCCCACGCTCACCGGCCTGGCCCGGCTCACCCGCAACGTGGCGTATCGCACCGGGGCCGATGATCTGGTGATGGACATCATCGCGCCGCAATCCACCGGCGACGATGATGACCGCCGCTACCCCACCGTGGTGTTCGTGCAGGGCAGCGCGTGGACCACACCGGATCGTGATTACGAGATCCCGCAGCTATCCGAACTGGCGCGAGAGGGATTCGTGGTGGCGACGGTGAACCATCGCAACGCCTCGCGTGACGCCAGTGCCGTGTTCCCTGCCTATCTGAAGGATGTCAAGGCGGCGATCCGGTACCTGCGGGCGAACGCGCGGCAGTGGCACATCGACCCTGAGCGGCTGGGCATCTGGGGCACGTCGTCCGGCGGCAACACGTCTCTGCTGGTGGGGCTCACTGCCGACGACCCGCGGTATGAAGACGGCAGTTATGCCACCGAAAGCGACGCGGTGAGCTTCGTGGTCAGCTGCTTCCCGCCCACCGACATGATGGAGGCGATCGACGCGTTCGGCAACGAAGATGACCCGTTCCGGCTGTACTATTTCGGCCCGTTCGCCGCAGTGGTCGGGGCGGACCATGCAAACCGGAACTTGTGCGACGACGTGCGCCGCCGGGCGGCCGACATGAGCCCGTACCTGCAGGTGCGTGACGGGGTGGCCTATCCGCCGACGATGCTGCTGCACGGCACCGCCGACACCGTGGTCCCCTACCGGCAGTCGGTCAAGATGCACAAGAGGCTTCTTGAACACGGCGTGGACTCGCGGCTGGTGCTGGTCGACGGCGCAGAACACGAGCGCGACTTCTGGAGCCCGCAGGTGTTCGATATGATCTTCGATTTCATTCGGGAGCGGTGCTGAGATAATCAGACCGTATTGGGTCGGGGATAACTTGTATTCGATTCCCGGAAAAGCTTCTAACAAATGCCGTGTGAGCACACGCACGGCAGTGGCACATCAGGCACTATGGTGGCGGGTATGACTTCGGTTCGTGCTGTCGAGCAGACGCGGATGGGGATTGCCGCGCCGCTCGTTTCCAATATCGGCTGGGGCGTGCTGCCGCTCTACTGGCACGCGCTGTCCGGCATGAATGCCATCAGCGTGCTGGCGTATCGGCTGATCGCCACGCTGGTGGTCATGATTGCGCTGCTGATGGCGTTCCGCCGCTATCGCGCATATCATCGCGCGATCGCCGCGCTTTGACGCGCACAGCGGAGCAAAAGGCTGTTCGCGCTGGAACTCGCCGCCACCACGGCTATCAGCGTGAATTGGTTGCTGTACATATATCTGGTGGTCAACGGCCAGGCGCTGCAGACCTCAATCGCGTACCTGACTACGCCTCTGCTCAACGTGGCGCTGGGCGTGGGCATGTTCACTGCGCAGTCACCGACGTTCCCGTGGATGGCGATCGTGCTCGCCGCCAGTTTCTCCGTCTACGGTCTGCTCAAACGCTACGTGCCGTTGGACGCCATTGCACAGGCTGAGAACGACAAGGACATGCGGCAATGGGAACCACTGAACAGCATGCTGTTGATTTCCAGCACACTCGCTTTCGCTCGATATGATGACAAACGCATGTGGGCCTATGACGTGATCGAGAATGCGATGACGCGCAATCTGGGATACTCGTTCAGCGAAGAATACGACGAAAGTGCCGAGGATAACGAGGATACGAACGAAGTCGGTGGACAGCCCGGCCCGCGTCTGAACTACGGCCCGACCTACTACGCTGCCTTCGTGCACGATCCGGAAGGCAACAACATCGAGGCCATGCTCGTCTGAGCGCTGCCAGCTAAGCAATAACGGAAAAGACAGATACCCCCCCCCATGCGCAATGTTCGCATGGCGGGACCTGTCATATTCCCAGAGAATCAAACATCTCAGCAGCCGTATGGAAACGCGGGCCGTTCTCCGCTGAATATTCATGGACTTCCCGCAAGGCAGAAAACGTATCAGTAGGGACGGCGCTCTGTTG
>ENA-OQBD01001663-OQBD01001663.1-human-gut-metagenome-genome-assembly--contig:-NODE-1663-length-9998-cov-4.799210_pt1 | contig 9998 bp, 12 predicted proteins | sample MGYA00242742_ERZ504543 | MGnify/ENA primary metagenome ERZ504543 (study PRJEB26092, sample SAMD00036239) | human gut metagenome | host: Homo sapiens | study: EMG produced TPA metagenomics assembly of... | reverse complement strand
GATAGACTTGCTTGTAATTCAGTTCCTTGTGAGCTTCGCCATACTGTTTGACATACTCTAAGGATAACGCCACATCTGAAATCTGGTCGGCACTCATGCGTGAGCTTGCGTCAGCTCTGGTCTTGTAACCATTTTTGAAATCTGTATTGATGTCAATACAATAGGCAGTTTCGCCCTCAACTTTCATCATGCCCTCATTGAATGTAGAACCGATAGAACCGTCATTCATTACTTTTTCAATGATACCGACACGCTCTGCACTTTCCGTCCAGTATTGCTTACTTTCTGCATGAACGGGTGTACTCGGTAAAGCAGTAACGACAGTTGCAAGAGCTAAGAAGCCCGTACACAATCGCTTTAATATCTTTTTCATAAGTCTAATGCTCCTTTCGTTTTGAGTAATAAAATAGCCGTCCAATAAGAACGGCTGGAAATAGAAAAGGAACGTCATGTTAGGCGTTCCATAGTCTATGAAATATTAAATTTTTCTTGTTTCAATACTGATGTGCTGTACCATATCTTTGCATATCTAAGAAAACTAGCGTATCAAAGCTCATTCGTTAGTAGTAAATAAGTAGTAAATTGATGTGTTTGTTTCCTTGAAAATGCTGATAGATACTGTGTTTTAGCGGATAATCAGATTTTTATTGTGTTTTTTGCATAAAAAAGTATTTTTATATGAAGAAAAAGGGCTGAACCATATAAGGCGGCCCAGCTCTTTTTCAAAATCTCTGTTTATTTTTCTTCCATACGCTTCTGCACATCTTCCACTGTATATGCAAGCTTCTCAACATCCTCGGAATAAGTCAGCCCCTCCTTCTCAGCCAGAGCTTTCAGAACACCGATCGTTTTCTGAAGATGCATGTAGTTTCCTGCGGAGGAACCACCTGTCAGCGCGATTATTCTCTGTAATAGTTCATGAACATGTTCATTTCCGGGCTGTCCTGATTATATACTACAACACCTATTGTATATTGGATATCTCCGTCTTCGACAGCAGCAGAAACTTTTTTTTCCGCCAACTGTAAAAAACGGCAAGCAGCAACAACAGAATGCCCAGTACTTTAAAGTTTTTAAAAATCATACTGTTTTGTGCATTTCTTTATTTTTCCGTTACATAATGGCAGGCTACTTCATGTCCGGACTCTACTTCTGTGAGCACAGGAGGAATCGTCCTGTATTTCTCCATGCAGTGTTCGCAACGATTCTGGAATGGACAGCCATGAGGAACATCCAGAGGGCTGGGGGCCTCACTTTCGATGCTCTCGATCTTTTTGTCCTGATCCATATGAATGGAAAACTGTGCCCCCAGAAGAGCCTGTGTATATGGATGAAGAGACTTTTCTGTAACATCCTCTCCCGGAATTACCTCCACGATATTCCCGAGGTACATGACAGCAATCTGATGAGCAAAGGAACGGATCAGAGCCAGGTCATGGCAGATAAAAAGCATGCTGATGTTTTTCTCCTTCTGGAGACGCACCAGAAGACGGATCACGGATTCCTGTACGGAAACATCGAGTGCAGAGGTAGCCTCGTCACATATCAGGATCTCCGGTTCCAGGGAAAGTGCTCTGGCAATACTGATACGCTGACGCTGTCCGCCACTCATGTTATGGGGATGACGGTCTGCAAAATCTCCGGGAAGCTCTACCATTTCCAGAAGCTCTCTGGCTTTCACTTCCTTTTCGTTTCTTTTCAGCTTTCCGTAATTGATCAGCTGGCTCTGTAAGAATATCCACGATCTTCATTTTTGGGTCAAAGGACGCCAACGGATCCTGGAAGACCATCTGCATGTTCTGACGGTTTCAGCCAGGTTTCTTTTTTGGAAAGATCAGAGAGTTTTTTTCCATGGTAAAGGATCTCTCCGCTGGTCGGTTTGTCAAGAGAAATGACCATGCGGACAAAGGTTGATTTACCGCAGCCACTTTCTCCGACGATTCCCAGAGTCTTTCCTTTATAAACATTTAAATTTACGTCATTGCAGGCTGTTAATGTTCTGCCGCCGGAAGTTGCAGACATGGCAAGTGCAAGAGTCAGCGCCGGGAGAATCATGGATTTATTTTCCTTTTTTATATTTCCGCACTTTTGACGATAAGTATAACATGTCTAATCGAAATTGTACATATTCTTTTTAGGATTCCGGGAATACAGAAAAAAGCTTCCGTAACCGTTTTTTCTGACCCGGTATACAGAAGCTTTTTTCCTGAATGATATATAATTTATCTTTTCGCCAGTTCCCTGGTGATTTCTTCCCAGCTGACTCCTTTTTCCACCATGAGTACCATCATATGATAAAGAAAATCTGAAATTTCGTATTTAATCTCTTCTTTATCCGGATTTTTGGCTGCAATGACGATCTCTGTGCATTCTTCACCGACTTTTTTCAAAATCTTGTCAATTCCCTTATCAAAAAGATAATTGGTATAGGAACCTTCCTTTGGATGTTCTTTTCGGTCAGTGATCACATCATACACATTCTGGAACACGTGAAGTGGGTTGGTATCATCGTACTCTTTTTTCAGCAGCGGTTTGAAGAAACAGGTACGGTTTCCTGTATGGCAGGCTGCGCCAATCTGCTCCACTTTGGCAAGGATCGTATCATTATCACAGTCAATAGTAAGAGACTTTACATACTGTACGTGTCCGGATGTCAGACCTTTGGTCCAGAGCTCATTCCGGCTGCGACTCCAGTATGTCATTTTTCCAAGCTTCAATGTTGTGTTAAAAGCAAACTCATTCATATAGGCCAGCATCAGTACTTCATCCGTCCGGTAATCCTGGACAATAACCGGAACCATTCCGTCACTGTTTAATTTAAAGTCCGACCATGCAATATTACTTTTATATGTGTTTACCGGAATTCCGGCTTCTTCGCAGGTTTCCTTAAATGTATGCAGATCATTTTCAAGACTGCTTACATAAGCACCGCAAAGTCCGGACACAGCTGGTTCTCCTAAAAGCTCCAGAACGTTCTCAGATCTGTTTTCATCGGTATGAAGAACAATGGAAATCTGAGAAATCTCTGCAATTTCATTTTCGACAGTGTCCAAAGCCAGAACAGTGTCTGCATATGTTTCGATCAGATCCTGATTTTCTGTGAATTCTCTCAGATCAGAGATGCTGATCATCATACGCTCTTTTCCAAAGCGCCGGGATACTTCTTCCAGAAGCTTGATATTATTCTCTTTCGAAAAATTCAGTACAACTTTGGCACATCCCGCATAGATCAGCTTTTTTACATCTTCCATACGTTTGATATTTCCCGCTGCGATCACCGGGATCTCAGATACCTGACAGATATCACGGATTTTTCCGATCGCACGGTCATGCTCTGCATCTGCGGAAGAAAAGTCAAATACCAGAAGCTCATCTGCCCCATTGTCACCGTAAAATTTTGCAAGTGTTTCTACATTTCCGTCTCCGAAAAGATTTCTCTGTCCAAATCCGGTTACCGCCTTTTCTGAATGAAGATAAAGGCATGGGATCAACTGTTTGTTCATAAGTGGTCTCCTTCTGTATCAGAGGCTTCCCTTGGTAGAAAGCACGTCTGTGATCCGGGAATCGTACTGTGTTGCTGCATCAAGGGCTTTCGCAAAGCTTTTAAACATGGCCTCTGCCACATGATGGCTGTTTCCTCCGGAAAGAACCTTGATGTGAAGATTCATTGCTACGGAATAGGATACTGCATAAAAGAATTCCTTTACCATCTCTGTAGCCATATCTCCTATTTTTTCCGTAGAAAACGCTGCATCCCATCCAAGATAAGGTCTTCCGGAAAGATCTACTGCGCAGAGCACAAGCACTTCATCCATAGGAAGGATACAGCTGCCGTAACGTTTGATTCCTTTTTTGTCGCCAACTGCCTCACGGATAGCGTTTCCAAGGACGATCCCTGTATCTTCAATGGTGTGATGATCATCTACATTCAGATCACCGTGGACTCTCAGCGTAAGATCATACAGTCCATGGCGCGTAAAACCGTCCAGCATATGGTCAAAAAAGCCAATGCCTGTATCAATATCGGAACTTCCTGTTCCATCAATATTCAGCTGCAGACGTATCTGCGTTTCTTTTGTGTTTCTTTCGATCAGTGCTTCTCTTGCCATTATTCGTTCTCCTTGTCCTCTTCCTCAAAACGGACTGCAATGGAATTTGCGTGTGCAGTCAGCTGTTCCGATGTGGCAAACTGGATAATGTCCTTGTGGATTTTTCGGAGTGCTTTCCTGGAATAATATACAATACTGGATTTCTTGATAAAATCATCTACAGAAAGTGCGGAGAAAAATTTTGCGGTTCCATTGGTAGGAAGCACATGGTTTGGTCCTGCAAAATAATCTCCAAGGGGTTCAGAGCTGTGCTCTCCGATAAAGATCGCACCTGCATTTCGTACCTTCATCATATCTTCAAAAGGATTCTTTGTGACGATCTCCATATGCTCAGAAGCAATTTCATTGGCAGCCTCAATGGCCTCGTCCATATCTTCTGCGATCAGGATATAACCAAAGTTCTCCAGGGATTTCTCAATAATGGCTTTTCTGGAAAGTACCTCAACAAAACCTCTGACTTCTTTATCTACCTGATCTGCAAATTCCTCATTTGTTGTGATCAGGATCGCAGATGCCATCTCATCATGTTCTGCCTGAGAAAGAAGATCTGCTGCAATATAACGAGGATTTGCAGTCTCATCTGCAAGAACGAGGATCTCGCTTGGGCCGGCAATAGAATCAATGCTTACGTATCCATAAACTGCCTTTTTTGCAAGCGCAACAAAAATATTTCCGGGTCCTACGATCTTGTCAACCTTTGGAATACTCTCGGTTCCATATGCAAGTGCTCCGATGGCCTGTGCACCACCCACTTTATAGATTTCATCTGCTCCGGCTTCGTTGGCAGCAACAAGTGTGCTTGGATTTACTTTTCCGTCTTTTCCAGGAGGTGTTGTCATTACAATACGGTCAACACCGGCAACTTTTGCAGGAACGATATTCATAAGCACGGAAGACGGATATACAGCCTTTCCACCGGGAACGTAAACACCTACACAGTTCAGAGCGGTTACCTTCTGACCAAGCATGGTTCCGTCTGTTGTGCTTGTGAACCAGCTGTTCTGAAGCTGCTTTTCGTGATAGCTGCGGATATTCACCAATGCTTTTTTGATCACATCGATCAGGGAAGGATCTACCAGCTTGTATGCTTCCTCGATCTCCTCAGGGGTTACACGGATCGTATCCTTTGTCACTTCGACTTTATCAAATTCTCTGGTAAATGCAAATAACGCGGTATCTCCCTCTGCTTTTACTTTGGCAAGGATATTTGCTACTGCATCCTCGTATTTTCCATAATTATTAGGGCTTCTTTTTAAGAGAGTTTCCAGAATATCTTTTGTAGATTCTTTGGTGAGTTTTACCTTACGCATAATAAATTCTGCCTTCTTTCTGTATTTTGGAGGTTCATCTGTTGTTCAGTTTATTTGATCACACCTCGAAGTTCCGTGATCAGTTTGCGGATCCGTTCATCTTCCATTTTCATGCTGACCTGATTGACTACCATACGTGCAGACAGCGGGCAGACTTCTTCCAGCACCTTCAGGCCATTCTCGCGAAGGGTGCTTCCGGTTTCCACGATATCCACGATAACCTCGGAAAGTCCTACGATCGGTGCAAGCTCGATGGAACCGTTCAGCTTAATGATCTCCACAGTCTGATGCTTTTTGTTATAGAAGTAATCCTTTGCAATATTTGGATATTTTGTAGCTACACGGATCAGCTGATTGTTATTCAGGACTTCTCTGGCGCTTTCAGGGCCGCATACGCACATGCGGCATGCTCCAAATCCAAGATCCATAACCTCATATAGCTTTCTTCCTTCTTCCAGAATGGTATCCTTACCTACGATACCGATATCTGCTGCACCATACTCTACATAAGTCGGCACATCCGGACCTTTTGCAAGGAAAAACTTCAGCTTCAGTTCCTCATTGGTAAAGATCAGCTTTCGGGAATCTTTGTCACGCATCTCCTCACATGTAATACCGATCTTCTCAAACATATCCAGTGTTTTGTTGGCCAGACGCCCTTTTGTGAGGGCAAATGTAAGATATCTCATCAGTCCTGCTCCTCCTTTGCCGGGCACAATGCCACTTTTTTACCTTTATTTCGAAGCGCCATTGCTTCCTGGATCGCTTTTTTCAGATTTCCCGGATCATAGGTGATCACAATGGTTTTATCGCCAGCCGGAACAGCCAGCTTCTGTCTGGAAAGCGCGAGCATCAGGTTATCGACCACAATGGCAAATCCAATGGAAGAAGCCGGTTTTCCGAAATGCTTCATCAATTCGTTGTAGCGTCCGCCCTTGATCAGGGGTTCACCGGTTCCATATGTATAAGCCTGGAAAATGATCCCTGTATAATAACGGAACTTACTGAGCATTCCAAAATCAAAAGCAATGTATTTCTCACAGCCGTATACTTTCAGGATCTCATAAATTTCTTCCAGTCGTTTTACTGCAGAAAGTGCTTCCGGATTGGAGGTGAGTTTTTTTGCTTTTTCCAGCACTTCTGCTGAACCGAACATCTGAGGCAGTTCAGCAAAAGCCTTGGAAAGGTTATCACCTAAATTCTGTCCCTTAAGAAGTTCTTCCACACCAAAATAATTCTTCTGAGAGATCAGCTCACGAAGATGCTCTTCTATCTCCGGCTCCAGATCTGCCTCTGCAAGCAGGGATTTATAATAATCTACCTGGCCTACGCTAACCTGGAATTCGGTAAGTCCTGCTGCCTTCAGACACTCCACGGTCATAGCAAGGATCTCAGCATCTGCTGCTGCAGAATCATCTCCCATATGCTCAACACCCATCTGAGTATTTTCCTTCATCTGACCTCTGTAACTGGAATTGTTGATAAATGTATTTCCGGTATAACAAAGTCTTACAGGTCCTTTTTCCGGATCAAAATAAGTTGCACATGCTCTGGAAACAGACGGTGTAAAGTCAGGTCTGAGGACAAGTGTGTTTCCCTCTCTGTCAAAAAATTTATATAAATCCTTGGATGGGATCGTTCCTACTTCATTGCTGAACACTTCAAAATACTCAAATCCCGGTGTTTCTATATCTTCATATCCATATCTTGAAAACACCTGGTGGAGCTCCCTCTGGAGCCGTTTTTTGCGGCTGCATTCCTCTCCATAAATGTCCCGCACACCTTCAGGTGTATGAAAAATACGCTGCATGTTCATTTCCTCCGTAACACGTTTTGAGATTTTCTGTGTTCCACTTTAATTCGCTACCATGCTACCACAGAAAAACTTAAATTTGATTATATAGGAAACCTTTCCAAAAGTCAATCCCGTAATTGCAGATCTTTCTGGATCCCTTCCAGATAAGGAACCAGAAATCCATTTTTTCCGGAAAGATAAAATTCCTCGTCCAGCTCTTCCCGACGAAAACTTTTTCGTCCGCCGTCTTCCATCCTTTTCCAGAATTCCTTCAGCTTACGAAGGGTAAGATAATAAAAAACATTATCTGCGCTGAAATAGATCAGAAAAAAAATGCAATCCCCCTTTCTGCTTTTCAAACTCATCCATAAATGATACCTGATGAGGATGAATGTTCGCAAGGGGAAAAAGTTTTTACACAACATTCTTTTGCATCGAAGCAGACAGGGATTCCCTGTACTGCTCCGATATAATCTACGGTACTTTTCTGTTCAAAATATGCCAGCGTGATATGCCGGGAGGTTTTATCCATTTTAACCGGAGTGATCGGCGTCGGAATTTTCTGGATGAGGGCCAGTCCCTTTTCCCTGTACTGCTCATTGGTACGATTGATAAGTTCCTCCAGAGTAGAACCACGAAGTCCTCTGCTGTTCCATGTTGCCATAAAGTCTGCCCTTTAATTTAGAAGTTTGATGGATGGGAAATAACGGATCTCCGCCTTTCCGACGATCTGATCAAACTGTACATATGTATTCTGCCAGTATCGGGAATCCTTGGAATTGTTACGGTTGTCGCCCATCATAAAGTAACAGTTTTCCGGTACTTCGTATGGTCCGAAGCTTCCAAGAGGAGTTTCCGACACAAAGGAATCATCCAGAGGTGTCTCTGAATCATTGATATAAACTTTACCATCTTTGATCTCTACTTTATCTCCGGGAAGACCGATGATACGTTTGATGAACAGCTGGGACTCATCATCCGGATATTTGAAGATCACAATGTCAAAGCGTTCCGGATCTTTCCATTTTTTTGAGATCTCGTGACCAAATACATCCATATTCAGACCATAGGCCAGACGATAGCCAAAGATACGATCTCCGGTCATAATGGTATTTTCCATAGATTCTGACGGGATCTTTGCATTGATCAGTACTACATTGTTGATAACCAGGACTACAACTACCACGATGATGATCATCTTGACGTAATCCCATATTTCATTTCCAGATTTTCATAATAACTCTCCTCCAACTTTTCCTCTTTTAGTGTTCTGAGAAAGATTTCCGGAAGCGGTGCCGTAAAGACCTTCCCGGATAAATATGACAGGCTTCCTTTCATAGATGGAAACTCCATTCGTAAAAGAATGAAGCAGCTGTCCTTTCAGTTTTTTATCGGCTTTTCCATATTTGGGATCACCAACAATCGAATGTCCCCTCCGAAGCAAGGTGAGCTCGGATCTGATGTGCACGTCCTGTGATCAGTTCAACCTTAAGAAGGGTACGGGTTCCATTGGTACCCAACGGGTAATACTTTGTTTCCACTTGGAAGGGCATTTTCTTTCTCTTGTTTATAGATGGTTACTTTATTGCTTTTTTTATCTTTTGCCAGATAACCTTTGATATATCTTTCTTCTTTTAAAACTCCCTCCACAAGACAGAGGTAATATTTATGAAGTTCCCTGGACTTGAACATCCCTGAAAGTTCCTGCAGACCGGAAAGGCTTTTGCCTGCCGCTATCAGCCCGCTGGTATTGCGGTCAAGGCGGTTGCATACGGAAGGACGAAAGGTTCTCAGATCATTCTCTGTAAGAGAGCCATTTTTCAGAAGATAGCCAGTCAGATATTCTACCAGTGAAGGGGTTCCGTCATCAGCAGGCTGAGAAAGCATTCCTGCCGGTTTGTTGATCAACAGGATATTTTCATCCTCGTAAATGATATCCAGAGCATAATGTGCCCGTGGAGCAGAATCATTTCCGCTGAATTTTTCAAATGTTTCATCACTTAAAAACAGTTTTACATGATCTCCTGAAAACAGCTTTTCATTCCCGGTGGCTTTTTTTCCATTGAGCGTGATATTTTTTTTCCTCATCATTTTGTAGAAAAAGCTCTTTGGAGCTTCACGGAGAAGCTTGGCCAAATATTTGTCAAAACGCTGTCCGGCCTCGTTTTCGTTAATGATAAATTCTTTCATTATATAATGCTCCTACAGACAGATTGCCAGGATCGTATGTTTGATCAGTTCTTCCCTGGAAAGATCCGGGTATCGCTCATCCGGCGTGAATTTAATCCCATTTCTTAAAGATTCTTTGTGCTCATTCATGGAATCCAGACGTTCCAGATAGGGTTTCAGGTCCCTCAGGATCTTTACATCTACTTTATATCCGTTTTTACGGATGATTTTCTGTGACTGCTCTGCAAGGTAGGCGATATCTGCTTTTGGATCACTGGTATAACCCACTACTGTATTTCCGCACACGGCAACAGCGTCCAGATAACCGCTTTTCTCATAAAAAGTCATGTACATTTCATAGGACATGACCAGGTCACCGGCATGCTTGCGGATCTCTTTATAGAGCTTTTCATCCATAGGATGACGTAACAGGATCATGATCAGGCTTACCATGGATTTACATCCTGGCAGACAGCCTACTACGGTCAGAACCGTCCAGACTGTCATTCTTGTTCCGTTGACGGCCCACGCCACAAAGAAAATGAGCAGTGGAAGCGAAAATAATCCTGCGGTGATCAGGAGTCTTCGCTTTTTTTTCGCTGTTAAAATAACCGA
>ENA-OQBD01001660-OQBD01001660.1-human-gut-metagenome-genome-assembly--contig:-NODE-1660-length-10003-cov-2.346193_pt1 | contig 10003 bp, 8 predicted proteins | sample MGYA00242742_ERZ504543 | MGnify/ENA primary metagenome ERZ504543 (study PRJEB26092, sample SAMD00036239) | human gut metagenome | host: Homo sapiens | study: EMG produced TPA metagenomics assembly of... | reverse complement strand
ATTTCGATAAATAGGTTTTTTGGGATACATTCGATAACTCAATTTTTTGGGGAGGCTGATATACTTGAAAAAAGGAAAAGGAAGCCGGGCAAAGTGCATTGTCCGGCTTCCTTCTGAGAAAATATCTTGAACGGAAGTTTATTTCCTGTTCTGCTTTTCTTTCATCATCTGCTCCTGTTGCTTCTGCATAGCTTCAAGGCGGGCAGCGAAGCCGGTCTTTTTCATTTTCTTCGGATCTTTCTTGTTCGCTTCCAGTTGTGCCAGAAGCGCTTCTTCATTCGTCATTTTGCGCATGATGATGGTAGTTACCACACTGACAAGCGTCGAAATGAAGTAGTAGTAGTTCAGTCCCGAAGGATAGTCGTTCAATATAAACAGGAACATAACGGGCATCAGGTACGACATCCATTTCATGGCTGCCATTTGCGGGTTGGCGCCTGTGTCCTGCTGCTGCATCATAAATTTGGTGTTCAGGATATTCGTTACTGTCATCAGTAGGCAGAAAAGGCTGAGGTGACTGCCCAGGAACGGAATATGGAACGGGAAATTGATGAACGCATCGTACGTGGACAAGTCATCGGCCCACAAGAAACTTTGCTGGCGCAGCTCGATGGCACTCGGCACAAACATAAACAAAGCCATTAGAATAGGGAACTGAATCAGCATCGGCAGACAGCCGCCCATCGGACTCACACCGTATTGGCTGTAAAGCGCCATCACTTCCTGCTGTTTCTTCATGGCATCTTCCTGCTTGGGATACTTCTTGCCTATTTCATCTATTTTCGGTTTCAGTACACGCATTTTGGCAGAGGAGATGTACGTTTTCCAAGTTGCGGGAAATACCACTGCTTTTACAATCAATGTCATCAGCAGCAGAACGATACCCATGCTCAATCCCCAACTGGACAGCCAGTCGAAGATGTTGATGGTGAACCATTTGTTTATCCAGCGGATTAACGGCCAGCCCAGATATACCAGGCGGTTGAGCTCCCACTTGTCCTCGCGTCCTTTATCGAGTGCGGTCAGCGTTTTGTAGTGGTTGGGGCCGAAGTAGAAGAACAGTTGCGTCGGAGTCTTGCCGGTCGGGTCGAAAGCAGTGCTCATTTCGGCAGAGTAGTCCTTGATGTAGCCGCTTCCCTGTGTCTCCAGCTTTGAGTTCAGCTTCGTCTTCTCAAAATTGGCATCGGCGAGGAATACGGAAGAGAAGAACTGGTTCTTGAAAGCAATCCAGTCCAGGCGTTCTGCCACTTCTTTCTCATCGTTCTTGCCGGCAGACAGGTAATCGGTTCCGTCTCCGGTAATTTTATAGGTCAACTCCGCCAGGCGGTTTTCATACGTATATCCCTTTTCTATCTGACGTGCACGCTGCGACCATTCGATGTCTACATAGTCGGTGTTTGCCAGCTTGTTTGCCATACCTACGGCGTCAATTGTAAAGTCTACCAGATAGGTGTCATTGTGCATGGCATACTTAAAGTCGATATAGCTGGCGCTGTCTGCCGCCAAACGCATGGTTACGGTGCTGTCCGTACGGTTCACCACCGAAAAATAGTAGTTTTCCCGTCTGTATGGTTTCCTTCTTGTTGTAGAAAAGGAAGTTCATGGAAGCATCGTTGCCGCTGAATAGGGTAACAGGTGTCTTTTTGTCCTGTCCCATATACTCTTTCAACGTAGCTGACGAAATACGTCCGCCCTTGGTGGCAACTGTCAGCTCTGCCAGATTGTTTTGTATTGTAACCTGTGAGTCGGTTCCCTGAAGAGCGTTGAAGAAGAGAGCGGTAGAGTCTGCCGTCTGTTCCTCCTTGTCATTGGCCAAGGCAGCTTCCGCCTTTGCTTTCAGGTCAGCTTCGCGTTGTTGTACTTGGGCTATGGAGTCGTAATAGCGTTGCTGTGCAGCCAGTTGCTCCTTGCTCGGACGGCTCAGAAAGCTGAATCCGACTAACAGGATTGCTATCAAGACAAGGCCTGTGATGGTGTTTTTATCCATTTAATCAAATATGAATTTTCAATTATTAATTAGTGATGATTACTTTGTTTCGTTTTCAATCGCAGCCTTTACGAAAGCTACAAATAGCGGATGCGGGTGCAGTACGGTACTGCTGTATTCGGGGTGGAACTGGGTTCCGACAAACCATTTCAGGGCGGGTATCTCTACTATCTCCACCAGGTCCGATTCCGGATTGATGCCCGTACACTGCATGCCGGCCGCTTCATACTCTGCCTTATATGCGTTGTTGAACTCATAGCGGTGACGGTGGCGCTCCTGTATGTGTTCCGTGCCATAGGCCTCGTAGGCTTTGCTGCCTTCTTGCAATACGCATTCGTAAGCGCCCAGACGCATCGTGCCGCCCATATTGGTAATGGACTTCTGCTCTTCCATGATGTCGATAACGTTGTGCGGTGTCTTTTCATCCATTTCGCGCGAATTGGCATCAGTGTATCCCAGTACGTTGCGGGCAAATTCAATGGCAATGCATTGCATACCCAGGCAGATACCGAATGTCGGAATGTCGTGCGTACGCGCATATTTGATGGCTACGAACTTTCCGGCAATGCCACGTTCGCCGAAACCCGGTCCGATGAGAACGCCCGACATGCCTTTCAATGCTTCCGCTACGTTTTCGTCCGTCAGCTTCTCGCTGTTTACGAAATCTACGGATACCTTGCGGTCATTGTATGTTCCGGCTTGTGAAAGGGCTTCGCGGATGGATTTGTAGGCATCCTGCAAATCGTACTTGCCCACCAGTGCTATGTGTAACGGTTCGGTCGTTTCTGCCTTGTGACGGCGTTCGAGGAAAGCGCGCCACGGACCCAGCCCCGGAGTATCGCCCACGGGAAGTCCCATTTTCTTCAGGATAGTTTCGTCCAGTCCCTGAGCCTGCATCAGAATAGGCACTTCGTAGATAGTAGGTGCATCGATGCTCTGTACAACGGCTTTTTCGTCTACATTGCAGAAAAGGGCCACTTTCTTGCGCAAGGTGTTGCTCAGCTCATGTTCCGTGCGGAGTACCAGCACATCGGGCTGGATACCGGCGCTTTGCAACTCTTTTACGGAGTGCTGGGTCGGTTTGGTTTTCAATTCGCCGGCTGCTGCAAGATAGGGTACATAAGTAAGGTGTACGCACAAGGCGTCTTTACCCAGTTCCCATTTCAACTGGCGGATGCTTTCCAAGTACGGAAGAGACTCGATGTCGCCTACCGTACCACCGATTTCGGTAATTACGAAATCGAATTTATATTTGTTGCCCAACAGCTTTACATTACGCTTGATTTCATCCGTAATGTGAGGGATTACCTGAATGGTCTTTCCCAGATAATCGCCGCGGCGCTCTTTGTCGATAACGCTTTTGTAGATACGTCCGGTTGTAATATTGTTGGCCTTTGTGGTCTGGATACCCAGGAAGCGTTCGTAGTGCCCCAGGTCGAGATCGGCTTCATGGCCGTCTACCGTTACGTAGCATTCTCCGTGCTCATAAGGGTTCAGCGTACCCGGGTCGATATTGATATACGGGTCGAACTTCTGAATTGTTACTTTATAACCTCTTGCTTGCAATAATTTACCGATGGATGACGAAATAATACCTTTGCCCAATGAAGAGCAACGCCACCGGTGACGAAAATATACTTTGTTTCTCCCACTAGCTATACTGATTTTTAAATGATTTTCTACTGAAAAATTAAAGCGCAAAATTATGAAAAAAAAGAGGAAGTACATAACAGTTTGGTGAAAACAATTATAAAAAGTGGAATATCTGTGCGTAATAAGGTTCTGATAAACTTTCACTTTCCACCTTTTGTAATCTGAACATTTTGATTTAATTTTGCGTTCAAATATAGATTTTAAGAAAAGTATGAGGAATAGACGTATTTTAATAGGATTGGTTGCCGCACTGCTTTCTTTTCCGGTGATAGCCCAGAATGCTGCAAAGAGTACAAGAAAGCGGGCTGCAACGGAGAATGCGGATACATTGTCGGGTATTTGGAGCCAGAACTGGATATTGAAACTGAAACCCTGCGATAACGGGTACCGGTTGGATACAGTCTCTGTGCTGTATGAAAAATATTTCGGGGTGTTGGATTATTTGAACGATCCGGCTACTCCCGAACGGTATATTGCATACAATCCGGACTATTACCGTATGTTTGTTCCCACCACTTATTATTATGCTCCTATGGAACGCCTGTCGCAGGTTGGCTGGACTTTCCAGAAGCCGGATACTGTACCTGCGATGACGAAAGAGCTCTTGCCGTTCGATACATTGAGCTTCTTGTCGAAAGAGAATGCGAATAGGGTTGTGGACCGTGTGATGATGAATACGTACGTCAATCGTCCGGACTTGGTGGTAATGACCGAGAAAGAGATTAAAAAGAAAAAACTTTTCAAGGACAATATCGAAAAGGAAATCTCTTCCAAGCCTTCCGTGGTGAAGCTCTTTGCCCAGGAGAACATGGCAAGAGTGAAAGAAGAGGCGGAAGTCGTGATACAAAAGCCCAACTGGTGGGTGACCGGTGGAAACGGTTCGTTGCAGATTACGCAAAACTATATTTCCGACAACTGGTATAAGGGCGGTGAAAGTACGAACTCCTTGCTTGCCAACCTGCAGTTGTTTGCCAACTATAACGATAGGGAGAAACTCCAGTGGGAGAATATGCTGGATGCCAAGTTCGGCTTCAACTCAGCTCCTTCCGATGAGTTCCACGATTACCTGGTAAGTACCGACCAGTTCCGCCTTTATAGCAAATTGGGTATTCAGGCTGCATCCAAGTGGTATTATACCATTACTACGGAATTTAAAACACAGTTTTGCCATAGTTACAAGGCGAATAGCGAAGAGCTGGTCTCAGCATTCTTTGCACCCGCAGATTGGTCGTCCAGTATCGGTATGGACTATAAGCTGAAAAAGGAAAAGTTTAACTTGTCTGTTTTTATCGCTCCGCTGACCTATATGTTGCGCTATGTGGGCAATAAAGAGGTGGACGAAGTGAAGTTCGGTCTGGACGAGGGTAAGTGCGTCAAGCATAATTTCGGTTCTCAAATACAGCCTACGCTTTCGTGGACTATCATACCTTCTATCGTTCTGGATTCACGGTTGGACTTCCAGACCAGTTACGAGTGGACACGTATTGAATGGGAAAACACCATTAATTTTGTGCTGAACCGTTATCTCTCCACCAAACTTTATGTGCATGCCCGTTTTGATGACAGTGCCAAACCGACCGAAGGCGACAGCTATTTCCAGGTGAAGGAATTGTTGAGTTTCGGTATCAATTACAAATGGTAACCATATCTGTTGCGAATGATTAAAGGGGGCGCTCCGCTGACAGCGGGCGCTCTTTTTGTTTTCAGAAGAAAAATAGCGAAAAACTGCGAAAACAGGAAAAAGAGCGTTTACGTACACAGAAAAAAGCACTCTAATCCCTTGCAGTTCGCAAATAATGCGTAAATTTGCCGCGATTTGTAATGCACACTTTGCAAAATGGCGGATACTATAAGACATCAGGGTATTGTGGAAAACATAAACGGCACTCATCTTCAGGTGAGGATTGTTCAAACTTCAGCATGTGCTTCATGCAGTATCAAGGGACATTGCAGTTCTGCCGAATACAAAAGAAAAGCTTATCGATGTTATAGATGAAAGTTCTTCTTATCAGCCCGGCGACCGTGTATGGGTTGTCGGAGAATTGTCTATGGGGGTAATGGCGGTTTTGCTTGCGTTTGTGTTTCCTTTTCTTGTTTTAATCTTTTCCCTTTTTGCTTTTATGGCTATGTGGCACGACGAACTGGTCTCTGCACTGTGTTCGTTAGGGCTCCTTATACCTTATTATTATATATTGTGGCTGAACAAGTCGCGATTGGGAAAGAAGTTCTCTTTTCTCGATTAAATCCGATGAACTAACTAATACATAAAACAAATAATTAATAAACAACTAATTTATGAATGTAATTCTGATTGCAGTAATTTCATTGGGGGCCATAGCGCTGGTTGCGGCGGTTATTCTTTACGTGGCTTCCAAGAAATTTGCCGTGTATGAAGATCCGCGAATTGCACAAGTGGCAGCCGTGCTGCCTCAGGCAAACTGCGGTGGATGTGGTTACCCGGGTTGTAGCGGATTTGCCGATGCTTGCGTCAAGGCAGGTTCGTTGGAAGGTAAACTTTGTCCGGTGGGCGGACAGCCTGTCATGACGAAAGTTGCCGAAATCCTGGGATTGGATGCTGCTGCTGCCGAACCGATGGTTGCAGTGGTAAGATGTAACGGAACGTGTGCCAACCGCCCTCGTGTCAATCAATACGACGGTGCGAAGAGCTGTGCTATCGCAGCTTCTCTTTACGGTGGCGAAACGGGATGCAGCTTTGGCTGTTTGGGATGTGGCGACTGTGTGTCTGCCTGCCAGTTCGGTGCTATCCGCATGAATCCCGAAACCGGACTTCCCGAGGTGGACGAAAGCAAGTGTACTGCTTGCGGCGCATGTGCCAAGGCTTGTCCGAGAAATATTATCGAAATCCGTCCGCAAGGCAAGAAATCCCGCCGCGTTTATGTGCAGTGCGTAAACAAGGATAAGGGTGCTGTAGCCCGTAAGGCCTGTACCGTAGCCTGCATCGGCTGTGGCAAGTGTGTAAAGGTATGTCCGTTCGAGGCAATTACGCTGGAGAACAATCTGGCATACATCGACCCGAACAAATGTAAGTCTTGCCGTAAATGCGAAGAAGTTTGTCCGCAAGGTACGATAATCGCCCTCAATTTCCCGCCGCGTAAACCGAAAGCGGAAGGAGAGGCCGTTGCTTCCAAGGCTGCAGAGCCGGTGAAGAAAGTTGCGGAAGCTGCGAAGAAGCCGGTGGAAACTCCTGCAAAGCCCGCAGAAGCTCCTAAAAAAACAGCGGAAACTTCCCAAGCTTCTGAAACTGCTGCTCCGGAAACTCCGAAAACTGAAGCATAATATTAAAAGAAATTAAACGACTAAAAATACAGAATTGTATGTTGAAGACATTTTCAATCGGTGGAGTTCATCCACACGAAAATAAACTTTCAGCACATCAGCCTATCGTACAGGCAGAGATTCCGGCAAAAGCCGTTATCTTGTTGAGCCAGCATATCGGTGCTCCTGCAAAGCCTATCGTTGCTAAAGGTGATGTTGTGAAAGTAGGTACAAAGATTGCCGAACCCGGCGGCTTCGTATCAGCGGCTATCCATTCGTCTGTCAGCGGAAAGGTCGCAAAAATCGACACTATCGTCGATGCCAGCGGATACGCCAAACCGGCTGTATTCATTGATGTAGAGGGGGATGAGTGGGAAGAGACCATAGACCGTACCGATACATTGGTAAAAGAGTGCAATCTCACAGCCGAGGAAATCGTGAAGAAGATTGCGGATGCCGGTATCGTAGGTTTGGGAGGCGCTTGTTTTCCTACACAGGTGAAGTTGTGCCCGCCGCCTGCATTCAAGGCGGAATGTGTCATAATCAATGCCGTGGAGTGCGAGCCGTATCTTACTGCCGACCACCAGTTGATGCTGGAGCATGCCGAAGAAATCATGGTAGGTGTTTCTATCCTGATGAAAGCCGTTAAGGTGAACAAGGCATTCATCGGCATTGAGAATAATAAGCCCGATGCTATCCAGCTGATGACGAAAGTAGCTGCCGGTTATGCCGGTATCGAGGTTGTGCCCTTGAAAGTGCAGTACCCGCAAGGCGGTGAAAAGCAGTTGATAGACGCTGTTATCAGTCGCCAGGTTGCTGCCGGTGCATTGCCTATCTCCACGGGTGCCGTTGTACAGAATGTAGGTACTGCATTTGCCGTATATCAGGCTGTTCAGAAGAATAAACCGCTGTTTGAGCGTGTCATTACCGTTACCGGCAAGTCTTTGTCCAAGCCTTCCAACTTCCTGGCACGTATCGGTACGCCGATGAAGCAGTTGATTGACGCTTGCGGCGGTCTGCCCGAAGATACGGGCAAGATTATCGGCGGCGGTCCGATGATGGGTAAGGCGCTGGTAAATACGGATGTGCCGACTGCGAAAGGCAGTTCCGGCATCCTGATTATGAACGATAAGGAAGCCAAGCGCGGTGAGGTGCAGCCATGTATCCGTTGCGCCAAATGTGTGAGTGCCTGTCCTATGGGGCTGGAACCCTATTTGCTTGCTACCGTATCGGCTCACGGCGATTTTGAAAGAGTAGAGAAAGAAGATGTCATGTCGTGTATCGAGTGTGGCTCATGCCAGTTCACTTGTCCTTCCAACCGTCCGTTGCTGGACTATATCCGTTTGGGTAAGGGTAAGGTAGGAGCGATGATACGTGCACGTCAGGTAAAAAAATGAAAGAATTGATTTAGTATAATCTTATGAATAAATTAATCGTATCCCTTTCGCCCCACGTTCACGGCGGTGACAGCGTGCAGAAGAATATGTACGGCGTGCTGATAGCATTGATTCCTGCATTTCTTGTATCGCTTTACTTTTTCGGACTGGGCGCGCTGATTGTTACGGCTACTTCCGTAGCAGCCTGTCTGTTCTTTGAATGGGCTATCGGCAAATTTCTGATGAAGAAAGAAACCACAACCATCTGTGACGGTTCCGCTATTATCACCGGTGTGTTGCTGGCATTCAACTTACCTTCCAATCTTCCTGTCTGGATTATCATTCTGGGTGCCTTGTTTGCTATCGGTGTAGGCAAGATGTCTTTCGGAGGTTTGGGTTGTAATCCTTTTAACCCGGCATTGGCGGGACGTGTGTTCCTGTTGCTGTCGTTCCCTGTGCAGATGACCACATGGCCTGCCGTAGGACAACTGACCGCTTACACGGATGCCACTACGGCTGCTACACCGTTGGCTATAATGAAAGGTGTAATCAGCGGTGCTCCGGGCATGTCTTTGAGCGACCTTCCCTCATCTTTCAACTTGCTGATCGGTAATAACGGCGGTTGTCTGGGTGAAGTCAGCGCATTGGCCCTGCTGTTGGGACTGGCCTATATGTTGTGGAAGAAGATTATTACATGGCACATTCCCGTATCCATTTTGGCTACGGTATTCGTTTTCTCCGGCATCATGTACTGGGTTAATCCGGAAATCTATGTATCTCCGGTGGTGCAACTGCTGTCCGGTGGTCTGATGCTGGGTGCTATCTTCATGGCTACGGATTATGTAACTTCTCCGATGAGCCATAAGGGAATGCTGATTTACGGCGTATGTATCGGTCTGCTCACGGTCATCATCCGTCTGTTCGGTGCATATCCGGAGGGTATGTCGTTTGCCATTCTGATTATGAATGCGTTCACTCCGCTCATCAACACCTATGTTAAACCTAAACGCTTTGGGGAGGTAGCGAAGAAGAAATGAAAAAGTTAGAATCATCCTTGAAGAATATGTTGCTGGTACTTACGGGCGTTACTGCCATCTCCGTAGCGCTGCTGGCTTATGTAAACGAATTGACGAAGGAGCCCATTGCGCAGGCCAATGCAAAGACCTTGAGCGATGCCGTAAGTGCGGTGGTTCCGGGCTTCGACAATGACCCCATCGCCGAGAAGAAGATGCAGGAAGTAAACGGAGTACAGTATTCTGTATATCCTGCCACCAAAGGCGGAGAATATATCGGAGCTGCTGTGGAAGCTGTTGCCATGGGTTTTGGCGGTGAGCTGAAAGTGTTGGTCGGTTTCGATGCCGAAGGCAAAATCATCGACTACTCCTTGTTGTCGCATGTGGAAACTCCGGGGTTGGGCTCCAAAGCTGCCGACTGGTTCAAGAAAGGCAATAAAGGTGACATCACCGGCATGAATCCGGGTGAAGCGGCATTGACAGTGAGCAAGGACGGTGGTAAAGTAGATGCCATTACAGCGTCTACCATCACTTCACGTGCTTTTTTGAATGCAGTGAATGCGGCTTATGCTGCCTATGCCGGTCAGGAAACTGCCGACGGCACTACCGGCGCTACTCAAAAGAATGTTGAACAACCTGCTGATTCCGCAGCTCCCGAAGCTGTGGATACACTCAGCGCTAAATAAGAAAGGAGTAAG
>ENA-OQBD01001659-OQBD01001659.1-human-gut-metagenome-genome-assembly--contig:-NODE-1659-length-10003-cov-2.889530_pt1 | contig 10003 bp, 10 predicted proteins | sample MGYA00242742_ERZ504543 | MGnify/ENA primary metagenome ERZ504543 (study PRJEB26092, sample SAMD00036239) | human gut metagenome | host: Homo sapiens | study: EMG produced TPA metagenomics assembly of... | reverse complement strand
TTGTTCTGCATAGCTTTTTTTCATTATATTTTGCCTTTTCTTCTTTTGAAGCTGTATTATATCCGGAAATTAACCAACTTCCATGTCCAGAAATCAAAACTATGGAAAGTACAGCAAATATTATAAATCCAACATATACTACCCAGTCTGGTCCAGTTGATAAGTCTGCCAGTTTCATTTGTATAACACCTCCCACGAAATTCCGATTTCACGCTTGCTTTCACCCCATATGTTTGTATCTGAGGTATTCACTCACAAACTTCAGGGATAGGCACCTGTGCCGCAAGGGAATCCATTCCCTTGTACGAAATCTCTGATTTCGCTTAATTCCCGGATTGAGATTTTCCCAAATCAGGGATAGCACCGCAGGTCGCACGATACAGGCAAATGTAATTGCCTGTATCGAAGTGCGCTCTTAGCTTTGCTAAGAGAATTATGCCGTATCCGGCGTGTTATCTTTTTTCAATTTCTTTTTTCGACTTCTGAAACAGTCTGCCAGATTTAATAATTTGACATATCTGCTCCTGTTACTCATCATCTGTAAATTCCATCATCTCATCCACGGTACAGTCCAGTTTCTTGCAGATCTTCTCAATCGTCTCCATTGATACATACTGGTTTTTTCCCATCCGGGCAAGAATATTTCCACTGATTCCAGTGAGGTACTGCATCTCTATCCGCTTCAATTTTTTTCTATGAGCATTTTCCATAATCTGTTATAACTTACGCCCATAAGCTACCTCCATATTTCTCATTCAAACATATTTTGATTATATCACGATTTCGTTAGGTTGAATACCTGTAATTTTGATTTCTTATTGATTTTTCCATTACATGAGATGTATAATCTTCTTTGATTTTAAAACTATTTAGGAGTAAACAGATATGAATAGCAAATCGACTTCTCAGGCGATGGAGACAGAAAAGATTCCACGCCTTCTGGCACAGCTTGCAATTCCTGCGGTTGTCGCCCAGATCATCAATCTTCTATATAACATTGTAGACCGAATCTATATCGGACACATTTCCGGTGTTGGAGCCGCGGCATTAACCGGCGTTGGATTATTTACACCGATCCTTATGCTGATCAACGCTTTTGCTATGCTTGCAGGTTCCGGTGGTGCTCCGCGTGCTGCGATATCTATGGGAAAGAAAGATAATAAAACAGCTGAAAAAATTCTTGGAAACTGTTTTGCACTTCTCATCCTTATGGCTGTCGTACTTACTGTAGTCTTCTTTACATTTGCGCCACAGCTGTTGACACTTTTTGGTGCCAGCGAAAAGACACTGCCGTACGGAGTAGCATACGCAAGAATCTATATCCTTGGAAGTATCTTTGTCTTAATCGTAATGGGAATGAATCCATTTATTACAACGCAGGGATTTGCCAAGATCAGTATGATGACTACTGTGATCGGAGCTGTGATCAATATCATTCTTGATCCGATTTTTATCTTCGTATTCCATCTCGGTGTAAGAGGTGCAGCACTTGCCACTGTTTTAAGTCAGGCTGTCGGTGCGATTTGGATTCTTCGCTTCTTATCCGGAAAGAAGACGATCCTTCATCTTAGAAAAGAAAATTTCAGATTACAAAAGGACGTTATCCTGCCTTGTCTTGGACTTGGCATTTCCACTTTTGTCATGCTGTCCACAGAAAGTATTCTGTCCATCAGCTTTACTTCCAGTCTGTCAAGATATGGTGGAGACCTTGCTGTTGGAGCCATGACGATCATCACAAGTGTCAGCCAGCTTGCTACATTACCACTGCAGGGAATCTGCCAGGGTGGTCAGCCGATCATGAGTTATAACTTCGGTGCCGGCAATAAAGAGCGTGTAAAAAAAGCCTTCTTTACACAGTTTAAGGTTTGTACGATTTTCACCAGTTGTTTCTGGCTGATCATGCTACTGTTTCCTAAGCTGTTTGCAGGAATCTTTTCCAATAATACGGATCTGATCACTTATACCGCATGGGCATTGAGAATCTATATGGCAGGTATTTTCTCCCTCGGATTCCAGGTTGCATGTCAGCAAAGTTTCATGGCATTGGGACAGGCAAAGGTCAGTCTGCTGCTCGCCTGCTTAAGAAAACTGATCCTGCTGATTCCGCTGATCTTTATCCTGCCACTCTTTATTCAGGATAAGGTATTTGCAGTCTTTCTTGCAGAACCGATCAGTGATATTGTTGCAGCCGCGATCACAACAATCACATTCATGAGCCGCTTCAACGGAATTCTGAATAGGGGGAAAGTATGAAAAAACTAAAACTTTTATGGATGATCCTAAAACGCACCAAAGCAACCCAGATTCTTTCCGGCTATATCGTATTTCTCTTTGCATCCGCTGCCATCATTCAACTGGTAGAGCCTGACATCAACCGCTATGGTGATGCCCTCTGGTATTGCTATGCGGTACTTTCTACCGCTGGATTCGGCGATATTGTCGCAATGACTTTCGTTGGCAAACTGGTTTCTGTACTCGTCACAATCTATACGATTTTCGTTGTTGCAATCGTTACCGGTGTTGTTGTCAATTATTACGGACAGATTGTAGAGATGCAGCGTCGTGAAACGGCAATGATGTTCCTGGATAAATTAGAGCGTCTCCCGGAGCTTTCCAAAGAAGAACTGGAAGACATCTCAAAAAGGGTAAAAAAATTCCGCTGAGTTTTCACTCAACGGAATTTTTATTTTCCACTTTTTTTTTCTTATCTTTACGTTTTCTATTTTTCAGATGCTTCTGCATCCGTATCTCTCACCTGTGGAATTAATGAAGCTGCCAGTTTTCCTTTTCCACGATGTTTCAGATATAAAATTCCAATTACAGAAAATACAACAGCCCCGACAAAATTCACCATAAGATCTTTCATTGTATCTACGATTCCAATGTCTAAATATCCGCCCAGATTCCAAGTCTCACCGTTGATCACAACGGACTGGACATCTACATGGATTGGGATATTTGCTCCTGTCGGATTCAGTTTCACTGAATTGATTGCCGGAACGATCCAGTCTTTCTGCATATCCAATCCGAAAAACCAATCCATACTGAATTCAAAGAACTCCCACAAAACACCAACTGTCATTGAAAAACAAAATGCAAAAAATTGCCACAAAGTATGGGGACATCTTAATTGAAAATCGATCACTTCGGTTGAATAAATCAATCAGCGCAAACCCGATTGCCGCCATCAAAAATCCATTCGTTGTATGCAAAATGGTATCCCATACCGGAATCTTTACATAAAATGCATTGATCTCTCCAAGTATCTCTGCTGAAAAGATAAAGATCAAAATAACCGTTTCCAAGCCAACCGGAATTGTCACTCCAAGTTTCTTATCAATAAACTGTGGTACCATAAATAAAATCAATGTTAAAATTCCAAGAAACATATTGTGATAGTTTCCAAGAAAGAATTGTCTGATAATGGAGACAATAACCAACATAGTCAGTACCATTTGGACTCTTGTTCTATTTCTTGCTTTTTTACTTAATTCACTCATTTTCACCCTCCTTTTTCTCTCAACGCATGCGGTCAAAAGCACTTTTTATTGCATGTTTAGGATATACGGCATCTGTTTTCATAATATACTAATTTCACCTTTTTTTCAATAAAAGGTGTCAGGCCGAAGCTTAAAATAACACCTTCCCCATATGCCTGACACCTTTCTATCTATCGTTTATAGATTCACTTTAATTTTACTTCTGTTTTCTTCTTCTAATAACATAAATCATTCCACCGATCACTGCAATTGATCCCGCAATCATCAGAATCCAGAGGTAGCTGATGCTGTCTCCTGTCTTTGCTGTTTTCACCTGTTTTCCTGACGCTGAAGTTCCTGTTGGTTTCTTTCCTGCAGTACCTGTCGATGTTTCCTTTGAATCGGTTGGATTCTTTGTTTCTTCTTTCTTCACGATCTGATACTCCATCTGATACTCATCATCATCTCCATGAAGCACATAATTATAACATTGCTCGCCTGTCAATCCGACAATACTTGCTGTATATTTTTCCAGGTTCCACAGTCGTTTCCATCTTCTACTACTGCCTTACATTCATCTTTAAACAGTACTCCTGATAATTCTGCTGTGACATTCACTTCTTTTCCTGTATAGATGATAGTTCCGTCTGTATTCCATACAACATCTACCGGTTTTGGCTGTACGATCAATATTCCAGGTTCAAATATAACCACATAGTTTTGATTTTCTACTGTTGTTGGAGCCTTTTCTGTTATTTCATAAGTACCAACTTCACAGCTCTCTTTCTCTGCATCTCCTGCTGTCAGTGATACATTCACATTCAGATCATCCAGTAAGTCTTCCCCTGCCAGACTTCCATCACTGATCGACCAGGTATACTCTGTGATCGTCTGTCCATATTCTTTCTCCTTACGGTCCGGTCTGATCGTAATGCTTCTTGATTTTACTGTTACAGGAATATTTGATGTAACTGTCTTGTAGTTCGGATTAGCCGGTGTGAAGATCATCTCTTGTTCACTTTGATCCTCTGCTACTGTAAGCATTGTCGTATCGTCTGCAAAACGGAATACACCTTCTCCCGACTGACCGGAAAGTGTTGCTTTCTTTAAGCTGTCTCCATAAATCACTTCTGCTGCCGGGAAAGTCACTTCCGGATCTGCCTGCAAAATCTCATATTCCCATAGATGCACGCGGTTTTTGCCGGAAAAGATATAGTTTTCATTGGTCAGACCTATTGCAAGCGCCTTGTAATTTCCAACTTCTGTATGATCTGCATTCAGCAGTTTTTTAATTGCACAGCTATCATTTTCCAAAAGGCTGTCTGCTTTCACGTTTGCTTCTATTCCACATGCATTTCCTGTATATGTATACTGTGCCGCTGCATTCCATTCTATCTCCGCTTCCTTTGGTGATACGTTAAGGAATGCCGGAAGAACTACAACATCATAATTTGTATTTGTCACATTATCTTTCAGGATGACATATCTTCCTTCATTGCCATATGCGCCAAGAATGTCATCTCCATCTGCATCTGTTGTGCTTCCTCTCAGAATATCTTCCGGTTCGATGGTTGTTGCTTTCAATGTCAGTCCGAGACTTTCAACAGTATCTCCCGGAAGAAGTTTCGCCCTTTCTGAATCACTGATCGTAAATGTAAGATCTGCACTGGTCAACGCATCTCCATATGTCTTTGTTTTCTTTTCTGCACGGACAATGATTCTCTGTGCACTACTAACTGCGCCATTTTCTAATGTCGTATTTTCTGCTGTACTGCTTTTGGAACCTGTTGCTTCTGTTGTGTTCACTGGATTGATATTAAGATCGTATTCTTTCAAATGAATCCAATTCACCTTGAATCCGCCTACTGTTTCCGGACAATCAATCTTATAGCTTCCTGCATCGATTGTCTCATTTAATAACTGTCCTGTCTCCTGGATTCTCATTTCATCCGTAACATTTGCAAAAAGTTCTTCCACTTCATCTACACTCAGTGTTTCTGTTGGTGCAACAACGTATGACATCTTCGGAGTTTCACCATAGGAAATTTCTTCATATCCGAGATAGGCTGTGATCACTTCTGACTTATTCACTGTTTTTACCGGAACCCACATAGTAACAGTTTTGTACTTTTTTATTATCTGCCGGCTGGAAAGTCAGTTCAAATTTGGTCTGATCCGCTACTTCCTGATCTGTCACAACATGAGCTGCATCTTCAAACTTCCATGTTCCTGCCGGTGCATTTTCAATCCCTTTCAATGTAGCTTCTGCTAATGTCTGACCATATTCAACTTCTACTTCCGGTGTAGGAAGCTTTGGTTCAAATATCATGTTACTGTTTGTCTCATAGATCAACCGTGACATTGGTTCATCAATAAAGTTAAGCATTACTGTTCCAAGGAATCGGTTGTCAATACAATTGTCTTCGTCTTTAAATAATCTCGGATTAATTTCCTGTGTCAATCCTAACGGTGCTCCTTGTGAGCAAGAAGTATAATTAAATACCCAAGAATTGTACTCGATCGGATGGCTTGTATCCTGTCCTGTTGTCTGCTTCATCGTTTCTAATATATACGGCCACTTCTCACTTCCATATGTATTATATGCATCCTGAATATACACATGATTTTTTCCATCATCATATAACTTGTACGCATATTTATAATCTTTATATTTTATGTCATCCCAATTCGTAAGGTTAAAATCCCATCGCACGTTCAAACCGAACTGTCGTAGTTCTTGGTCAGATTAAATCTTCGAAGAAAATATAATTTTTCCCCTTGCTTCCTTCATTGATGGGATATCCCCTCCACTGTAGACCTTGTCCTTATTTTTTTCAATAAATTCAGCGACCGCATGCTCCAGTCCAACAGTAGAACCGGCATCTGATTTTACTGTAAGAATGACTGTTTCTGACTTATGCTTTTCTAAGAAACCGAGGGAAGTATTGAGGATTGACTGTAATGTAAGATCACTTCCATTTTTTTCCTGACACTGCCATAATTCGCCTCCATGTACAATCTTTACGTCTGCTGCAGAAGCATCATCTTTTGTCGCATTTGCACGGATATCAAAGCTGCGTGCTCCCATATTTAACTGTTCATCATAATAAAGATTCTGACAGGATGTAATGGATACACTTGGAACTAAATCATCCACAACCCCTGCTGTTCCGGTATCATGTGTTGCCGGAATATTAACAGAAGACAGTAGTGCCTCATCTGGAATGCCTGCCATCCATTCATTCGCATAACTGTAAGCTGTTGCAGCTGTATTACCTGCTAAAATAGATAACTCTACATTCATTCCCTTTTTCCCAAACACTAAAGTTGGGACGCTATTTTCGATATACCATCCAGTTCTGGCATTCTGAATTTTATACGTACCATCTTTCTGCTTAAAAAATCGCCACAATTGACTTGTATTCTGATTCCTGTCAAATTTTTCAGTCGTCCAGACGTTCACACTTGCATTAAGTTTTCCAGATTCTCCTTCTACATCTAAAGATAGATTCGTTTTGCTTTCACCATCAGAGACCGCATCTATTTGATAAGCATGATACTCTGATTTCCATTTCAATTTCCATTTACTGGTTATTCCCATTACTTGAAATGTTGGATGAGATCCTGGAGCTGACAGATTGCTTACTCTATTTAAAGCATCAAGTTTTCCTGCTTCATGAATTTCACAAATAGCACTTGTATCTTCTTCTTTTAAAACCTGACTTTCTTTTCCCGTGAGTGGAACTACGGATTTTGTGATCAGCCAGACTTTTCTGTTGCTCTCATCTGTCTGGATGATTTTCGGATTATTATTATTCAGTTTTCCTTCATATCCGATCCATTTTCCACTGTTTCTATTCTTAATATAGTATCTCGCATTTCCATTTGCATCATTACCGATATAATAAAAGGCAAACTGGCGGTGATTATTTCCCTTTACTTCACTGTCTGAAGACTCCCATAAATGAAGTACTGCACCGCTGTCTTTACTTTTACCATCCACGTCTGCAAAACGATCCGTTCCATCTACTTTAATATGTTTAATCCCATACCATTCCTTTTCTATATGATCTAAACGGAAACGACAATTATTTCCTTCTGAAGTATCCAAATGAACAACACTATTTTTCCCTGCATTATCATTTACGTTCCAGCGATAGTCTTTGTTCTCTTCTAGTGTAATAAATAATTCACTATTTGTCTCCATCTCTGTTGACATACTTCCACTTGAATCTGCCGCTTTTACACTGATTGGAATCCCCGTAAGTGCTATCGTCATACATATGAGCGCTGCCATTACCCTTTTTATTGTTTTCATATCTGTTTTTTCCTCCTCATTTGTATTTTGCTATATTATCGGCAATCATATTTCTTATCATTATATTTTTGAAACCCGATTTTTCAATATTTTTGGCATGAACTGTCTGAAAATGGCACGAATCGTCATTCTGTGGTATACTAGTCCTATGTCAAAACGTTTGTATTTATTTTAAATAGATACAAATCAGGGAGGATATTCGTATGTTAATCGCTATTGTTGATGATATTGCCGAAGAGCGTATTCTGCTTCGAACACGATTAGAAAATATATTAAATCAGAAAAATGTAGAGTTTCATTGCTATGAATATGAGAATGGAGAAGCATTTCTCAAGGCTTCAAAAGAACATGACTTCACAGTTTTATTTCTGGACATTTATATGGACGGGGCAAATGGAATCGAAATCGCCCGTGAATTTAGAAATACCAACAAAGACTGTCTGTTGATTTTTACTACAACATCTCTGGATCATGCACTGGAAGGTTTTAAAGTACGTGCCATGCATTATCTGGTAAAACCTTATACGGAAGAAGAACTGGCTTCTTTAATCGATGAAATCCTGTCCCGGATTCCGGCTTCGGAGAAAAAACTGACAGTAAAAGTAAATGGAAGTGATCTTCAGATACCATTTAAAACGATCGTTCACGCAGATCATTTTTCTCATATGATCCATATTCATACAACAAAAGAAAAAGAACTTGTCATCCGACAGTCTTTTGGGGCTTTTACTGCTCCATTAAAAGAAGATTCCCGCTTTTTTATCTGCAACAGAGGGACGATCATCAACATGGAACATGCTGTTGATTTTGACGGAACAATGTTTCTTTTAGACGATGGAAGCAAGATTGTTGTCAGCAGAGAACTGTGCAAACCTGCACGGCAGCACTTTATGGATTATCTATTTCAAAAGGGGGGATTTTGATGCGGACTTTAATTTTCCAGATTTTGGAATTTACAGTTTTGATTCCAGGTATGCTGCTTGCCTATCTGCCGGTAAGATCATCTCTGAAGCAAACACCTAAGAAGCTGGCTGTCTGGATACTTCCGCTTCTTATTATATGTTCTTGTTTTTGTGGTTTTGCATGCCATAGATTTCATTTGTCAACAAGATCTGTTCTTCTTCCTCTTTTATTTGTTCTATTTATTCTATATCATAGCACTTTGTTAATTTCACTTTGGAAATCTGTCAGCATCTATCTTGCCGTCTGTGCAGTTTTTTCTTGCTTTAACAGCCTTTCCAGAGCTGCTTCTGCAATGTTGAATTTTGGTTCTGAACACCTTGCATTTTCCGATTTTTCTACTTTTGGAATCCTGTATAATCTTTTCTGCATTCTTTTCGTCCTTCTCATATGGTATCCAGCCTCCCATTCCGTCAAAGAAATGGTAGAAGATGAAAATCTTGCTCAGACCTGGTATGTTTTCTGGATACTGCCACTGATTTTTATAGGTCTGAACCTGTTTATGATTCCCAAATATGAGGGAACTCTGTATACCGGACGTATTTTGCAGGGCTACATTGTGATCAGCCTGGTGCTTCTTATAATTCTCATGCTGTTTTACACAATGTTTCTTATGATGGCCAACAGCCTGAATAAAAATGCAAGGCTTCAGCAGGAAAACCATTTTCTCTCCCTTCAGCAGGCACGATATGAGAACCTTTGCTCTGCCATAGAGGAGGCAAGACAGGCACGACATGATATCCGCCATCACTTTTTGCAGCTTCTTCCCTGGCTGAAAAGGGAGATCTGGAAAAAATAAAAGAATATCTTTCCAATGCAAACAGTAAAATCCCAGACTACAACCTGCATTTTGTGAAAACCAGGCGGCTGACAGCGTGATCAGCCATTATGCCGCTCTGGCAAAACGGGAGAACATTCCTTTCCAGGCAAATGCAGCTCTGCCAGCCCACATTTCCATAGACCAGATCGATATGTGCCTGGTTCTCTCCAACCTTCTGGAAAATGCTCTGGAAGCCAGCCTGAAAGCAAAGCCTTTCAACAGGAGAATCCATGCAGAGGTTTACCTTCATCATAAGCACCTTCTCCTGATCCAGGTGGAAAATACCTTTGAAGGGGAAAAATACAGGAGAAAAATCATATTTTCCAGTCGTCCAAGCGTCCCGGAAACGGAGTGGGAATCCAGTCTGTCCGCCACATTGCAGAAAAAAACGGAGGAGACAGCAGCTTCACTTATGAAAATGGTGTT
>ENA-OQBD01001657-OQBD01001657.1-human-gut-metagenome-genome-assembly--contig:-NODE-1657-length-10015-cov-2.679005_pt1 | contig 10015 bp, 12 predicted proteins | sample MGYA00242742_ERZ504543 | MGnify/ENA primary metagenome ERZ504543 (study PRJEB26092, sample SAMD00036239) | human gut metagenome | host: Homo sapiens | study: EMG produced TPA metagenomics assembly of... | reverse complement strand
AGAAATTCTGCTGTTCCTCGGCCTTCAGTGAAAGGCTTGAATACCGGAATCCCAAACGGGTAAGGATACAGCCTGCGGCTTTTTGTCCAGAAACTGAACATAAAGATTAACGTGTCCGGCAACACCGTACCGTTGTCCGGCTTGAACTGTACCCTTTCGGGAATCTCTACGGCCAGGTATCTGGCCTCCCGTGAAAGGACCGGAACCGCAAGTGCGACCGCCTCCTTCGCAAAGAAGGCCGACAATGTATGGACGGCGGGCCTTTATGTGTTCGGATTCAGTCCGGCGGCAGAGAACATTCTTGCCGTAGAGGTTCTGATGAAGGAGGAGGACTCCGTATTCAATGAACGGCAGTCAGTTGACCTGACCCCGTATCTGCGGGGATTCGACGGTGACGAGATCTCGCTGGAGCTGGACCTGCACATCGGCAGGGAACTGGAGATTGGCGGGCCGGTCATCATCCCGGACTGGGAGGACACCCCCGAAACGGAATTTCCATAAGACTATAATTATAACAAAACCAAATCAACAAGAAAAATGAAAACAAGAATTATGATTTCGGCAGCGGTAATTGCCGCCGGGATGCTGGCTTCATGCAGCAACAAGGAAATAGTGGACGAACAACCGGAAACAGACGGGGTTTCAGCCTCCGTACTGAATATTGTGCCGACAGTCGGCACGGACACGAGGGCCGGCTTCGTGCCGAAAACCGAATGGGCGGTAAATGACGCCATGGGGCTGTTCATGTACAAGGCCACCGGATGGGGGGACGCCTATCCGCGTTATGACGCGCAGAACAACAAGTCCACAAAAACAGCGGCCGGATGGAGCCAGGCAAAACCCGTCTATCTTCTTTCGGACAAGGCGACGATATGGGCGTATTACCCATACAACCAGGCCGTCGCTGACGGTACCAAAGTCCCCGTTCCCATCAATGCGGGAACCTCTGTCGACTACATGTGGGGAAAGAGCACAAACCAGGTGTCGGTCATTGAAACGGATGCCGTCATTCCCATGAAACATGCATTGTCCCAGCTCGTCATCCGTCTGAAAGTTTCTCCGGAATATCATAATGACGGCAACCTGACATCCGCGAAACTGAAATCCAAGGCGGTCAAGTTCGGAACCTCGGGGACAATGAACCTGAACGACAACGGAAGGATCATCTTCTCCCCGACATCCACGGAACTCTCATGGACTCCCAACACGACCATTCCGGCACAGGGGAACCCGTCGGTAGACTTCGCCGCCGCAATCTATCCCATGAGCCTGGCATCCGGAGAAGTCAGCATGGAGGTCGTCATCGACGGGGCAACCTATACCTATTCCATTCCCCAGATAAGCTGGGAAGCCGGAAAGAGATATATCTATTCGATAACGATGCGCTCCAATGACGCGGAAATCGGAGGCGAGAACGGACAGTCCGTAACCATCGAGCCATGGGGTTCAAGCGAATCCGACGTAACGCTTGTACCGGTCAAATAAATTACAGAACAACAGGGGACTCCGGTCCCCGTCCTAAAAAAACAATCATGGTAAAATCAATAACAACGATAATCTGCGGCTTCCTTGTCCTGCTGTCCGTATCCTCCTGCCGGAAGGAACAGGAGGAGCCATGCCCGGAAAACGGCCGTGTCACCTTTACCGTCGCCCAAACGCGTGCCACCCAGGAAGGCACGTTCGAAAAGGGAAACTCCATAGGCGTATTTGCCATCGAGCCCAAGACCGGCGTGTACTGGGCCACAAATAACAAATACACCTATGACGGCCGGGCATTCAAACCCGCAACGGAAGAGGACAACATCATTGTGACGGTGGGGACCGATCTTGACTTCTATGTATATTATCCTTTCAAGGAGGGGCAGACAGACATCACCGCCATATCCCATGCCATAGGAGACCAGCAGGAAAAGTCCGGATGGCTTTCAGCCGATTTCCTGACAGCGTCCTATACGGACGTAATACAGGACTATACGATACCGCTGCATTTCGAGCACCGGCTGTCGACCGTGGAGGTCCGGGTGGAAGGAAGCGACCGCGTGGACGGCGCCCGTATGGAAAATGTGAAATACGGCAGCCGGTTCAACCTGCTTACCGGAAAAACCGTTACGGACGAGACCAGGGGAAGCTATGCCATGTACAGGTACAGTTCCGGGAACCTCACCACGGTATTCCGGATGACCATACCCGCCCAGACCCTTACGACAACCTCCAATTACATAACCCTCACAGGAACCCCGGACATGAAGCTGCGCGGCACTTCCGACATGACCACCGAACCCGGCAGAATCCACAACTACCGGATAGATTACAAGATACGGATAACCGTCCTTGACTATCCGCAGGGTGGAAGCACCACAGGTGCGGGCCTGTACGACATGGGAAGCACCTGCACGGTCACCGCGTCCGTGAACGGCGGTTATGAGTTCGCAGGATGGTACGAGGACGGCAGGATCGTGTCGAATGACACACGGTACAGTTTCGAGGTACTGTCGGACCGTACACTCGAGCCCAGGTACCGTAATTATGGCGGCTGGTCGGTCACCCTTACGGCAAATCCCTCCGTCATCGGCTGGCAGGGCGGCAGATCTTCCCTTGTGGCGGGAGCCTCACGCGGAGTGTTCGTCAACGGAGTGGCAGAAAACACACAGACGGCTGTCCCCTCCCTCAGCGGAGGAGCAGAAGGATTCCTCCTTTCAGGGAATACGGTGACAGTGTCGGAAAACCCGTCAGGCTCATCCCGGAGCTGTGTGTTTACGGCAAGTCACGGAGGAAGCTCGGCCACGGCCACAATCACCCAGGAGGGATCTCCGGTAAGCTATTATTTCAGCTATGCGGATGGCGGAACCAGCCATAGTGAGCGTGTCGAATCCAGTTCTGGTTCGTTTATTTTGGACATAACAAGTTACAAGAAGACGGGCAACTCTACAAAAGCCCTTTCCTGGAGCGCATCCGGTGACAGCTGGATTCATGTGAACGGCTCGTCGGTAAGCTACGAGGAGAATCCGGCAAAGGAAATACGTAGTGGAAATGTCACACTCACACAAGAGGAAAGCAACATGAAGCTGACCCTGACTGTCAGACAAAAGGGAAAGACTTCCATTGACATCGAACAATAACAAAAAATCAATTGAATGCGGTTATGAAAATAGACATATACAAACCGGTTGTCCTGTTCCTGCTACCGGCAGTCCTTGCGGGCTGCTCGGGTGAACGGGAGCCCTTCCCGCAGGGCGGGAAGGCCGGACTGAGGATAGAGAGCTGCTCCAGCCGTGGCGGAACTGACGGAAGTCCCACCCTTGTGAAAGATTTCGGAATGGTGCTGCTTGACGATACGGGCGGCGGTTATGCCGGAGCCGTAAACCCGCTGCATGTAACATACGGGGAAGGCTGGATCTTTCCGGAGGTCACACTCACGGAGACCCCCTGCAGGCTGTTCGCATTCTCCCCTTTCGCCGCCATCCCGGGAAAGGAGCTGCCCCTGAGCCTGGTCCCCCAGACCGACTACCTGGCATCCGGGGAGATACGCCTGGACTGGCAGAACCGGTCAGCGGACATAGGGATGGAACACCTGCTCTGCCTGCTGGAATTCACCATAGAGGGCAGCAGCGCGTGCACTCTGAGTGTGGAGGATGTTCCTACAGGCGGCACTTATGACCTTGCCGGCGGCAAACTGTCGGCAGGGGAAAAAGGTACGGTCCCCTCGGAGGGGAACACCCTCCTTCTGCTGCCGGGCAAGGCGGGAAACAACAGGGTCGTGATCCGTTTTCAGGAGAACACATACGGCTGGCTGCTGCCGGCCGTCACCCTGGAGGCCGGGAAAAGATACGGATATGCATTGTCCCTGGGCAAAGAAGGGGGACTCATTCTCTCCGGTGTAAGTGTCCGTCCCTGGCAGGAAGGAGAAGACTATAACGGAACTATCAAACCTAACAAATAATAACAAAATGAGAAATTTTACAGGAAAAAAATTGTTTCTGACTGTCATGTCTGCATCATATACACTCCGGGGATTCGCCCAGGATGCCCGGGGAGCAATCAATGATGTCCTGGACAGTTTTACACTGCCCGTGTTCGGCGGTTTTATGCTTGGAGGTATCATTCTGGGCCTTATCCAGCAATGGGACAATATCATCGACAAGGAGAACAGGGGCACGCGAAAGGAAGGATTCGTCGCACTGGGCTGGTATGTCGGCTTTGCATTGCTGGCCGCAGTCGTGGTGTCCGCCGTAAAGAGTGCCATTTCCGGTATCAGCCTGTCGATATGAGATACAGGATCAGAAAAGGACTGGAGAGCCCCTGCATGATACGGGGGCTTCTTTCCGGGGACTACTGGATATTCGTCGGCTGTTGTTCCGCCGCTTTCGTCCTGTTCTTCCTCGGCATCCGTGCGGGGATATCCGCAGGCAACTGGAACCTGCCGGTCCTGGTGCTCGTCATCTCGCTGCCCACCCTGCCGCTGCTTCTATACAAGCTGAAAAGAAAGGCACGGCCCCAAAAGTTCAAGGAGACGGGAAAAGAGATAAACATCAGTAATCTGGACATAAACAGGGTATTAACAAAAAAGGAGCATAATGAAATCAGAAGAGGCATACAGCATACTTGACATTGTCAGTGAATCGGAGGGACAGGGCGTCGTCCTGACCCGCAGCGGCAGCATATGCGTTTCTTTCGAACTCCGGGAACCGGAATGCTATTCCCTGACTCCGGAGGATATCGACAGGAGGGACGGCATGTTCCGGGAAGCCTTCAAGTTTCTCCCGGACGGCACATATGTGCACAAACAGGATGTGTTCCTCAAGGAAAGGTACTGTCCGGACATTGCCGGCGGTTCTTTCCTTGACCGGGCCGATGCGCGGCATTTCCGGGGACGACTGTATGTCAGCCATACCTGCGTCATGCACTTTGTACTTTCCGGACTCAAAAGTCTTGAGAAGGCCTACATATCCTCGCCCCTGTCCTATAAGGAGAACCTCCATAAGGAGGACCTCGCCAGGCTCGATGAATTCCTCGAGGGAGTTGACAACGCCGTCGGCATCATCCGGAGCATGCGTGATACGGAGATAGCCCCGATGTCAGGGCAGGAAATGCGGGACTTCACGGCCGGATACACCACCCTGTTCGACGCCCCGGGGGCGGTTGTGGACATACATGCCGACACGGAACTCCGCACAGGAAAGAAACGGGCACGCTGTTTCGCCGTCTGCGATGAAATCTTTCTCCCTGACGGCAGCCTGGATTCCTGTGTACGGGACGACTCCCTTCCTCCCGCCGGCTCCCTGCTGTACCATCCGATGCTGGAGCGGCTTGGGATGTACCTGCCGTACAACCACATCGTGAACCAGGTGGTTTTCTTTGAGGGGAACGGACGGCTGCGCGAGCGGATCGCCCGCAATATCGACATTTATGGAAGCAATTCCGGCATGAGCAGGTCCATCAAGGTACAGTACCAGAAACTGGACGAGCTCCAGCAGGAAATCCTTGAGGAGAACGAGACACTGGTACGCAGCTTCTTCTCGGTCTGTGTGTTCGACGAGTCGGGGGCCGAACTGGAGAAGGCCGACAAAAAGATCAGGGAGACGCTCAACCTGGCCCGTCTCGGGTATTATATTCCCGGATATGAGAACCTGGCTGCGGTGCATTTCGCCTGCGTCCCCGGCCAGATCCACCTGATGCCGCGGAAATACCTGTTCCTGACCACCCTGCCCATGGCATTGTGCTTCTTTCTCCAGTGCGGCAGTTTCAGGAATGACAGCGAGGGCATCTATGTGCATGACAGGATGTACCAGGTCCCTCTGAGAAAGGACATCTGGGATGCGGGCAAGAAGAGGGTCAACGCCCGTAACGGGATGGTCATAGCCGGAACCGGCGGCGGCAAGTCCGCCTTTACCCTGAACCTTACCCAGCAACTCATCGAGCAGGACTATACGGTCGTGGTGGTCGAGTTCGGAAAGAGCTTCAGCCAGCTCTGCAGGCTCTATCCGGACATCTCCCTGCACGTGGACTACGACGGCAGGACGGCGCTGGGCATCAACCCCTTCGACCTGCAGGGGGAGGAACTGGACAACGGAAGCATCGAGATGCTCTCGGGGGTCGTGCAGAAATACTGGAGGCACATGTTCACAAAGGACGAGTCGGAGAAGGAGGTGGCCCTCACCCGTTTCATCCAGGACTATTACGAGAATGTCCGTGAAGGGCACAATTTCGAGAGTTTCTACAACCACGTGACGGAACATTACCCCGAGATTCTGGCAAGGAAGCACATCCCCAAAGATTATTTCTCCCTGGAGTCCTTCAGCCTGAACTGCGGCGAGTTCCTGCCCGGCAGACGCTACGAGAACGTATGCAAGGATACGGGAACGGACTTCTCGGGAAAGAAGTTCATCGTGTTCGAACTGACGCAGATCAAGCAGGACAGGTTTCTGAGCAACCTCGTGATGGGCATGATATTCACCGTCATACAAAAGAAGCTGCTCAGTGACCGGAGGAAACGGGGCGTCCTGATCTTTGACGAGTACGGCGAGACCGCGCAGATGGTCGATACGGCCACGGGAACCGGGATACACAGCTCCGTGGCCTTCTGCTATCAGAAGATCAGGAAGGAGAACGGGGCGGTGTACACCATCATCCAGAATCCCGACCAGCTGCCGGAGAACGAGCACACAAAGAACATCATAGCCAATACGGACATGCTGTTCGTGCTCCCCACCAAGGAGGTCATCTACCAGTCCGTCATAGACAGGTTCAGGCTGACCCATCCCGGACAGATAGCCCTGATGAAGTCCATGAGGAACAATTTTTCGGGACAACGGCCCTATTCGGAGTGTTTCATGCGGCTGGGGGAACATTACGCCACCGTCACCCGCCTGGAGTTCTCAAGGGAGAAATTCCTTGCGTTCCAGACGGAGGGGGAGATATGGTCGGACCTTGAGGAGAAGAACCGGAGGATGTCCATGGAGGACGCCATAGAGGAATATATAAGGGAACATCAATAAGAAACAACAAAAACAAGAACAAATGAAGAAATTACTTTTATCCATGCTCGTGCTGATGACGGCGGCAACCGCATCCGCACAATGGGCGGTGGCGGACGCGCCCAACCTTGCACAGAACGTCAAGAACTTCTCGGAACTGCAGAAACAGGTGGGCTACCTGAAGGAGCAGAAAGACCGGCTGGACGAGACACTGGACATGATGCGCAAGGTCAACTCCGTCATCTCCAGCTGTGAGACCGCCAAATCAATCATAGAGAGACAGGGAAGGCTGTCAGAGAAGTGCATAGACCTGGTGACGAACAAAAAACTGGGCACGTCAACCCTGCAGACGCTCACATCCAGCCTTGACCTGGTCATGCTCAACAACACACGGCTCATCAGCCTGTCAAGGACCATACTCTCCACAAGCGTGAAGATGAACGACTCCGAGCGGCTGGCCGTCCTGCAGGAGATAGAGAGACAGACCATCGAGCAGGAAAGGAAGGTCTCGAAGGTATCCCGGATCATATCCCAGTATGAAAGACTGAAGAGAAACCTGAGATAGACATGGAAGAGGCATACAGCAATCTGAACAACGCATACCTGCAGATCAAGGGGATGATAGTGGTGGAGGGATTCTATGCCCTTGTTGCCGGATTTGTGATTACCACCTTTGTATTCAAGCTTGCGGGTATCATCAAGGAGATGGTTCACGAAGGCAAGGGATTCAATGCAAAACAGTTTTATGAGCTAGGCAGGGAGTACATCCTCTGCATAGCCCTCATCTGCATCATGCCCGTGTTGCTGGACACGCTTGAGACCGTACTTGCATACGCCGCGGACAGGCTGATGGAGTCGCTCGCCGCCGGAGGGGTCTACAATCCGGACAATATCTGGAAGAAGCCGATCGAGCAGCTCTTCGACGACCTGATGAACAGTGACATCATCGACATAGCGGTCAACGGGCTGGACACGGCCTTCGACTCCCTGCTGGCGGGGGCGGTGGGCAGTTTCGGGGGAGTCGCATACGACTACCTCATGCTGGTGTTCCTGTGCACGCGCTACCTTATCCTGATACTGCTCGAGGTCATATCGCCCCTGGCGATAGCCTGTCTGTACAACAGCGACACCCGCAGTTCCTTCTATACATGGGTCAGACAGATGGTCGGGTGCTACATGCTGTATCCGGGATTCATCATCGCCAGCGTGTTCTCGGACCTGATAGTGGTCAATTACGTACAGCAGAGGCCCTGGTCCGTGGTGCTCATGGTGATCTTCTCGTTCATCCTGAAACTGACAATGCTCGCGACGGTAAAAGCAACAGTTAACAAATGGTTATAACATTATGATGGAGAAAAAGAACATACTCAATATAAAAACATACTCAGGGATTTTTCCGGGCTGGCGGAAGCCAGAAGGAACCATACATTCCGTACGAAACTGGTGTTCATATTCAGCGCGGTGACAATCGCGATGGTCCTGCTGTTCGCCTACAGGGTGGTGAACGGCGCGATGAACAAGATACTGGTTGTCAACGAAGGGGGCGAGTTCGTGCATTTCAAGGCGGTACGGCAGGACATGCTGTATGAATCCCTTTTAAAGAACCACTGCTACCATACGGCCTATTATCTGAACAGTTTCGACAGGCTCTCCCTGCAGGAGAACCGGGCACGCGCCCTGTTCCTGGTCAACAAGCCGGACGCGAACACCATATTCGCCGAAATACCAGGCTGACAGGGGGTACGGCGACGCCCTGGAACTCGGAGTGGTCTACAGGACGGAGTTCGAGAAGATGCTCTCGGTATCCGTCAGCGGGGACGAGTATCACGTCACCTTCTCATCAGTCCTGAGCATCATCAACGGAAATGATGTCAGGAAGATACGGATTCTCAGCGAGGGCACCGTCATACGTACCACGCCACGTTTTCCGGAGAACACTTCCGGAATTTTTCTTCCGGACATACAACCAGCAATACGAGATGCCATGACAAAAACTGAAAGGAGCAGAATAGTGGCGCTAGGGGGGGTATAGGAGCCGTGATCATCCTGCTGGTATGGGGGATCATCGCCACATTACCGAAAAAAGAGGACGGCAGGGAGGAAGAAGTGAGGCTGCGCTCTGAAATCAAGGACAACTTCACGCTCAAGGACATGCTCGGGAGTGTGGAAAAGGAAATGGAGAACCGGAGAGAAAACCGCATGCCCGGTGGAGGGAATTACGGAATGGATGAACCCGAGGACACCGTTTCCCCGGAAAGCGAGATACAGCGCATCCGGGAACTGATCAGACGCAACGAGCAGACCCTCGGAAGCGGTCCGCTTTCCGGAACGGAACAGCCGCCCCTTCCGCCTTCAGGGAGAAGGAGGCGACGGACGGTGAGGAGGAGAAACCGGGGAAGACGGAACCGGAGGACACGGTCCCCGAAGAGACTCCCCGGAGAGGATTCAACAGCGTGCGCCTTGTCCGGCAGGACGAGAGGAACGTCATACGGGCATTCGTACATTCCACACAGACGGTCATGGTCGGAGCGACGCTGAAGATGCAGCTGGCGGAGAACTGCCTTACGGACGACGGACAGCGCATCCGCAAGGGGACACCGGTGTTCGGGGAGGTGACCGGAATCGACGGGGAACGGGTGCTGGTCAAAATCACCTCGGTGAATCTGGCAGGGAACATACTTCCCTTTGAAAAGGAGGTGTATTCCGAGGATGCCATGGAAGGCATATACGTTCCGGGAAATGCCAAGGCGGAAACCATCAAGGAGGCGGAAGCCGCGGGTGTCAGCGGGACGAACACAAGCATTTCCGGGGGACTTGACATGGGAAGCCAGATAGTGGCGGGCGCGGCGAACAGCGTCATCAACGCGACCAAGTCGGCCGCAAGCAAGAATATCCGAAAGATAAAGGTGACCATCAAGACGAACTACCGGATACTGCTGAAGGATGCGAAAAAATAGAAATACAGATTAAATAGGAAAGGATAAGGACAATGGCGAAAGTATATGTGGACAAGCAGCTGGAGCAACGAATACCAGCCACGG
>ENA-OQBD01001655-OQBD01001655.1-human-gut-metagenome-genome-assembly--contig:-NODE-1655-length-10026-cov-3.083342_pt1 | contig 10026 bp, 9 predicted proteins | sample MGYA00242742_ERZ504543 | MGnify/ENA primary metagenome ERZ504543 (study PRJEB26092, sample SAMD00036239) | human gut metagenome | host: Homo sapiens | study: EMG produced TPA metagenomics assembly of... | reverse complement strand
ATATTACGAATATTGCATTGTTCGGTCTGGATACCCGCGAGGGCGACAAGCAGAGCCATTCGGACTGCATGATGATCGTCACCGTGGACAACACGCGCGGCAAGATCAAGCTCATCAGCCTGATGCGCGATTCTCTGGTAGATATCGACGGCTACGGTGAGGACAAGCTGAATGCGGCGTATTTCCGCGGCGGTCCCAGTCTGGCTATCCGCACCATCAACGAGAATTTCGGCACGGATATCAAGGATTACGTTGCCGTAGACTTCGAGCAGCTGGTGCAGATCGTAGACGCGATCGGCGGCGTGGACATCGACGTGCAGAACGATAACGAGCTGAAGGAGCTCAACCGTGTCATCAAGGACTACGGTGCAGAGCGGGGCAAGGAGTTCTCCGGCGTGGAGAAGACCGGACTGCAGACGCTGGACGGCGTGCAGGCGCTGTGCTACGGCCGTATCCGCAAGGGCGACACTGGCGATGACTGGGCACGCGTGGAGCGTCAGAGCGTTGTGCTGAACGCCATCTTCACCAAGCTGCAGAGCGCAAGCGCCACCGAGCTGATCGGCAGCATGCGCAAGCTGGTTCCGTATGTTACGACCTCACTTTCGCCGACTGATATGGCGTCGCTGATCGTCGGCGCGGTCAAGAACGGCATTCCGACACTTGAACACACCCGTATTCCGGTGGATGGCGAGTGGAGCTATTCCGGTAATTCCAGCGAGTTTATTACCTATGATCTGGATGTTGCAGCCGACCATATCCACGCATACATCTATGATGACGCGGATATCGGCAGCGGCACGACCGATGATGATACCGGCACGGACAGCAAGTCCGATACGGATACCGGGACGGATACGACCGATTCGTCCAAGAGCACGGATACCAAGTCGAATACCACTGCGGTGGACCCGGAATCCCTTGTGGAGGAAGGCGGCTGGTACGATTCCGACACCGGTGACTATTATGATTGCGATGGTGACCGATACAGTCTGGACGAAAACGGGAATAAGGTGTATTATTAAACTTGTGATCGTTAGAGAACGAAGCAGGGGACATGACGACGATCATGTCCCCTGTTTTTATATGGAAATAAGTGCTATAAGAAATAGAGAGAAAGAGTACAAACAGAAAGTAGGTAAAAACCGATGTATGTAAAACGAATTCTCCCGAACGGTGTGCGTCTGATTACCGAACGGATCGACAACATGCGCACGGTGTCGGTCGGCATCTGGGTCGGCAACGGCAGCCGATACGAACCCGCAGAGCTCGGCGGCGTATCGCATTTCATCGAGCACATGATCTTCAAGGGCACGGAAAAACGCTCTGCCCGCCATATTGCAATCGCAATCGATGCATTAGGCGGGCAGGCGAATGCATTCACAGATAAGGAATGCACATGCTACTATATGAAGGTTCTGGACAGCCGGCTGAAAAACGCGGTGGCTCTGCTGGCGGATATGTTCCTGCATTCCCGCTTTGCACAGGAGGATCTGGAGCTGGAGCGCGGTGTCGTTCTCGAGGAGATCGACATGTACGAGGACTCTCCGGAGGATGTTGCCATCGACAAGCTGTTCGAGAGCTGCTACAGCGGCTCGGCACTCGGCCGCCCGATCCTCGGTACGGCGGAAACGCTCGAGCCGATGACCTCGGAAACACTGCACAAGTATATGCGCGAATATTACCGTCCGCAGGATACAGTTGTTGCGGTTTCCGGCCATTTTACCGATGAGGATCTCGACTTTATCGAGGAGCTGTTCTCCGAGATGCAGGGCGAGGGCAAAAACGTTATCACACCGGCAGCCTACCAGCCGAGCCTGTTCCTGAGGGATAAGGAGATCGAGCAGAACCACCTGTGCCTGTCCTTCCCGGGCGTATCGCTTGTCAGCGAGGACCGCTTTGCAATGAACCTGCTCAGCTCCATTCTCGGCGGCGGCATGTCGTCCCGCCTGTTCCAGAGCGTGCGCGAGCAGAACGGTCTGTGCTACTCGGTGTACACGTTTACCACACCGCATCTGGATACCGGTCTGCTGTCCATCTACACCGGTCTGGGACAGGAAACCGAGCGCAAGGCGCTCGATCTTATCCTGCGTGAACTCGATGAATTCTGCCAGAACGGACCGGAGCCGGATGAACTGTCGCGCTGCCGCGAGCAGGCCAAGACCACGCTGCTGATGGGGCTGGAGAATACAGGCAACCGCATGATGACCATCGGCCGCAGTGAACTGCTGCGCGGCGAGGTATCCAAGATCGAGGAAGTGCTCGATTCCTACGACCGCGTGACCGCAGATGATATCCTGAACCTTGCCCGCCGTGTGTTCGACCGCTCGAAGGCTTCTCTGGCCGTTGTCGGACAGCCGGACAGCGAGGATACATACCGCGAACTGCTGCGTTGAATCAGCTCTGCACTTGCTTGCAGAGGTAGGTGATCACATCCCGACGGGTGACAATACCGCAGAAGATACCGCGTCCGTCCACTACAGGTACAAAATTCTGCGCTGTGACCAGATCGACCATATCCTCCATGCGTGCATCAATGCTTACCGAGCGGTGGTGTACCCGCAGCTCAACCTGACCGACGGTCAGCTGTTCGAGGGTTTCCTTCGGGTAATGCAGCACCAGCCGCAGAAAATCACCTTCGGTGATCGTTCCGGCGTATTTTCCCTTGGCATCTACCACAGGAATCGCTGTGAAGCCGCTGTGGAGCATGTCGTCAATGGCCTTCTGCACCGGGCAGCTTTCGGTTAAGTAGGAAACCTCTACCTTGGGTTTCAGGAAGAACGAAATATTCATAGTATCGCTCCTTAAAAATTGTAATATAAATCGTAGCAGAGCAGCACCGTGAAGCTGATTCACCGGTGCTGCTTTTGTTACCTCTATTGTACGATAGACAGGAGCGGCGGTCAACTGAAATTTGACATTCCTTACAGATTGTTAACAAATTGCAAAGTTGATATTGTAAAAAAGTGACGGATAGATAATTCTTATCGTAAGAAATTTAAACGGTATACTTGACTTGAACTCTTTTAACTGCTAAAATGATGAAGTAACAGAAGTGCAAAAGTTCTGTGAAAAGTAAAATTTGAACAAAGAAGGGTTTCCCATGAAGAAGAGATTACTCGCAGCGCTGATGGCTGGCGCCATGGCACTCACGATGACTGCCTGCGGCGGCAGCAGCTCCGGCAGCGATGACAGCAAGGCAGCCTCCGGCAGCGATTCCGGTTCGGCTGGCAGCTATAAGGTAGGCATTGTTCAGCTGGTTCAGCATGAGGCGCTGGATGCGGCTACGCAGGGTTTCCAGGATAAGCTGAAGGAGCTGGTCGAGGCTGACGGCGGTTCGGTTGAATTTGATCCGCAGAATGCTTCCGGCGAGTCCGCAAACTGCACCACGATTGTAAACGGCTTTGTTTCCGAAGGTGTTGACCTGATCATGGCCAATGCTACCGCAGCACTGCAGGCAGCACAGGCCGGCACCTCTGATATTCCGATCCTCGGCACCTCGGTAACCGACTACGGCACCGCACTCGGCGTATCCGACTGGACCGGCAAGACCGGCACCAACATCTCCGGTACTACCGATCTTGCACCGCTCGACGGTCAGGCCGACATGCTCAAGGAGCTGTTCCCGGATGCCAAGAACGTAGGTCTGCTGTACTGCTCCGCTGAGCCGAACTCCAAGTACCAGATCGATACCATCAAGCCGCTGCTTGAGAAGCTGGGTTACACCTGCACCGAGTATGCGTTCACCGACTCCAACGACGTTGCTTCCGTAACGCAGAAGGCTGCTGCGGCAAGCGATGTTATGTATATCCCGACCGATAACACCGCTGCTTCCTGCACCGAGGCAATTGCAAACGTTGTTATCCCGGCAAATGTTCCGGTTATCGCAGGCGAGCAGGGCATCTGCAACGGCTGCGGCGTAGCTACCCTGTCCATTGATTACTACGAGCTGGGCGAGAAGACCGGTGAGATGGCTTACGAGATTCTCGCCAAGGGCGCAAACCCGGGTGATATGGAAGTACAGCCTGCACCGAACTTCACGAAGATGTACAACAAGACTAACTGCGAGAAGCTGGGCATCACCGTTCCGGATGATTACACGGCAATCGAAGGCTAAAAGCTGAAACTTAAAGCACCGTACTTTATGTACGGTGCTTCATTTGTCAATAAAGTCCGTTTTAGCGCTGCTGCCGCTGCCGCGCGGCAGCGCGACATGAAATAGCATTTGCAGGCGCAAATGCGATAGAAAACCTGGGGGCGTTGTACCTACGGTTTTTCATGACATTTCAGAGGGATGAAAGTTTCCGCATGGGAACTTTCGGACGTCCGTGTTTTGCAAAGTCAAAACACAGATTGTCGGAAAACGAAGTTTTTCGACAGTCTCAGCACCGTACTTTATGTACGGTGCTTTTTCATCTGCAGGAGAAATTTTGCGCACGGACGTGCGGTTTTACAGCGAAAATATACGTCAAATTGCCGAAAAATGAGGAAAAGAGCAAATAAAACTTACAATTTGCAGGGAAATGTGCTATAATTATATCAGAAAAAGTGGATGACGGAAACAGAATGAAACGCGATGTGTGAGGAGGCATCTTGATGTATCAGGCAGGAGAGTTCATTGTGTACGGAACCAACAGTGTGTGCCGGGTAGAGTCAATCGGCAAGCCGCCGTTCGAGACCGAGGAGGATAAGCTGTATTATACTCTGGTACCGGTAACGGGCACGGAGACCATCTATATTCCGACGGATTCGCCGGTGTTTACCCGTCCGGTGATCTCCCGCGAAAAAGCAGAGGAACTCATCAACTCTATTCCTGACATCGAAGAGGACCACTTTGTTTGTCACAGCGTCCGCATGGCGAATGAGCATTATCAGGCGGCGCTGCAGAGCCACGACTGCGAGGAGCTTGTGCAGCTGATCAAGACGGTTTACGCCAAGTCGCGCCGGCACGGACGCCGTGTCAGTCAGGTCGATCAGCGCTACCGCAAACGTGCCGAGGAACTGCTTAACAGCGAGCTTTCGGTTGCACTCGGTATTCCGCTCAAGGAAGTTCCGGCGTATATCAATCAGAGGATTGGCAAGCTGGGAAAAAAGACGGCAAAGAAAACTGCAGAATAAATGGAAAAAGAGAGGCTTTGTAGCCTCTCTTTTTCAGTCTGTCAGGAAAACGAAGTTTTCGACAATCCATTTGTTTAAGGCAATACCGCATAATTGAACAAGAGTGATTTGCGAGTAAATTTTGCGTACTGACGAGGCGCAGTTTTGCGGTAATACTTGATGTATTACCGTGAAACTTCGGCAGCGCGGACGGAACTCGCGCAAGGAACCGAAGCCAAAGTCAGGACACAAAATTTCCGCAAAGCACCGCGGCAGTGCGACCGGAGCCTGCACAAGGAGCCGCGGCAGTGCGATCGGAGCCTGCACAAGGAGCCGCCGCTTTAATTGTGCGGTGTTGCCTTAAGAACCGGAGAACCATTTTCGGATCTTCTCGAGGAAACTCGGATGCGGCGCAGGCTGTGCGGCCTGCTTGCGGGCGTTCTCAATGGCCTGCTGCATAAGCAGATTCTGTGCGCAGATGGGGTCCTGCACGGCAGGCTTTTTGCAGTAGGTGCCATCCGGCTGCAGAACACGCGCCTTGACAGTATCGTGCTGCATGGCATAGAGAATATCATGCAGGCGGGTACGGACGGCAGGATCGTCAATCGGACAGGCAATTTCAACACGGCGTTCGGTGTTGCGCGTCATCAGATCGGCGGAGGAGATATACATTTTTTCCTCATCACCGCGGCCGAACACATAAATGCGGGAATGCTCAAGAAAACGTCCGACAATGCTCGTCACTGTGATGTTCTCGGTGTGGCCCGGCACACCGGGCAGCAGGCAGCAGATGCCGCGCACGATCATCTCGACTGTGACGCCTGCGCAGGATGCCTCTCGCAGCTTGGCGATTACATCGATATCGGTCAGCGAATTGAACTTGAGCAGGATGTAGCCGTCCTTGCCTTTGGCAATCTGCTCGTCCATCAGCGCCAGAATGTTGTTTTTCAGGCTGGTCGGCGCGACGAACAGGCGGCTGTAGTGTCCGGACAGGTTGCCGAGCGCCATGTTGTTGAAGAACGCGCCTGCGTCCTGACCGATGCGTTCATCCGCCGTGATGAGCGACACGTCCGTGTACTGCTTGGCGGTTTTCTCGTTGTAGTTGCCGGTGCCGACCTGCGTAATATGGCGGACGGCTCCGCGTTCTCTGCGGGTGATCAGGCAGATTTTGGAGTGCACCTTGTAATCCTCAAAGCCGTAAATGATTTTGCAGCCGGCTTCTTCCATGCGTTCGGACCAGTCGATGTTGTTCTGCTCGTCAAAGCGCGCGCGCAGTTCGATGAGTGCGGTAACGTCCTTGCCGTTTTCGGCGGCAGCACACAGGTATTCGACCAGCTTTGCCTTGCTTGCCAGCCGGTAAATCGTGATGCGGATCGCCAGTACAGCCGGGTCGTTTGCCGCCTCACGAATCATCTGCAGGAACGGCTCCATGCTCTCATACGGATAGGACAGCAGAATATCCCGCTGCAGAGCGGCCTTGAGCAGACTCTGACCGGCAGACAGCATGGCCGGCTGCTGCGGCGTGAAGGGCGCGTCGCTGAGAAACGCACGCTTTTTTTGCCGGCAGGTGTTCGCCGAGCGAGAACGCATACCCGAGCTTGAGCGGTGCTGTGCGCGACAGGAAAATCTGTGCATCGCTGACCTCAAAGCGGCTGCGGAAGTGCTCTTTGAAGTGGTCGCTGATGGGACGGTTGATCTCCACGCGCACGACAGCCATGCGGCGGCGCTGCCGCAGCAGCTTTTCCATCTTTTTGCGAAAATCTCCGCCTTCTACGCCGAAGGTCTCATCATCCACCTGAATATCCGCATTGCGGGTAACGCAGAGCACGGTCTTTTCAAGTACATCGTACATTTCGAACACATGGTCAGCGTAGGCGAGCAGAATATCCTCAGTGAGAATATAGCGCGACGGTGTCTCCGCAGGAACACAACCGGCGGCAGCGAGCGGCACGGGCAGCAGACCGAGCCGTTCGGTCTTTTTTGTGGCTGAGCAGCGCGGCAATATGCAGCACTTGCCCTCAAGGTGCGGGAACGGATGGTGCGAGTCCACAATCTGCGGCGAGAGAACCGGCGCAATGATATCCTTGAAATACCGCTTGATGTATTTCTGTTCGTCCGGCGCAAGCGAATCCATTGTCAGTCGGCGCAGACCGATCGCACTCAGTTTGCTGTCCACATCGGAGAACGCTGCGTCACGACGTGCATAGAGCGGCTCAACCGCCTTGTAGATCAGATGCAGCTGCTCCTTGGCGGTCAGACCGGATTTGCTGTCGGTATGCTCCTTGTCCACGGCGGCCATGTCGCACAGGCTGCCGACGCGGATCATGAAGAACTCATCCAGATTACTGGTAAAGATTGCGAGAAATTTGAAGCGCTCGAGTAGAGGTACGTTCTCATCCTCCGCCTCGGCGAGCACGCGGGCGTTGAACTGCAGCCACGAAAGCTCACGGTTCTGGGTGTAGCCTTGCTCCCAAATCTTCTGTGTCATATCATATCCCCCTTCGTGCTGGCATACGCCGTCATTTTATAGTTATTATTATACTGCGCTTTTGTAAAGGAACAATGTGTTTCATGTAAAATGTATAAAAAGTTTCTTTCGTCCGCAGGTCTTGCGGGAAATGAAAAGCTCTGTTATACTGGATATAAAATAAGAAGAAAGAGGGAGAAAATCAGATATGATCAACATCTGGCATGACATTGATCCGAGTCGCGTAACGCCGGAGAGCTTTACGGCAGTCATTGAAATTCCGGCAGGCAGCAAGAAAAAGTATGAGCTGGACAAGCAGACCGGTCTGCTGCGGCTGGATCGTATCCTGTATACTTCAACGCATTATCCGGCCAATTACGGCTTTATTCCGCGCACTTATGCGGGTGACGGCGATCCGCTGGATGTGCTCGTGCTGTGCAGTGAAACGCTTGACCCGATGGTCGAGGTGGACTGCTATCCGATCGGCGTGATCCGCATGATTGATGATGATGAGATCGACGATAAGATCATCGCCATTCCGTTCGAGGATCCGAACTGGAACTATTATCATGATATCGACCAGCTGCCGCCGCATCACGGCAACGAGATCGCGCATTTCTTCGAGATTTACAAGAGTCTGGAGCACAAGTACACCGCAACGTCGGACGCGCTGACGCGCTCGGTAGCGGTCAAGGTGCTCAAGGACTGTATCGAGCGATATGAGGTTCATTACTGCGGCAAGTGTCCGAGTAAGGAGTATGAGTCGGAGAAAAAGCGCCTCAAGGAAGAAAAGAAGGAAGCCAAGGAGAAGGAAAAGCTCATTAAGGATATCCGCAAAGGCTAAGTACATAGAGCCGAGGACAGCTTCCGCATCAACGAGCGGCGTGACACGGGTCTCTCCGGGGAGCTTCTCTTGCTCTTTGGGCGAAACCGTGCGTTTGATGCGGCACCCGTTATATGAAAAAACACAGCCATCCATTTGGATGGCTGTGTTTTTTGGAGCAGGGTACGGGAATCGAACCCGCCTCTGTGGCTTGGGAAGCGACCGTTCTACCGATGAACTAACCCTGCAGACAACAGTATTATTGTAAAGGTCTGACGGACTTTTGTCAAGTGTCCGGACGGGGAATCCATGGTGTTTTTCACCGCCCAAACTGACAAAAAAGACCGCTGTACAATCATACAGCGGTCTTTCTATTGTTTATCTTACTTGCGGGTCTTAGAGAAATCGCGGCAAGCCGTGCTGCCTCTCCAGGAGTAGCCGGGGTTCTGCATAAACATGGATTCAGCGATCATACCGAGCGTGCGGATGTAATTCTTCTTAGTCATGATAATGAGCCTCCTTTAATCCGTCTTCTGACGGTGCTGCTAACATTTTTTCTGTTCTTTCTGATTACGATATTATTATAGCGCATTTCAGAAAAAACGCAATACGCAATTTCGTTATATTGCATTAAAACCGTGAAAAGAATTTGTATAATATCCACAAGAGAAAAGGCGTATGTCTCAAACATACGCCTTGTGTATTGTTACTTTTTGCCGGTATACGGACGAAGGTCCAGCAGAGCACGCTCCACGCTCCAGTAGAAGCCCTGTTCACCGACCATATCATAAATACCGGAGCGGTGCATCATATTCATGGCACTGCTCGGCAGGCCGCACAGTACGATATCCACGCCGTTTTCGTGCAGCGAACGAAGAATATCCATCAGCGCCTGTGCCGCCGAAATATCAATATACGGCACGCCGCGCATGGACAGCAGCAGCGTATCACAGGTGCCGACACGCTCGGTCAGCTGCTCGATGGTGTCGATGTTGGCGAAGATCAGCGGACCGGTGATGTAAGCGACCATTGCGTTGCGGTAACGCTCGTTCAGCGCCTCGTCGTTGTTCTTGATGCGGGACATGTCAACACGCTCGTAGTTGATCTGCAGCTTGGACAGACGGGCAACCATCAGGATCAGACCGAGACCGACACCGACTACGATCGCAACCGTCAGGTCGAATACGATAGTGCAGATCATGGTGACGATAAACTTCGCCATGGCACCCTTGAAGCGGTGGCTGAACATGTACTTGATGGCGTGCCATTCGTTCATGCGCCATGCCGTAACCATCAGCACGCCTGCCAGACCGGCCAGCGGCACATTCTGAATGACCGGCGCGAGCAGAAACATCATGATCAGCAGACCGACCGCATGGAAGATACCGGTCAGACGGGTCTGCGCACCCGAGCGAACTGCTACCGAGGTACGCGCCAGAGCAGCAGTCGCCGGAATGCCGCCGAACATCGGCAGCACCATGTTGCCGACGCCCTGTGCGAACAGCTCCTGATCGTTGTTGAGCTTGACGCCGGTCGCGCGGCCGGCAGACGCACCGCACAGCAGGCTCTCGAGCATGTTTCAGCACCGCGATGGAGAACGCCGGTGCCAGCAGAGCAGGAACTGTGTTCCAGTTAATCTGTG
>ENA-OQBD01001652-OQBD01001652.1-human-gut-metagenome-genome-assembly--contig:-NODE-1652-length-10032-cov-11.886118_pt1 | contig 10032 bp, 6 predicted proteins | sample MGYA00242742_ERZ504543 | MGnify/ENA primary metagenome ERZ504543 (study PRJEB26092, sample SAMD00036239) | human gut metagenome | host: Homo sapiens | study: EMG produced TPA metagenomics assembly of... | reverse complement strand
GCGCTCCTCTGGTAACAACTCCGGAAGGAACCATCAACTGCAAATTCTGGGGACTTGGCGCAGACGGTACCGTAGGTGCAAACAAGAACTCCATCAAGATCATCGGTGACAACACAGACATGTACGCTCAGGCTTACTTCGATTATGACTCCAAGAAGTCCGGCGGTGTAACGATGTCTCACCTGCGTTTCGGAAAGAAACCGATCAAATCCACCTACCTGATCCACAAAGCAAACTTTGTTGCATGTCATAATCCTTCCTATGTGAACAAATATCACATGGTAGAGGAGCTGGTAGACGGAGGAACCTTCCTTCTGAACTGTCCATGGGATGAAGCAGGACTGGAAGAGCATCTGCCAGGTCAGGTAAAAGCATTCATCGCAAACCATAACATCAAATTCTATGTGATCGACGGCGTTAAGATCGGTATCGAGACCGGCATGGGACCGACCCGTATCAACACCATTCTTCAGTCTGCATTCTTCAAGCTTGCGAAGATCATTCCGGAAGAAAAAGCCATCGAACTCATGAAAGCAGCAGCAAAAGCTACCTATGGCCGTAAAGGTGATGATGTCGTAGCAAAGAACTGGGCAGCAATCGATGAGGGTGCAAAACAGATCAAAGAAGTTGCAGTTCCGGAAAGCTGGAAAAATGCAGCAGACGAAGGTCTGACCACAACTCATGCAGAGAGCGGCCGCGCTGACGCTGTTAAATTCGTAAATACCATCCAGGCAAAAGTAACTTCCCAGGAAGGAAACAACCTGCCTGTATCCGCATTTGCAGACTACGTAGACGGAACAACTCCGTCCGGCACATCCGCATACGAGAAACGTGGTATCGCCGTAAACGTACCTGTATGGAATCCGGAAAACTGTATCCAGTGTAACAGATGTTCCTTCGTCTGCCCACACGCTGTTATCCGTCCGGTTGCCATGACCGCAGAAGAAGCAGCAGCAGCTCCGGAAGGCATCCAGACCATGCCGATGACCGGTATGCCGGACTACACCTTCACAATGGCTATTTCCCAGCTTGACTGTACCGGATGTGGTTCCTGTGCAAACGTATGCCCGGGCAAGAAGGGTGTGAAAGCGCTGGCTATGGAAAGCCTTGCAGCACACGAAGCAGAGCAGAAATACTTCGACTATGCAGCAGCTCTCCCGGAGAAGACCGACGTTGTAGCAAAATTCAAAGAAAATACCGTAAAGGGCAGCCAGTTCAAGAAACCGCTGCTTGAGTTCTCCGGCGCATGCGCAGGCTGCGGCGAGACTCCTTACGCAAAACTGATCACCCAGCTGTTCGGTGACAGAATGTACATCGCAAACGCAACAGGATGCTCTTCTATCTGGGGCAACTCCTCACCGTCCACTCCTTACACCGTAAACGAGAAAGGACAGGGCCCGGCATGGTCCAACTCCCTGTTCGAGGACAACGCAGAGTTCGGTTATGGTATGCTTCTTGCTCAGAAAGCAATCCGCGGCGGCCTGAAAGCCAAAGTTGAGGATGTTATGAACTCCGAGAAAGCTCCGGAAGAAGTAAAAGCAGCATGCAAAGAGTATCTGGATACCTTTGACTGCGGCGCTACCAACGGAACTGCAACCGAGAAACTTGTAGAAGCAATCAAAGACGCTGACTGCGACGTTTGCAGAGACATCGTTAAGAACAAAGACTTCCTCGCTAAGAAATCCCAGTGGATCTTCGGTGGCGACGGATGGGCTTACGATATCGGATTCGGCGGCGTAGACCACGTACTTGCCAGCGGAAAAGATATCAACGTAATGGTATTCGATACAGAGGTTTACTCCAACACAGGCGGACAGTCCTCCAAAGCTACTCCGACCGGTGCAGTTGCACAGTTCGCAGCAGGCGGTAAAGAAACCAAGAAGAAAGATATGGCAAGCATCGCAATGAGCTATGGCTATGTATACGTAGCACAGATCGCTATGGGCGCTGATTACAATCAGGCAGTCAAAGCAATCGCAGAGGCAGAGGCATATCCGGGACCGTCCCTCATTATCGCTTACGCTCCATGTATCAACCATGGTATCAAGAAAGGTATGAGCAAAGCACAGACCGAGGAGCAGCTCGCTGTTCAGACCGGATACTGGCATTGCTTCCGCTTCAACCCGGCACTCGCTGCAGAAGGCAAGAGCGCATTCACACTGGATTCCAAGGCTCCGTCAGGAGATTATCAGGAATTCCTGAATGGCGAGGTACGTTACAACTCTCTGAAACGTGCAAACCCGGCGAAAGCAGAAAGACTGTTCGGCAAGAACGAGCAGGAAGCAAAAGACCGTTACACTTACCTGAACAAACTCGTAAAACTGTACGGCGCAGAAGAAGAGTAATTCTTTTTCCTTAAAAAGAATTTGAAAAAGGAGAGAAGTCATACTTGAGAGAGTATGGCTTCTTTCTTTTTGGGAGAAAAAATGAATTAGCGACATTTGGCAATAGTTTTGTATCGTTTGTCAACATTTTTATCCCGGAAAATGTTGACAAACGATACATTTTTGCGCAAGAAGGCTTTGAGATATGGTATAATGTGCGTATCACGATATAATGAGCGTTAGCGAGAGGAATTTTATTATGTTGAAAATATATCTTGGAGAAATGAAAGGTGCAATCTATCATCCGCCAACCTATTTTGATAATTGTTATGAAGATGAATGGCTGACCACGCCACTGGCAAAAGAAATGATCCGCGATGTGGATCGCTCGGAGGTAATCAGTGCGCATCTGATTGACAGCCCGGTGCTTGGTCCGATTCCACCGAAAGATTTATCCGGAGGAATCAAAACGTTGCTGCTGATGGCATACGATACAGACGGAAAGATCTTTAATGCCTCCGTATGTGGAGATAATTGTGCAAAATGGATTTTAAAATTAGGAGAGCAAAAGGATCTGACGATTAATCTGCGTCATGTGATGCGGTTTGGCAAAGATCCTTTTGAAATCCTGATTTTAAATACAGGGACTATTGTGCGGAATATGTCCGAATTTGTAGATGTTGCCGAGGCTTATGTATAGGTGGATGTATGAAGGGAAAGAAAAGAGTTATTATTCAAAATAACAGAGTTCATTATGAATTTGTGATAAAGCGTAATATTACAATCATCCAGGGGGATAGTGCATCAGGAAAAACAACACTGGTAAATATGATCCGGCAGGCAGAAAATTTAGGGGAGTCCAGCGGAATCAACGTTTCCTGTGAAGTACCGTGCAGAGTGCTGGAAGGTGTTAATTGGAAAATTATTTTGGAAAACAGCCGGGAAAGCATCTTTTTCATAGACGAGGAGAATTATTTTATAAAAACAGAAGAATTTGCTTCTGCCATACGGGGTTCAGAAAACTATTTTGTATTGATTACGAGAGAAAACTTATATAATTTGCCGTATAGTGTAGAAGAGATTTATGGATTGCATGTTTCCGGAAAATACAGAGATACCAGAAAAATATATCAGAAAATGTATCAGATCTATCCCAAAACAGCACGGCTTCCTGTTAGAGTACAAAAAATAATTACGGAAGATTCCAATTCTGGGTATCAATTTTTTGAAAATGTATGTGCAGAAAGGAATATTACATGTGAAAGCGCTGGTGGAAAAACAAAAATACCGGAAATGATCGGCAAGGCAGGAACAGAAGAAACCTGTATTATTGCGGACGGTGCTGCAATTGGAGCAGAAATGAATCTTCTCAGCAATAAAATAGAGGAAAAACAGAACGTACATTTATATTTACCGGAGTCTTTTGAATGGCTGATTTTAAATTCAGATCTTTTACAGGACAAAGAGGTTCGTAAAATTCTGGAAAATCCAGAAGATTATATCGACAGCACAGAGTTTTTTAGCTGGGAACAATATTTTACAAAATTGCTGATTCAGAAAACAGAAGGAACATATTTGCAGTATAAAAAAGCAAAATTTAAATCCATCTTATTTGCAGGATAAAAATAAAACAAATACTGGAGAGTATACAAGGGATTCAGTGGAAAATAAAATCCTTAAAATAGCAAAAATAATGAAAGAATAGAGAGAAGAACATGAACTATACAATTTATGACTATCTCGGCCTGTTTTTCTTTTACGCCTTCCTTGGATGGCTTCTGGAAACTTCTGTGGCCGCGATCCGGAAAAAACATATGGTAAACAGAGGATTCTTAAATGGTCCGCTCTGCGCCATCTATGGAATCACAGCTGTCTTTATGACACGTTATCTGTATGAACTGCAGTCAAGCCCCGTCTTTTTGTTCCTTGGCTGTATGATTATCGCTACCGCAGTCGAGTGGCTGGCCGGTCACGCACTGGAACGCATTGGCCATGGCAAATGGTGGGACTATTCCAATAAAAATGGAACATGGACGGCTATATCTGCCTTCAGTATTCTGTACTATGGGGAATTTTAGGACTGCTTGCCATGAAAATCGGCAATCGCCTCTGCTTTACAGTTCTTCATTCAATTCCGGCCGGTTTCCTGCATATCACATCCTGGATTCTCTTTGGTATATTGATCGTAGATGCCGTCGGTTCCTATGCTGTTCTGCACCACATCACGAAAAAAATGCCGCGGATCAGCGCTATGAACGATCAGATCGACGCCTTCACCAGACGCCTTTCTGTCCGTGTTTACCGCTATCTGGAGCGTCGTGTGGAACGTGCCTATCCGGCCGTACAGCCAGTTCCGGAGAAAAAAGAGAAAACAGAAACCGGCGTATTTGCCGAAGGATGCAGCTTTTACAAAATCGTTCTTCTCTTCATCATCGGCGCATTTTTGGGCGATATTACAGAAACCATATTCTGCCGCATCACCGCCGGTGTCTGGATGAGCCGCAGCAGCCTTGTCTGGGGCCCGTTCAGCATCGTCTGGGGCCTGGCCATCGCCCTCGCTACCTGGTTCCTCTACAACTACCGCGACCGCTCCGATGGATTCCTGTTTGCCTTTGGTACCTTCCTCGGCGGAGCCTACGAATACATCTGCAGTGTGTTCACCGAAATCGTATTCGGAAAAGTCTTCTGGGACTACAGCGACATTCCCTTCAACCTCGGAGGCCGTATCAACCTCCTGTACTGTTTCTTCTGGGGAATAGCCGCCGTCGTCTGGCTCAAAAAATTCTATCCTGTCATTTCGCGCTGGATTGAAAAAATCCCGATGAAATTCGGAGAAATCATCACTTGGATCCTGATCGTGTTCATGGTGGCCAACATGCTCGTATCTACCCTTGCTCTCGCCCGATACGACGAACGCGCCCACCAAAAGCCTGCAGCTAATGCCATCGAGCAGACCATAGATGCCCATTTCCCGGACGTCCGAATGGAAAAAATCTACCCCAATGCCAAAGCGATTAACTAGAATGTGTTAAAAAACATTTCCGTAGTCTGCACGCCCCAATTACAGACTACAAAAAGCCCTCTCCCGCCGTCATGCAAAGTCAGGCCCCGTTTCGACAGCTTTGGTCTGCGCGGTCCGTCACCCCCAAAGAAAACCTTTGGCAACCCACCAAAAGTATGATATAATGTCACATAGATATTTTAGGGATACCATATCCTCTAAGAGCGAAGAAAGGACTCAACCACAAATGACAGTAGACAACAGCTTCACAATGAAGAAATTTCAGAGCATGGAAATCATCTATGTCACATTTTCCCAGATCACGAAACTCCCATACGTAGAGTGCGATCCGGAAACCTTTGACGATCAGGTATATATGTTTACCGAAGAAGAAGCAGCTAAAGAATTTGCAAAATCCTATGTAGAGAAGAACACCCCGCTGCTTACCGTAAAAGTACTGCGCAAGCAGATGCCGAACTTCTATATGGGCCTCTACGCAGAAGGTGTCAACATGGTCATCTTCCACGAAGGCGGTCAGACCCGCCGCATCGAGCTGGAGCAGATCTTCCCGAAACCGGACATGGAAAAAATGAACAAACAGCATCTTCCGGTCCTCAACCCTGGCGTACAGCTCACTGTAGTCTATTTCCTGCAGGAGCTCCGCAAACCAAATCAGAAAAGAGACGATGCCGAACGCATGCAGCACCTGCGTGAACTCGAAGAAGAAATGCTTGTCAACCTGATGCGAAGCAAATTCATCCTTGCCATCGACATCTCCCAGGTACAGGGCGAATTCGATCCGGCCAACCCGGGACCAGACGTGCGCATCCCGTACATCAAAAACCAGAACGAAGACATCTTCCAGCCGCTGTTTTCCGATATTGGTGAATTCCAGAAATTCCGTCCGGATCCGCAGGCAAAACTCCGTCTGGCAGCCATCCCGTTCCAGCACCTTCTGCCGTACCTGATGAAACAGGCCAAAGGCTTCGTCATCAACCCGTCCGGCTTCAACCTTCTGTTGACCAGAGAACAGCTCCAGAGAATCATGGGAGCCCAGGCGCAGAGTGTCCGCCCGAATCTCGAGGCGATGATGGCACAGGCTGCCGCAGCTCAGGCGCAGAGAAATGCGCAGAACAATGCTGCAAATGACGAAGTAAAAGATCATGTGGATGAGGCGGAAACTACCGACGCAGAAACAGACCACGAAGAATAAAAACCGACAGGGCCGCAGAAAATCCCAGTAAACGGGCACTGCGGTCCGTTTTTGACTGCATAAAACCGGAAATAATAAAGAAAAACAAGAAAGGATATACAAAAATGAACGCAGAACATTGCAAAGCCTATACCCTGCTGCAGGAACAGCAGATTGATGATATCCACGCACATGGCTACCTCCTTCGCCACAACAAAAGCGGAGCCCGCGTGCTGCTTCTCGAGACGGAGGATGACAACAAAGTATTCAACATCGCGTTCCGTACCCCGCCGGCCGACAGCACCGGCGTAGCCCACATCCTCGAGCACAGCGTCCTCTGCGGCTCCCGCGAATTCCCGTTAAAGGATCCCTTCGTAGAACTCGTCAAAGGATCCCTGAACACCTTCTTAAATGCTATGACCTACCCGGATAAAACCATGTACCCGGTAGCCAGCACCAACGATGCCGACTTCCAGAACCTGATGCATGTCTACATGGACGCCGTATTCTACCCGAACATTTACAAACACGACGAAATCTTCCGGCAGGAAGGCTGGAGCTATCATTTGGAAAGCGAAGACGGCCCGCTGACCTACAACGGTGTTGTATACAACGAGATGAAAGGAGCCTTCTCCTCCGCAGACGATGTCCTGGAGCGTGAAACATTCAACACCCTGTTCCCGGACACTCCGTACGGCGTAGAATCCGGCGGAGATCCGTCCTGCATCCCGAACCTGACCTACGAAAACTTCCTGAAATTCCATCAGACCTATTACCATCCGTCCAACAGCTATATCTACCTGTACGGAAACATGGATATGGAAGAAAAACTGGCATGGATGGATGAAAAATACCTGTCCCATTTTGATGCAAAAGAAGTAAAATCCGAAATTCCGTATCAGAAACCATTTGCAGAGACCCTCGACATTGTACACGAGTACCCGGTACTCGACGGCGATCCGCTTGAAAACAATGCGTACCTGTCCTACAACATGGTCATCGGCAGCGGTCTGGATGTAAAATTAAACGTGGCATTTTCTGTTCTGGAGTATGCACTCCTTGACGCACCGGGAGCCCCGGTCAAACAGGCACTCCTTGACGCACACATCGGAAAAGATGTTTACGGCTCCTACGAGGACGGCATCCTGCAGCCATTCTTCTCCATCGTAGCCAAGAACGCCGATGAAAATGAGAAAGAAAAATTCCTGTCCATCATCCGCGGCACCCTCAAGGATATCGTGAAAAACGGCATGGATCGGAAAGCCATCGAGGCAGGCATCAACTATTTCGAATTCCGTTTCCGTGAGGCGGACTTCTCCAGCTTCCCGAAGGGCCTGATGTACGGCATTGACGTCTTCGACAGCTGGCTGTATGACGAGAACAAACCGTTCGCCTACCTGCAGCAGCTTGCGATCTACGATGAGCTGAAAAAACTGGCAAAAGAAGGCTATTTCGAAAACCTGATCCAGACGTATCTGCTGGACAACACCCATGCCTCCATCGTGACCCTCATTCCAAAGACCGGTCTTGCCGCAGAAAATGATGCAAAGACCGCAGAAAAACTGCAGAAATACAAAGAGAGCCTGTCAAAAGAAGAGATCGAGAAAATCATTGCTGACACCAAAGAGCTGGCAGCATATCAGGAAGAAGAGGAGAGCGAGGAAGCACTCGAGACGATTCCGCTCCTGAAACGAAGCGATATCAAACGTGAGTCTGTCAAACTTTACAATGACGAGCATGAAGTCGATGGAACGACGGTTCTTCATCACAACGTATTCACGAACGGCATCGGTTACTTAAGCTTGCTGTTTGATACGAAAAATGTGCCGAACGATCTGATCCCGTACATGGGCGTATTAAAATCCGTTCTCGGCTATGTGGACACCGAACACTACACCTACGGCGAACTGTTCAACGAGATCAATGCACAGACCGGCGGCATCAACTGCGGACTGCAGGTATTCCGCATTCCGGAAAATGATGACGACTGCCGCAGAATGTTCGGCATCCGCGCGAAATTCCTGTACGACAAACTGGATTTCGTCATGAAAATGATCGAGGAAATCCTGAATACCTCCCGCCTGGATGACGAGAAACGTCTTCACGAGATCATCTCCAGCATGAAATCCGGCCTGCAGAACCGCCTGTCTTCCGCCGGAAATGCAACGGCTGTGATGCGTGCAGCTTCCTATTACTCCCCGATGAGCAATTTCCAGGACCGCATCGCAGGCATCGGCTTCTGCCAGCTCTTAAAAGATCTGGACGAGAACTTCGATGAGAAAAAAGCAGAACTGATTAAAAATCTGCAGATCCTGATGAAATACATCTTCCGCAAAGAGAATCTGACCGTCTCCTATACCGCAGACGAGACAGGCTACGCACCGCTGGAAGAAAAAATCGCAGCATTCAAAGAGAATCTGTACACCGACGAAGTGGAGCCGGGCAGCATTGTGTATGACTTTGAACAGAAAAACGAAGCCTTCCAGACCTCCGGCCAGGTACAGTACGTGGCACTCTGTGGAAACTTCGAGCGCGAAGGCTACGACTACACAGGAGCCCTGCGCATCCTGCGTGTCATGCTGAGCTATGACTATCTGTGGATCAACATCCGTGTCAAAGGCGGCGCTTACGGCTGCGGCGGAGCTTTCGGAAGAGGCGGAAACGCGTGCATTTCTTCCTACCGTGACCCGAACGTCGGAAGAACCCTTGAAGTATACCGCGGTATCGGCGATTACGTGCGCAATTTCGAAGCAGACGAGCGCCAGATGACCAAATACATCATCGGAACGATCAGCGAACTCGACGTCCCGATGAACCCGTCCGCAAAAGGCCAGACCTCCGAGAGCGCATGGTTCAACGGCATCACCGAAGCAGACTTCCAGCAGGAGAGAGATCAGATCCTCGATGCAACCCTGGATGACATTCATGCACTGGCAGACCTTGTAGATGCAGCCTTAAAACAGAACAACATCTGCGTTGTCGGAAGCGAAGCAGCCATTCAGAAAGAGAAAGAACTGTTTAAGAACGTAGAGAACTTATAAATGAGGAGAAGAGACAGCAATGGAAAACAATGCAAATTATAAATCCGGCTTTGTAGCCCTGATCGGCCGTCCGAACGTGGGAAAATCCACGCTGATGAACCACCTGATCGGACAGAAGATTGCGATTACATCCAAGAAACCGCAGACCACCCGCAACCGCATCCAGACCGTTTATACGTGTGACGAGGGACAGATCGTGTTCCTCGACACACCGGGTATCCACAAGGCGAAAAATAAGCTCGGCGAGTACATGGTCGATGTAGCCGAGAAAACGTTAAAAGAAGTCGATGTGATTCTCTGGCTGGTAGAGCCGAGCAACTTCATCGGAGCAGGAGAGCGCCATATCGCAGAGATCCTGGAGAAAGTCAATGCGCCGGTCCTCCTCATTATCAACAAGACCGATACCGTGGAGAAAGACAAAATCCTGGAATTCATCGATACGTACCGCAAGCTGTTCCAGTTTGCCGAGATCAT
>ENA-OQBD01001650-OQBD01001650.1-human-gut-metagenome-genome-assembly--contig:-NODE-1650-length-10038-cov-2.744022_pt1 | contig 10038 bp, 14 predicted proteins | sample MGYA00242742_ERZ504543 | MGnify/ENA primary metagenome ERZ504543 (study PRJEB26092, sample SAMD00036239) | human gut metagenome | host: Homo sapiens | study: EMG produced TPA metagenomics assembly of... | reverse complement strand
CTCCTGTGTGTTGGTTTCATTGAAAGGAAGAAGTTCGTTGACATATTGCTCCATTTTCTTTCCGCCTATCAGCATGAAGTAGAGGACAAATACCAGTACAAACATGTTGACGATGAAGCTGCTGATGCCTCCCATTAATGTCTGTCCGATGCGTGGAAGGGATGAAATGAAGAATGAAAGGCTGTTTCCGCTTAGTACATTGTATCCGGTTCTGGCCTTGATAATGGAGGCGGCTTCTTCAAAAGGTGCAATGACTGCCTGCGGATCAAGGTTGATGTTCTGCAGGTTTACTACCGCCAGCCATACTACCAATGCCAGAGGAACGAGAAAGCATAAAATGGCTTCTGCCGTAATGACGGTGGCAGCTATGGTTCGTTTTATCTTTCGCTTTTCGGACAGATAAATCATCTGGCGCCTGACCAGTATATAGATGGTCAATGCGCCCAACAGACCGCCTAAGAAGGGAGTGATTTGCCTGGCGAGGATAATCCCCAACCCGATAATGATGGTAATCAATGAATATTTCCAGTATTGTTCTTTTGTGCTCATAAAGTTCCTGTATTTCTTAGTAAAGAAACATAAAAGAAGTTGAAAAGGTTTGGAAATTGTGGCCGGAATTCAATATTTATCCTTCGTCCAGCCAGCCTACCCCCTGGCGTATGATTTCCGGCTCCCCATTGGTGCAATCCACTACGGTAGAGCCTTCCGTACCGCCGATACCGCCGTCTATTACCAAATCGACAATATCACCGAATTTCTCGTCAATCAGTTCCGGGTCTGTGCAGTATTCAATGTCCTCATTGTCATCATGCGGCAATGTAGTTGTCATGATGGGAGCATCCAGCAGGCGGGCTATTTCCTGAATGATGGAATTGTCCGGCATACGGATGCCGACCTCCTTACGGTTACGGAATATCTTGGGCAGGCGGGTGGTGCCGTTCAGAATGAAGGTGAAAGCTCCGGGCAGATTACGCTTCATCAACTTGAAGGTGCTGTTGTCCACTTTGGCGTATTCGCTGACCTTGCTCAAGTCGTAGCAGATGATGGAAAGGTTGTTCTTCTTGGGGTCGGTGTTTTTGAGTTGGCAGATACGTTCTATCGCACGTTCCTTCAGTCCGTGGCAGCCGATGGCATACATGGTGTCGGTGGGGTAGATGATGATGCCCCCGTCGTTCAGAATGTCGATTACTTGTTGCAAATCTGCCGGGTTGTTGTTCTTTTCATAAAGTTTCAGAAGCATGATATTGTCGGACTTGGTTTAAAAGTATATCACAAAAGTAATAATAAGTTTCTTGAAATCAAATGTATAAGGATGGATTTTATTTTGAGGAGCGCTTTTTGCGGAGTTCTTCCGCCAATCGCCATTGCAAGGCTGCTTCAACCTCTTTCCCGGTTTGCATCAAAGCGTCCCCGAAGAGTTCGTGAGCCCCGGCATGTTCGGGCTTTAGGGTGGTGGCTTTGTCCAGGTCGGCTATGGCACCTTCAATGTTTCCGAGTTTAAGCCGCAACTTTCCACGGTTGTACACGGTTTTGAATTCGGCGGGGCGCAAGCGTACGGCACGGTTCAGGCATTCTTCGGCTTCCTGGTATTGGTTTTCGTTGAAGAGGGTGACGCCTTTTCGCACCCAGGCATCCGTGTATTCGGGATAAAGCTCCAAAGCTTTGTCATAATTGGCAAGGGCGGCACGGGCGTCGCGGGCTTGGGTGATGCACTCGTTCCCCATGGCATAATATTCGCGGGCGTAGTCTTGCAGGCGCTTCCGCTGTTTTTCCATGTCTTGTTTCAGGCAGGCGTTGTCTGCTTTCAGCCGGTTGATGATATTCAGCTTTTTGCGGATAAGACGTTGCACTACGGGTTTCTCGATGTCATAACGGGAATGGATGGCCTTGAAGAATTCATTGAGGAAAGTCTCGAAGTTTCCCTGGTCGAAGGCTTTGGCTGCCGCTACATATTGCACATCTGCCTGTGCCTGCTTCAAGGCACGGTCAATGGCCTGGCGGTTGTTGAAGCGTTGGGCGAATCCTACAATTTCGGGACGTACGAATACATCGGCGCGGCTGACGGGCTTTTTCAGCTGTATCCCTTCCAGCGATGTGCACCGGCTGAGTGCCACGTATGCTTGTCCACCGGCAAATACGCCACCGGTGAAATCGATGACTACCCGGCTGAAAGTCAGTCCCTGGCTTTTATGGACAGTGATGGCCCATGCCAGTCGTACAGGATATTGGGTGAAAGTTCCTAACTCTTCTTCCTCAATCTGATTTTTTTCTTCGTTGTATTTGTAGCGGATGTTCCGCCAGGACTCCCGTTTCACATCACATTCCTTGCCGTCGTCGGTAATGATGTAGAGTGTTTCTTCAATAGGGTCGAAGCCGCTTACAATGCCGATTGTACCGTTTACCCACCGGCGGTCGAAATCGTTTTAATGAAAATGATTTGAGCGCCCGGTTTGAGTACCAGCTCCTGAGAGGTGGGAAGGCTGCTTTCGGGAAAGTCGCCCATGATTTCACCATGAAACGTAACGGGGTCTCCCGGAAGCTCGGCAAGTTTTTTGTCATTGATATAATCCACATTATCGCGGCGGGTGGCGAGGGTGATGTACATATCGGCTTCGGACTGTTCTATCTGTGTACCGTAGCGGGTATTGAGGAGTTGCAGGTCGGCAGCGCCCACTGTATTGCTCCGTATATGGTCCAGTACGTTGACAAATACCTTGTCGGTCTGGCGGTAGACGGTTTGCAGTTCAATGGACACGAGGTCTATCTGTCCGAATACTCTTGCAGAGAAGAAATAAGGGGTAGGATAGAAACGGTTCAGTATGTCCCGTTCGTCCCCTTTCACTACGGGTTCCAACTGGAATACATCGCCCACCAGCAGGATTTGTTTTCCGCCGAAAGGCTCCCTGAGGTTGCGTGAGTAAACCCGCAAAATACGGTCGACGGCATCGATGATATCTGCCCGTACCATGGAAATCTCGTCGATGATAACCAGCTCCAATTCTTCAAGGAGCTTGCGGTGAGGTTTGGTGTATTTAAAGAATTCGTGGATGCGTCCCCGTTGTAAGCTGAAATTGGGGTCATCGGGCAGCAGAGGATAAAACGGCAGTTTGAAGAAACTGTGCAGCGTGCTTCCCCCGCATTGATGGCGGCAATTCCCGTAGGAGCCAGCACAACGTGTTTCTTCTTGGTATGTTCGCAGATATACCGGAGAAAGGTAGACTTTCCCGTACCCGCTTTCCCCGTCAGGAAAACAGACTGGCGGGTGTACTGTATGAGGTTCAAGGCATCTTGAAACTCCTTGTTCTGAGTGTCGGGTACGAAGGACATATGCATAGCTGGCTTTCAACCCTCAACTTTCGATTATTCCGTATTGTTTTAGTGCATTGGCTATGCCGTTGTCGTCAACGCTCGTAGTGACATAACCGGCTGCGGCTTTAACATCGTCTTTGGCATTGCCCATAGCCACTCCAATGCCTGCATGACGCAACATGCTGATATCGTTTCCACCGTCGCCGAAAGCCATCGTTTCTTCCAGACGGATGCCGAAATGCCGGATTATCTCGTCGATGCCGCGTTGTTTGGTATTTCCTTTGGCGGTGACATCTACAAATGCCGGATGCCAGCGTCCCATTTCGCAGTTGGGAATGGAAGGCAGCAGGAGTTGTTCTTCTTCAATATCGATAAAGGGCGTCAGTTGGTAGTACTCCTTGTCCGAATGGTTGTCTGTATAGGGTTTGGGTGGGATGGGGTCTGTTTTGAGTTGTCTGTTGAATATCTCTGTTACGAGTTCGCCCGGCTGATTGACGCAAATATCGTGTTCGCCCACCAGTATGCAGGGGAGATTGCGCTCGTGACAGAAGCTTGTCAGTGCATCGACTTCGGCTGCCGGTATGGGACTTTTGTAGATAACGGTATCGTCCACAAAACAATAGGCGCCGTTCATGGTGATGTAGCCGTCTATCAGTTTCCGTTCCTGCAGGGCGGCGAGGTTATTGATGATGACACGCGGACGTCCGGTAGAAATGAATATCTGTATGCCTTTGGCTTTGGCGGCTTCCAGCGCTTCGATGGTGGAAACGGGAATCTGGTGGGTCTTGAAGCTCACCAGTGTACCGTCGATGTCAAAAAACAGGGCTTTAATCATATATGTCTCTTTTAAATTGGTTGGCAAATTTACTCAAAAGCAAAGATATTTCGTACTTTTGCGAATAATTTTATATACTGTCGTTAAACTCGGAAACTCAATTAAAATAGCTTGAACCTTATGAAGTATAATTTTGATGAAGTGATTGAACGCCGCGGTACGGACTCCGTAAAATGGGACGGCGTGGAGAATGTGTGGGGACGTAAAGATTTGCTTCCCATGTGGGTGGCCGATATGGATTTCCGTACGCCGCCTTTTGTGATGGATGCGTTGCGCCGTCGTCTCGACCACGAGGTTTTGGGATAATACTTTTGCCTGTGAGGAGTGGTATACCTCTATTTGCAGTTGGTTGCACAAACGCCACCAGTGGGATGTCACGCGTGATATGCTGACGTTTGTTCCCGGAATTGTACGCGGGCAGGCCTTTGCGCTGCAATGCTTTACCAAACCGGGCGACAAGGTAATGGTAATGACACCGGTGTACCATCCTTTTTTCCTGGTGACCGAACGCTTGGGACGCGAAGTGGTCTATTCTCCGCTCGATTTGTACGACGGGCATTATCATATTGATTTTGAGCGTTTCTCTAAGGATATCCGGGGATGCAGGTTGCTTATCCTTTGTAATCCCCATAATCCGGGCGGACGTGTATGGACGGTCGAAGAGCTGCGTCGGATAGCGGATATTTGTAAAGAGAGCGGGACTATGGTTGTTTCCGACGAGATACACGCGGATCTTACCTTACCCCCTTATAAGCATCATCCTTTCGCCACGGTGTCCGAGGCTGCCGCACAGAATTCTCTTACTTTTATGGCTCCCAGCAAGGCTTTCAATATGCCGGATTGGGCAGTTCGTATGCCATAGCGGTGAATGAGGATATTCGTCGGCGTTTCCGGGAGTTTATGGAAGCGGGCGAGTTCTGCGAAGGGCATTTATTTGCTTACATCGGCGCTGCGGCTGCCTATACGCACGGTGAAGAGTGGCTGGAACAGGTACTCGGATATGTACAGGCCAATATCGACTTTACGGAGAATTATCTGAAAGAACATGTTCCGGGCATCGGTATGATACGCCCGCAGGCTTCTTATCTCGTTTTTCTGGATTGTAGGGCATTGGGCCTGCCGCAAGAGAAGTTGGCAAGACTGTTTGCGGAAAAAGCTCATCTGGCCCTGAATGACGGGACGATGTTCGGCAAACCGGGAGAAGGCTTTATGCGGTTGAATGTAGGTTGTCCCCGTTCGGTACTGCAAAAAGCACTGGAGCAATTGTCCGCAGCGGTTAAGGAAGAGATGGCAAAGGGATAGGGTTGGCAGAAATACATGGTTGAATGGCGGCTTTACCTATTTATAATGACTGTTGTTCTTTAATATACCTATATCAGGTGATTGCGGCATCGGGTGCGATGCCGTATCTTTGCAACATCAGATTTAAAGAATGAATTAGTTAGTCATAATTACGTAACCACTTTTATGAAGATAAAAGGATCCCCGTTTTCCGATGCGACATCGTGAAGCGGGGATTTGTTTTGTGGCGGATGTGGCGGAGATACCTGCCGGACTGATGAAGTTCCGACAGCAGGTCAATATGTTTTTCTCCTATGGGGAAACGGGTTTTGCATTCTTTCTTCCGGCAGGCTGTGTGGAAGAAAGGATTATAAAGTGTCTTTAATATCGCTCAGTTCCACCAGCTTGTTCACAATGGCATAGATGGTGAGGCCTGCGGGAGAATGTATCTGCAACTTGCGTGCAATGTTGCGGCGGTGGGTGATGACGGTATGGATAGACAGATACAGTTTGTCGGCAATCGCCTTGTTGGTCATGCCTTTTACGACGCAGGTAATGATTTCCTTTTCACGTTGGCTGAGCGTTTCCTGTTCGCTGTCCTTCTCATCTTCTTCTTCGGTATGGAGAAGACGGTTGATTTTTGTGGTAATCATTTCGATATCGTCACAGATGGCGATGCTTTCGTCATACTCTTTCAGCGCGTTATTGTCGATGACGGAACATACCAATGCGATGTATTTGATACTGTTTCCGTTATGGTTTGTCTTGAAAGAGTGCAGGTCGAACCAACCGCCGAAAGTTGGGTTTACGATTACAATATCGGGAGTGTGCAGATGTATAAAGTTCTGCAATGCTTCCGGTGACGACACCTCGATGGGGTGCGCATTCAGATTGGGAATGCGTTTGAGCACTGCCGCAAGACCACTTCGTACAATGACCGAAGTTTCTGCAACAACTATTTTCAGAGAAATATTATTGTTCATCTTTCAGTCTTTTTTCTATTTGCGCTACGGCGGGAACAAACATATAGTCTTCTACCTGGCAATGCGATGCAAGGTCCTGTTCGCAATTGAAGATGTCGAAAAGGACGGCGTTCAGAAGATTGTTGTTCTCTTTTTCCGGATAGTACTTGATGATGATGTTTTTCAGTTCCTTCAGCTTGGTGTCTATCTGGTTGTGCTTGCTGGCGAAAGTGGCGATGTTGTACACATCGGACGGTCTGCCTTGCAGCAGTTGCTCCACGTAAGTGAAGACGGCTTTGTTTTCGTACTCCATGTGGCGGCGCACTTCTTTGGCGTATTCGTCAAAGAACTTAACCGGCGAACCTGGCTCTGTGGAACAGATCAGCGCATTTAAGAAGAATGTTACCGGACGGGTTATTCCCGAAAAGTGAACGGAACGGCTGGAAATTTTTGAGCGTATGCTTTCCGGGATGCAGGCGCAGGAAGCTCCGCAGATTGGACGGACGGAAACTGATTTTTACCGTAATTCGGTACGCATGGGAAAAGAATGTGAAAAAGACGGCGGTTATTGGGACAGCAATGTGGAAATGACAGCCAGAGCCTTTGCCTGTTATATCAAGGACAAACTGCCCTACACATCGGATTATCTGGCAGGCCATGCCGACTGTGCCCTTACCCTGGTTTCCGGTAAAGACGGAGAAATGGAGGTATTGAAAGCCTTCCCTGTGGGGGAAGAACGCCGTGCGATCAACGCTGTTTTTGACGAGATCATTCAGGATTTGAAACGGGAACAGCTATTGACCCATGCCGATGTAACGTTTCCCCTCTCTGTTTCTGAACTTCGTGAGGCAGCGGACGGTCAGCTATCCATGTTCGGCGTCGGCCGTCCTTCCGTGATGGATCAGCTTGCGGCAAACAGACCGGCAGATAAAAAATCACCGGCACAGACGGTTTCCAGAAAAAACCATGAGCCGGAAATATAGCAGGAGGTGAACAGCATTTTGGAAGAAAACAGGGATTACCATGCCTACCGGTATGGCGACCACTTGACGCCGGGATCAGAGCTTAAAATTGAGCACAGCGTAGTTTGTGAAAATGTGGATATTTCTACACTGATCACAATGGGAACAGATAGCCTGGAAGCCATGCGCCAGGGAAGTATCGACGGGGAGCAGAAAGCCTATGAAATCGTGGTGGCTGCCGCAAAACAGTGGGAACAGCAGGCAGCGGCAACACAGACGATCAACCGGGCTTTGGAATATCTTCGTACACCGGAGATCGAACATACAGGCAACCAGTGGAAAGACACCGATAACTGGAGGGCAGATCAGAAAATCAGCAACCGGGTCTATCAGATGACCTGCAGTATTTGGGAAGATACGAAATATGACCGGGAAACCAAACAGAGTGTTCCGATTGCCTGGTATGTGACATGGGAAGTCCGTATTCATTCCCCGAAGCAGGGATATGGAGCAAAGATTGCCGGACAAAACCAGAAACGATATACAGATAAGAACGCAGCCATAAAATATCTGGACGGGCGAAAGAAAGCCTATTCCCATTTATTCACGGAAATTTCCCCGCCGATCCCGAAAGAATATGAGCACCATTTTATGGTTCACGGCACTCTTTTACCTGGCTATACGGTTGAAGGACTGGAACAGGCCAAAACGGAACATGCCGCCGCCGAGGTTTCGGAGGGCGGTATTTTTACACCCAAAAACCGGGAGAAGCCTTCCGTCCTGGGGAAGCTCTCTGTGGCAAAAACTCAGGAAAAAACGCCAACCGCTCCCGGTACGGCAATGAAAAAGAAGGAGGATATACAATTATGAAAGTGTTAATGGTAGAGCCGGGCAAGTCCCCTTATGCTGCGGAGATCGAAAGTGGTCTGAAATCCTTGCAGGCGGCAGTGGGCGGAGATATTCAAGCGGTCTATCCGTATGAGGACCCGGTGGCTCTGATCTGTAATGAAGAAGGCAAGCTGATGGGGCTGCCTCTGAACCGAGCTCTCTTTGACGATGACGGCCACATCTATGATATTGTGTCCGGGAATTTTCTGATCGTTGGTCTTGGTGAGGAAGATTTTACAGTACCTTTCCCCGGACTTGATGGAGAAATCGGGGGACAGTTTCAAGTACCCTGAAAAATTTGCAAGGATTGCCGGCGAGATCATTGCAGTCAAGCAGCCTGACAACCAATGAACACCGGGAAAAACCGATGATGCACCATTCCGGCCCGGATTTGTAGAAAGAAAGGAGCCAATTATGTTAATGGCAGTAAATGAACCTATGCCCCTTATGGTGCAGCCGGACGATATTCTGATCTCTCCCCGTGAGGTAGATGAACATTTCGGGACGATGGTATGCTTCCATCCCCGCTATGCGCTGGGCGACCATCACAACTATATGGACAAGATGACTTCCTGCGGGAATGTATTTAGATACCGAGGACATGATGAAGCCGGCATGAAACGCTATGAACGGATGGTAAACATTGTAAGCAGCCGTTTCCGGCATGGACCAAAGACAGAGGAACGGGCGATCGATGAAGCAATGCAGAAAGTAATTTCGGAAAAGTATCTGATGCTCCCCCTCTATCTCTACGACCACTCCGGTCTTGCCATGAGTACAGAAAGTTTCTCAGGCAGGGCTCCTCATGCAGAATGTGACAGCGGACAGGTCGGCTGGATCTATGTTTCCAAAGAATATGCCCTAAAGGAATTTGACGCTGACAAGATGACCGGTGCTATCCGTCAGAAAGCAGACGCACTGATGCGCAGCGAAGTCGCTGCTTACGATTCCTATCTGCGTGGCGAATGTTATGGGTTTGAGCTTTATAAAAACGGGGAGCTGTCGGATAGCTGCTGGGGCTTTATGGGTAACTTTTCCGATGTGTTGAAAGATATGGCTGAATACCTCCCGGATGAGTGCAAAGGGATGGTCGATCATCTGGAGGAACAGGAACGCCCGGCTACGATCATCAAGACGCTTTTGAAACACGCTAAAATTCAGGTCGATCAGGCAGCAAAAGCCTTTGAACACGCTTCCCGACAGCAGGTTCTTGGGGAAAGCCGGTAAAAAGTTATTTCCATATTATAAATACCGATTTTATCAGAAAGGAGGATGCTCTTGCAGGAAGATCTCGAACAACGAACGGTTTCTGTTTCTATACAGGCAGCAAAACTGTCAGGGCGGGTACTGCGTGCGGCTATTGCTGCGGTACTCCAAAAGATGGAACAGGAACGTACAATGCCAAGAGTCGGACGCAACAGTATGAAGCGGCTGACTTATAAAGACCCCGGAGCTAATACCATTGAAGTTTTCAGGACGAATCCGCTCTTTTGAACGGTATGCCAGGAAACATCAGGTACGCTACCATATAGAAAAGGAACTTGGGACTGATCCCCCAAAATGGACGGTATATTTCAAGGCAAACCAGGCGGATGCACTGACGGCAGCTTTTAAGGAATATACGAAAAAAGACCTTACACGCAGCACCAGACCGTCGCTGCTTACACAGCTTCATAAGTTCAAAGAACTGGCGCAGTCGCTTGGCCGTGACCGTGTAAAGAACAAAGAACACGGAGGACCGGAACGATGAAGATCGATGCAGAAACATTGAAAAAACAGGTCATTCTCCATCTGCCTTATG
>ENA-OQBD01001648-OQBD01001648.1-human-gut-metagenome-genome-assembly--contig:-NODE-1648-length-10051-cov-2.833333_pt1 | contig 10051 bp, 8 predicted proteins | sample MGYA00242742_ERZ504543 | MGnify/ENA primary metagenome ERZ504543 (study PRJEB26092, sample SAMD00036239) | human gut metagenome | host: Homo sapiens | study: EMG produced TPA metagenomics assembly of... | reverse complement strand
GCTTTCGAGTTTCTGGAGAAAATCGCTTATATGCTGGAGAATAGGCAGATTGAATATCCGAAGGCTTGGGAATATAAATCCCGGAATCTGCCGGAGCCGGAGTTCGCTTACTCCGAAATGGCGGCGATCGGTGGTTTGATACGTTCGCTTCCGGCTGAATCGGCCTTGCATCTGGGGAATAGCTCCACCGTACGTTACGCACAATTGTACACCGTACCCGAGACGGTTGAGGTTTGTTGTAACCGAGGTACGAGCGGGATCGAAGGCTCCTTGTCTACGGCTATCGGATACGCCTCGGCCTCGCAAAAAACTAAACTTTATCGTTATAGGCGATCTTAGTTTCTTCTATGATATGAATGCGTTGTGGAACGGAAACTTGCACAATAACCTTCGTATCCTGCTCTTGAACAACGGAGGTGGTGAGATCTTCCAAGCCTTGCCAGGATTCAAGATGAACGAGCGTACGCACCGTTACGTCACCGCCTCCCACCAGACCTCAGCGGAGGGATGGGCCACGGAAAGGGGATTCTCCTACTCCGCCGTTCATAACGCCGAGGAGTTGGCAGCTGCGATGAGCGCCTTTACCCAAACGGAGCAACCGAGCGAACATCCCCTATTCATGGAGGTTTTCACGGACAAAGCGGAAGACGTACGATTGCTCAAGGAATATTATCATCAACTAAAAAATTCATCCCAAGCACAAAACATATAATATATGGAAACGAAAAGAGAATGGACAACCATCAAGGAATACGAGGAGATCTTATTTGATTTCTACAACGGCATCGCCCGCATTACGATAAACCGGGAACGGTATCGCAACGCTTTTACCCCGACTACGACCACGGAGATGAGCGACGCCTTTTACATCTGCCGGGAACGTCCGGACATTAACGTAGTCGTTCTGACAGGAGCCGGAGATACGGCGTTTTGCGCGGGAGGCGATATGAACGTGAAAGGACGTGGCGGCTACGTGGGTAAAGACGGCGTACCTCGCTTGAACGTATTGGACGTACAAAAGCAGATCCGCTCTCTCCCGAAACCCGTCATCGCAGCCGTGAACGGTTTCGCTATCGGCGGCGGACACGTATTGCACGTGGTTTGTGACCTTACGATCGCTTCCGAGAACGCTATCTTCGGACAGACAGGCCCTCGTGTGGGTAGCTTCGACGCCGGGTTCGGCTCTTCTTACCTCGCCCGTGTGGTCGGACAAAAAAGGCCCGTGAGATCTGGTTCCTATGCCGCAAGTACAATGCACAGGAGGCTTTGGATATGGGTCTGGTAAATAAGGTAGTCCCTGATGAATTAATGAGGACGAGTACGTTCAATGGGCCGAGGAGATGATGTTGCTTAGCCCGTTGGCCTTGCGCATGATCAAGGCAGGCTTGAACGCCGAGTTGGACGGACAGGCCGGTATACAGGAGTTGGCCGGAGACGCTACCATGCTTTACTATATGACGGACGAGGCGCAGGAAGGCGGCAAGGCATTCTTGGAGAAACGCCGTCCACGCTTCGAGGATTACCCGAAGTTCCCGTAAAGGGAATTGAGAATTGAGAATTGAAAATTGAAAATGAATGGTGAAGGAGAGGTTTTATAAGACAGAGGTGGTTCCCCGGTGCTTGACTTTCAAGCAACCGGCAGGAACCTCACGGGGTGTTTACACGACCCGGAAATTGTGGGAGGTCCGAATCCGCAAGGAAGACGAACCCTCGGTTATTGGTATCGGAGAATGTGCCCCCCTGCCGGATCTCAGTTGCTATTATGGAGTGGATTACGAGATCACGTTATCCAAGGCTTGCCTCGATCTGGAACATGAGGGATATGTTGACACCGAATCTTTGCGCCATTACCCATCCATCCTTTTCGGGCTGGAGACGGCCATGCGCCATTATGAACAGGGCGGTTGGCGGCATTACGACACGCCCTTCTCGCGGGGGCAGGCGGGCATCCCCATCAACGGACTGATCTGGATGGGCGATTATAAGTACATGTTGGAACAGGTAGAGGAAAAGATGAAGGAGGGCTTCCGCTGCGTCAAGCTGAAGATCGGCGCTATCGATTTCGACCGGGAACTCTCTTTATTGAAACACATCCGTGCGCATTTCTCTGCCAAGGAAATAGAGCTTCGGGTAGACGCCAACGGCGCTTTCACACCCTCGGAGGCGATGGACAAACTGAAGCGGCTCGCCGAGATGGACTTGCATTCCATCGAGCAGCCTATCCGTGCCGGGCAGTTGGAAGAAATGGCACACCTTGCGGCAGAGTCACCCCTTCCCATCGCTCTCGACGAGGAACTGATCGGCTGTAACGCCCCGGACGAGAAACGGCGGTTGTTGGAAACGATCCATCCCCAATACATTATATTAAAGCCTTCCCTCCACGGAGGCATCGCCGGATGTACGGAATGGGTTCACTTAGCGGAAACTATCTTAGGGAGTACCCCCGAGCGACCCAAATGGTGGGTCACCTCCGCTCTGGAATCGCAAATCGGACTGAACGCTATCGCCCAATGGTGCGCCACGTTAGGTAACCCGCTACCGCAAGGTCTGGGAACCGGCGAGATTTTCAAGGATGATAAACATCGGTTAATCCAACGAAAAGGAGACACCATCTGGTTCACTAACGACCTTTGACCTATGCCGATACAAGAAGATTACAGGCATTCTTAGCTGAATGGCACGATCCCTCCCCTTTTCTGGAAGTCCAGACCTCCGGCTCCACCGGTACGCCCAAGCGGATGAGAGTGCGCAAGGACCGGATGCTGAACAGCGCCCGGCTTACCTGCGATTATCTGGGTCTTAAGAAGGGCGACAAGGCCCTGTTATGTATGCCCCTGCGCTATATAGCCGGAAAGATGATGGTGGTCCGCTCCCTATACGCCGGACTGGATCTGGAGGTGCGTGAGCCCTCCGGACACCCGTTGGCGGATTGGGGGGATACGCCCCTGCGCTTTGCCGCCATGATCCCCTTGCAGGTTTACAATACGTTGCGAGTACCCGAGGAACGTAAACGGCTGGAGCAAACGGATATCCTGATTATCGGCGGCGGGGCGATCGACGCGGCCTTGGAACAGGAGATACGGCAGATGCCAAACACGGTTTATTCCACCTACGGAATGACGGAGACGCTGTCTCACGTCGCCCTGCGCCGGCTGAACGGGCCGGAAGCCTCGCCCTATTACCATCCCTTCTCCTCGGTGACGTTATCCTTGTCGCCGGACAATACCTTGGTGATAGACGCCCCATTGGTTTGCGACGAGCGGCTGGTGACGAACGATGTCGCCCGCCTGCTGCCGGACGGGAGTTTCGCCATTATCGGAAGGAAAGATAATATCATCAATAGCGGAGGTATCAAGATACAGATCGAGGAGGTGGAAGAGCGGCTACGGCCCTACCTAGACCTCCCCTATGCCATCACCGCCGCCCCCGACCCTCGGTTGGGAGAGGCGGTAGTCTTACTAATCGCCCCAAGGTCATGTGAAACGGTATCACCCCCTCGGGTGACACCACACATGAAAGCTATCATGAGCGACTCATGGAACCTATCATGTACCGCTAATGAAAGCTATCATGAGCGATTCATGAAAGCTATCACGAACGACTCCGCGCAGCTATCATGTGAGGTATCGACAGTGGCTCTCGCCAGCCTGCCCAAGTACCTCCGTCCAAGGCACGTCATAGAGGCAAGCGAGATTCCCCAAACCGGAAGCGGCAAGATCGATCGTGCCGCCTGCCGGGGAGCTAGCGAGAAATATCATCACAAAAACACTATAAACATGAAAAGGATTCTAACAATCACCGCGGTCTCCCTATTGGCCTTATCGCCTATGTACGGGCAGGATTCTTGCCGATACCCGCAAGATCCTACCTTGGAGAAATCGCAAGCCTACGCAGGATACGACTGCGTCACCTTGCTGGACAGCACCGCCGTCACGGTACAACCTACCGGCTCGGGGGCTTTCGCCGTATGCAAGGCTTTTAAGGTACAGACTCCCAAGGGAGCCGTCGCCAACCGTATCATCAAATACGATTACGACCCGCTGACGGCGCATGCCGAGTTTCGTTACGCCACGATCTACCGTGCGAATGGCGACGTGATCAATCTCGACGTGACTGGGGCTTGCGACTATGCCGCCCCCGCACGTGCCATCTACTGGGGCGCCCGGCAGATCATGCTGGAAGTGGGCCGCCTGCAACCGGGAGATGTCGTGGAGTACGAGATCGCCAAGAAAGGTTTCACCTACGCCTTGCTGACGGCGGGCGACGACGAGCGTTTCATCCCTCCTATGCGGGGACAGTTTTACGATATCGTCCCCTTCTGGGCTACCGAGCCTACCGTGCGTAAGGTATACCGGGTATCCATGCCGATGGAGAAAGAGTTGCAATTCCAGTTCTACCAAGGCGAATGTACCTCTTCCATGCGATATGAGGATGGACGGAAAGTATATACCTTCGCCTCCGACGATATCCTTCCTTTCGCCAAGGAACCGAATATGGTAGACCTATTCGACGCAGCCCCGAAGCTCATGATGTCCAGCACGCCCCGCTGGGAAGATAAATCCGTATGGTTCAATAAGGTTAACGAGGATTACGGAAGCTTTACCGCGATCCCGGAAGCCCAAAGGAAGGTAGACGAGCTGATCAAAGGCAAGAAGACGGAAATGGAGAAGATAGCCGTGCTGACCCACTGGGTGGCCGATAACATCCGTTACTCCGGGATCTCGATGGGTAAAGGCGAGGGTTTCACGCTTCACAACCTAAAGATGAATTATACCGATCGTTGCGGTGTCTGCAAGGATATCGCCGGTACGTTGATCGCCTTCCTCCGCATGGCCGGATTCGAGGCTTACCCGGCGATGACCATGGCGGGAAGCCGTGTAGAAAGCATCCCCGCCGACCATTTCAACCATTGCGTGGCGGTGGTAAAACTGGCTAGCGGCACGTATATGCCTCTCGACCCGACTTGGGTTCCTTTCTGCCGGGAATTATGGAGTAGCGCCGAGCAACAGCAGAACTACCTCCCGGGTGTGCCCGAAGGCTCCGACCTCTGCCTGACCCCTGTCTCCGCCCCAGAAAACCACTACGTCCGCATCCACGCTGACAACCGCCTAGACGAGAAAGGCACGCTCCGCGGACAATTCACGATCACCGCCGAGGGACAGTCCGACAGCAATATCCGCCGCATCTTCACCACCGGATGGCAATCCGACTGGCAGAACACGATGGAGAAGCAATTGCTGGCCGTATCCCCCAACGCCAAACTGCTTCGTGTAGATTACGGTAAGGACCCGAAGAACTATCAAGCGGCCCCTATCAAGATCACGTTCTCTTATGAGATCCCCGATTATGCGATCATCGCCGGAGACCAGATGCTTATCAAGCCGCTAGTCATGAATAACCTCTACAATCAAGTGAAGAGTTTCTTGCGTATCGATACGAAACCGGAAAACCGTGCGTATGGATTCAAGGACGCTTGCTCCCGTTTGGTAGAACAAGATGAGACCATCCGTCTCCCCAAAGGCTATACCCTCCTGAACGCCCCGAAGAATGACGCCCTGCGAAGCAATGCGGCCGATTTCGAAGGTTCCCTTTCACAGGAAGGCGACCGGAACATCGTCTTGCGCCAGAAGCTAGCGTTGAAGAAGCGTGTCTACGACGCGGCTGACTGGAAAGGCTTCCGTTCCGCCGTGAACGCCTATAAGAGTTATGGTGACTATTTGATTATCAAGAAATAAAAAAAGAAAGACAATGATTAAGATAACCTATAAACTGATTCTTCTCCTAAGCTTGTTAGCGATGACGGTTACTTCATTCGCCGCATCGGAGGCTGAGTACGGGAAAGTATCGAAAGCTTGGACCTTGCATGCCGACGGCAGCCAAGAATATCGATCCTCCATGGAGTTGACGCTCTTCACGCATACCGCGATGAATAGCACGTATGGCGAGAGTTTTATCGTCTACAATCCCGATTTCCAAACACTGAAGATTCACTCATCCTATACGAGGCAGAAAGACGGTACGATCGTAAAGACACCCGATAACGCCTTCGTGGAGGTCCTGCCCCGTTTCGCCGCCGACGCTCCGGCCTATAACCAACTTAAGGAAATGGTCGTGGTACACACTGGCCTAGAACTTGGGGCCACGATTTACTTGGATTACTCTATTATCACAAAACCGGGTTACTATCCGGCTCTGGATATCAACGAGCGACTACAAGAGACCTCTCCCGTGAAGGAATGCAAGGTCTCTATTTCCGTACCGGAAGGGACCCCCTTGGCTTGCGGTCTATACGGCTCCCCCGTAAAAGCCGTGGAAGAGAGCCATGACGGTATAAAGGAGGTACACTGGACACTACGGAACATTCCCGCTTCCTCCCGTGAGGCTTTCCAACCAAAGAACCGTGAGGCTTCACCCCACTTGGTAGCCTCTACCTATCCTTCAGGTAAAGCGGCCTTAGCCACTTTGGATAAGCGCTTAAAGGAATCGCAGGGATACGAGAGCAAAACCTTCGCCCAATTCCTCACCGATAAAAGCGGTAACGAACAAGAGAAGGTGAACATCATCCGAGACCATATACTCAACAATCTCAGTACCTGTCCTATCCCCATGGCGATGACCGGCTATACCGTCCGTGACATCGATACCGTTCTCCGCAGTGCCTACGGTACGCCGCTAGAGATCGCACAGCTCTTGAACGTGATGTTGAATGCCGCCGGAATCCCGTCGGAAGTCCTCGCCGTCTATCCCGGCCATCTCGATACGGACGCTTGCGGGCTGGCTGCCATCCAGACACTAGCCGTAAAAGCCACTGTCGATGGGAAAGACCAATACCTATCCGCCTCCCCGCTGACAAATCGTGGCGGACTAGATAAGGTAGTCTCCCTCTCCGGAACTTCCATTGAGATTGAGACCACACCTATTCAGATTAAGGAAAGTAGATCCGTGGCCATCTCCGCCGATCAAGCAAAAGACGGTTTCGCCATCTGCGTATTGCCAGCCATCTCCGCCGGAATCGATAGCTGGGGCATGAGTGCCTTGAACAGCAAGCGTTCCAACTTATTCGAACTCCCCCTCCCTAATCAGGGAAGAGGTAACATACACGGTTACTCCCGCCGAGGGCATGAAGTTGCAGACCTCCACAAAAGAGCAAGTGATAAGCAAGCCTTTTGGTAAAGTAACCCGCACGATCACTCCGAAAGGAAATACGATTGAGGTGGTACGTACGATCGAGTTGAACAAGCAACAGTTCACTCCCGCCGAATACAGCGGCGTGCGTAGCTTGATCCATGAATGGACAAATCCGGATAACCGGGTATTGCTATTCTCCCTATAAGATCTAAATACGGAGGGCACGGAACAAATCTGTGTATTCCGTGTGCTCCGTGTTTAATTATTTCATACATTTACGAACGTTAACATTAAATCATATCGTATATGAAGACACTAAAGTATTTACTCGCCACCATGCTCCTTCTAGGCGTTTGTAACCTAACGCATAGCCAAAAGCTATCCCTAGGAATCTTCCCCGAGCCCCAAGAGGTGACTATTTCCAGCCAAACATACGCACCGTCCCATGGATATACCCTACGGGGTATAAATAATCCGGACGCAGATGCGGTCAAACTACTTAAAGAAGCGCTACCTTTTGCTAAATCCGGCAAATCTCTCCCTTTAGAGATCAAGAAGCTAAAAGACAAAACTCCGGAAATGCAACGCTCAGGTGCCTATACGCTGACGATCACTAAAAAAGGTATCATGATCGGGATCGTAGACGATAATTCCTTGTTTTACGCCGCCCAAACCCTCAAGCAATTAGCTAAATATGACGAGGGTAAGAAGATCCTGCCTCTCTGCTCGATCAAGGACTATCCGGACGTATTATTCCGGGGTACCGTGGAAGGATTCTACGGACAGCCTTGGAGCCACGCCGACCGTATCGAGCAAATCCGCTTTTACGGAAGGATCAAGCTGAACACCTATATCTATGGTCCGAAAGATGATCCTTATCACAGCTCCCCCAACTGGCGCAAACCTTATCCCGCCGAGGAAGCCGAGCATATCAAGGAACTAGCGGAAGAGGCCACCCATAACAAAGTAAACTTCGTTTGGGCCATCCACCCGGGACAAGATATTCAATGGAACCTGACAGATAGCATGAACATCCTTTCCAAATTCGAGAAAATGTACGATTTGGGCGTACGCTCTTTCGCCGTTTTCTTCGATGATATATCCGGAGAGGGAGCCCGCCCGGAAAAATGCAAGCCGGCTTATTGAATTACATCCATAAGGAGTTTATTACCAAGAAAAATGACGTGCAGCCCCTGATCATGTGCCCTACCGAATACAACCGCTCATGGGCTAAGACCGATTATCTGGATATCCTCGGTACCCAACTCGACCCCGCTATCCAAATCATGTGGACCGGAGACCGTGTCGTAGCCGATATCACGAAAGAAGGCGTCGAGTGGGTAAACAACCGTATCCGTCGTCCCGCCTATATCTGGTGGAACTTCCCCGTAAGCGATTATTGCCAAGATCATTTGTTGATGGGACCCGCCTACGGCCTAGATACGCAAGCCGCCGGCACCATGACCGGATTCGTATCCAATCCTATGGAATACGCCGAGGCTTCCAAGGTCGCTATATTCGGCGTTGGAATGTACACTTGGAATATCGAGAATTACGATCCTACACAGGCATGGAAAGACGCTTGCGACTTCATCATGCCGGAGGCCTCCATGGCTTTCCGCATTTTCTGCGAGCATAACTGCGATCCGGGTCCGAACGGACATCAATACCGCCGGGAAGAGTCCGCTAACTATGTGGCTCCTATCCAGACATTCCTCGCCGGATATAAGAAAAACACGTTCCCGGAGCAAAGCGCGAATCTTCTGGGAACCTTATTCGCTCAAATCACGGCTTCCCCGAGTATGATCTATAGCCAAAGTCCCAATAAACGCTTGATCGAGCAAATCAATCCATGGCTTATCCAATTCGAGTTCTTAGGAAAAGCCGGAACAAGCGCTCTGCATATGGCGCACGCTTGGTATGAGAAAGACCGGTCTTATACGTGGCAACGCTATCTGGAAACATCCGCTTTGCTAGATAGCATGAAACTGATAAACCGCACGCTGAACCAGAAGGCGCAGCCTAAAGGCGTGAAAGTCGGATCGAAAGTCTTACACCCTTTCATCGTAGACTTATACCGCCAGACAGGTCGTAACCTGCTATCTACGGACGGTATCGCCCCGGACGAGGTGAAGGTTAGCATCCCTTCCATATTCACGAATATCGACCAATTAAAGAGCCAGCCTTGTGCCGAGGGTGACAATACGGTCGGTTACGTTCCCCTATTCGAGGTAGTCAAGGTACAACCTAACCAATATCTGGGTATCGGCTGGGAAATCCAGAAAGAAGCGGAATCCTTCTGTTTCAATCTTCCGAAAAGCAACCAACCCGGACGGGTATTCGAGTGGTCCGCCGACGGAAAGAGCTGGAGCCTAATCCCTCATGTCTCCACGGAAAACGCTAAAGATACGATCCGCACCATCGACCCGAAAGCCCGTTATATCCGTATGCGAAATAACTCGGATCAGCAAATGGAGCTATACGTACTAGGATTCACGGCGACAACCAAACAAGACCCGCAAATCAATGAGGCTCTTATGATGTACGATATGAACCTAGATACGTATAAGAACTTGAACCCGGGAGAAATGATTCATATAAAATGTGATGATATCAACGCCGTATCTTTCTTCCTCTCCGGAAGTAACGAGAATCTGGTATCCATCACCGGCCTCTCCCAAGATGGCGAGAAAAACATCGTCTATCAAGGAAACGTAGGCTACATCAAATTAAATAAAACCATGTTCGAGGATTTCTCTTCTTTAGAAATCACCACAATAGGAAAAGAATCTATACTTCCTCTGAATTTGTTTTGATTCTCACACCGACTGCACCTCTTCCGAGCGGTGCAACAAATCCGTTTGCATCAACAGACTGATAACCGCTGTACGCAACCTTGCCCGATGCAACAGACTTCCATTCG
>ENA-OQBD01001646-OQBD01001646.1-human-gut-metagenome-genome-assembly--contig:-NODE-1646-length-10055-cov-2.121273_pt1 | contig 10055 bp, 16 predicted proteins | sample MGYA00242742_ERZ504543 | MGnify/ENA primary metagenome ERZ504543 (study PRJEB26092, sample SAMD00036239) | human gut metagenome | host: Homo sapiens | study: EMG produced TPA metagenomics assembly of... | reverse complement strand
AATACTGCTGTTATTACAGCTCCACTCTGTTTTACATTTTCTATCAACGCATAAAATCAGATATCTTTCCGCACACGAAATCGTCCCATACAGCACATACACATCATGCCGCACATGGATCCTGTCATCATCATTTTGTCTGCTGTTGTATAGGTCTTAATTTCTGTACGCATATCTGATCTCTCCTTTCTCCTACTGCTCTGTCTTGATTTGATAGTCCTTATTATAACAGGTAGTTACAGAAAGTGTTAATATTGGAAACCTTGAGTTGGTTATAGGTTTCACCTATAACTGATTACATCACATTTTCCCTGTATTTTTTTAATTCTTCGATATAGATCTCCCCGATATGGCTGACTTTTGCCCCTTCCGCTTCACATAGCCAATGCGCATTTTCTCCGTTTCCTTTAACGGGATTGCCATATAGTCACTGCCGTTTAGTTCCTCACAGATAATTCCGGAACAGAGCGTATAGGCATTTAATCCAATCATCAGATTCAGAAGCGTGGCACGGTCATTTGCCTTGATGAGTCTTTTATAATCATAAGTACTCTTCATTTCCTCCGCCAGATAAAGCGAATGGTGTTCGCCCTGATCAAAAGAAAGACATGGATACGCATCGAGTTCTTCCATCGAGATCACTTCCTGTTTTGCCAGCGGATGCCCGGACCAGAGATAGACATAGGTGTCGCAGGAAAACAGTTCAATAAATTCCAATCCGTGTTCTCTGATGATCTTATTCATGACTTTCTCATTGAAATCATTCAGATATAAAACCCCGATCTCACTCCTGAAATTTTTTACATTTTCAAGTACATCATAAGTGGTCGTCTCATGGACTGCAAATTCATACTGTTCCATTCCAGCCTGTTTTACCGTCTCCACAAATGCCTTGACTGCAAATGTATAGTGCTGCATGGATACGCTGAACTTTTCTTTGACCTGCTTGTCGATATAGCGGGAAGTGAGCAGTGTAAACTGCTCCGTGACCTGTCTTGCATATCCTAAAAACTCTTCCCCCTCCGGTGTCACCAGGATTCCCCGGTTAGAACGCACAAACAGATCAAACCCGATCTCCGTTTCAAGTTCCCGGATTGTCTCTGAGAGACTCGGCTGGGAAAGAAATAGTGTCTTTGCCGCCTCATTCATCGATCCGCAGTCCGCGATCGTCAATGCATATTTTAACTGCTGCAGTGTCATCTGATCCTCCCTTTAACCTTCCACATCCCCGGTCTGTTTTAAATATCTCTTCTTGCTCGAAAAACCTCTTCCCGACACTTCACTGACTTTATTGATAATCACAAAGGCATCCGGGTCTACTTCATGGATCAGTTTTTCCGTTTTGGCAAGCTCACGCATGGATACCACGGTCAGAAGCATCATCGTGTTATTTCTTAAGAACCCTGTCTCGCTGTTTAACAGTGTCACACCGCGGTCAATATCTTTTAATACCGCTGTGCGGATCTCATCAATATGGCTGCTGACGACCTTGATCTGCATTTTCGTAGTTCCAAGCATCAGACATTTATCCAGCACTGCGCTGTATACGATCACAAGCAGAATGCCATAGAGTACCTGTTCACCTGTGCTGTGAAATACCTGAAGGAGTAAGATCAGCATATCAAATACATAGATGGAACTTGACACCGGAATCTTAAAATACTTATTTAAGATCAGCGGCGGAATATCCATGCCGCCCGTGGAAGCCCCCATCCGGATGACAAGTCCGATCGCTGCCCCGATACAAATACCGCCAAAAACAGTACACAAGATCAGGTCATCGGTAATCCGGTAACCCCCAAGCAGCCTTGTGATCAGTTCGAGTGCAATCGGGTAGCTGAATGTGCTGACAATCGTATTTGCCGCAAACTTCCACCCGAATGCAAAAAATCCGATCAGAAACATAATGGTATTAAATACAAATACAAACACGGTGACCGGCGTGTGGAAAACATCATTGACAAACAGTGCGATACCGGTCGTTCCACCGGTGATCAGCCCGCTTGGCAGAATAAACATTGCAATTCCAAATGCATAAATGCAGTTTCCAAATATCACAACCAATGTTTCCACAATTCTTTTTAAAATCTGTCGCATAAAACTCTCCATTCCTGCATGTGAAAAATCTTATTCTTCACACGGATGTCTCTCCGTAGTTATTCTTCGTCATCCTCATCCATGACATCTTCTTCATATTCGTCATACGCTCTCTGATGTCTCTTTTTGCTGCGGTTTTGATCCTGATGCGCCACATCCCGGATCAGACTTACGATTCCTTTATAAATCTCCCGGATGACCGCAAAAATAAAAAACATCACGATAAACCCGACTACTCCAAATACGATATCTGCAAATTCCATATTGCCGGTATTCGTCACCTTCTGTCCGATCTCAATCGCAAATGTGATCACGATGATCAGTGTAAAAACATAAATCCATGCGATCACCATCACATGATCGTGTTTTGCGAGCCATTTAAAAACAGGATACACCACAAAAATAAACATCATTCCCAAAATTCCAATGACTAAAAAATGCAATTCCTTATCACTGAAATTGTATTCGTATGCATCATTGAACCGGAGCAGATAACTATGTATCTTCGCGAGCAGTTCCACAATGCCATAAAGTAATTCTTTCATAAACCTCATCCTTTCTACCGGGAATTATCGTAATATATCTTTTTTAATTTGTAAAGAAAGAAACCTTTAATTTCCCATAAATCAAAAAATACCCGGGGTCTTGCGACTCCGGGCATCTCTCATCTACTTTGTAACCTGTGATCAATATACATGTTTCTTTGACTTATGCGCTTCTCTTGCCTCTTCTACTGCGGCATGATCTGCAATATTGATCTTGGCTGCTGCCTTTTTCTTTTTTAATGGATGTTTTGGATTCTTATCTGACATACTATACGCTTCCTTTCTGCATATCATCTTTCATCCTTTTACTTTATTTCCTTGCTTCGGTTACGTTATAGCACTATAAATCAGCAAAGTCAAGTATTATCCATCTGTTTTTTTGTTATTTTATGATTTCTTTTAAATTTTCAGAATATTTTTATAATTTATAATCTGAACCTAATGCAGTGTAATATACACGAAATCCATGCCTTTTCTTCTCCACATAGTCCATCCGGATCAGCAGATTGATAAATTCCTGTATCAGACCTTTTTCCCAGCGTCTGTTATACACTTCATTCACTGCTTCCGTTAACTCAGCAGTACACATCTCTTCATTTCTGTCCCACAGAATATTTAAGATCATATTGGCTGTGTCCGGAAGATTGTCTAAAAATACACTTTCCATCTCCATCACTCTGCTCCTCATCTTTCGTAATGCTCCGGTACTTATTCAAACCGTGACTTTCTGCCCATGAGTTTAGCATAGATTTGATGGCATTAAAATAGATATGTCCGATATTCTCGGAAACACGTCCTTTTCACATTTATATTCTTAACATGGCGGATTTTCCCAGGTTTATGCGTCAATTCCAAGTTCCGCCGGAAGGAAACGCGGACAGACATTCTCGGATGACGTGATCACGGACGCGCCAGACGTGTTCCAATCTCCACCGCTTCCTCTAAGGTTTTTCCGTATGTCAGACCACTTTGCCACACCTGCGCAAAACGCATCGCCTGCTCCTGTCGTATCTTTTACCTGTACCTTTTTTTGCCGGGCAGATGCCGTATGTGCCTTCCCGGTCTGCATAGACCGCACCTTTGCCTCCCATCGTCACAACCATGGACGGAATATTGGCACGTTTTACACAGCCTGCAAGAATTTCTGCGAGTGCTTCCGGTGTCTTTTCGCTGTAATCATCCGAAAAGAACATCCCTGCCTCTAACTGGTTACAGATAAAACAGTCAAATTTCCGCAGGAAATCTCTTCTCTCTGCCGCAATACTCATATTGCTGACAACCCCGAAAGCGGTTTTTTAAACTTTTCACACAGACTTACCACTTTTTTTACGATCTCTTTATCCATATCCACTTCGATCACGACAGAATCAGCATTTTCAAAAATCTCATCCCCGGATTCTTCCAACACATCAAGAATCGGCATCAGATTCGGTCTCTGTGAAATTGAACCGGCAACATCTCCACGATGGTCAAATACGGCAAGCCAGGTTCCCATTCCATTTGGAATCGTTAACATGTATTCTGTATTTACTTTATGATTCTGCAGTTTGTGAATGACATCACTTCCAAGTGCCGAATCATCCACAATTCCCAAAAATGTAGGGCGCAGTTCGATATTCGCGATATCTTCTACAACGTTACGGCTGACACCTCCATGGATATATTCGATTCTTCCCGCATTTCTCCCATCCGGGATATAAATATCTTCCGGAAACCCCTTGATATCCACAAATACTGCACCAATTACTACAATTCCATTTTTATTTACTGCCATATATTTCAATTACCTTTCTATCGTTTTCCGATATGGATCTCCGGGATCGCCACACTGTCATAAGTAATTCCCGGCGTTTTTTTCATCTTCATCTGCCGCATCCTCCGGTTCATGTGTATGGATCTCCGGAACCGCAAGATTATCATAAGTCAGATTGTATTCGTGACCTTTCTCTCGTTTCTTTCTGAATTTAAACATACTTACTCCGTTTCTTCTATTATAATATATTGATGAAAAATGTAATAACCAGACTGTTGATAAAATCTGCAAACAGACTTCCGATCAGAGGAATGATCAGATACGCCTTTACGGACGGAGCATATTTTTCACACAGCACCTGCATGTTTGCCATGGCGTTCGGTGTCGCGCCCATTCCAAATCCACAGGTTCCGGCTGCAAGCACCGCTGCGTCATAATCTTTTCCCATCACATAAAATACCACAAACCTTGCAAATACACAGATCAAAACTGCCTGTACTGCCAACAGTATGATAAGCGGCAGTGCAAGCGACGCAAGCTGCCACAGTTTTAACGTGATCATTGCCATTCCAAGGAACAATGACAGCGAAATACCACCGATATCATTGATCTCTCCCATATGGATCACAAACTTGCCGGAATACTCTCCGATATTACGAAACAGTGCCGCTGCGATCATTGCGCCGATATAGATTGGGAACGTCATTCCTGTTTTCGTCAGAAGCCAGGAAAAAACGGTGCCCAGTCCGATTGCCAGAATCAGCTGGAACACTGCAGATGCATACATATTCGTATGACGCTCATGTTTCTTTTCATCTTCCACCAGAAGACTGTCATCTTCCGGCACAACCGTATCGAGCAGATTTTTCTTTTCGATCAGTTTCCTGCCAAGCGGTCCGCCAACCAGACTTCCCGCGATCAGTCCAAATGTTGCCGCCGCGGTACAGATCGTCGTTGCACCTTCCACATTCAGATCCTCCAGAACCGGGCCAAACGCGCCCGCAGTTCCGTGTCCGCCCACCATCGGGATCGAACCGGTACACATACCGATCAGCGCATCAATGCCAAGCAGATGGGATGTTCCGATTGCAAGCAGATTCTGTAAAACGATCAGGAGAATGACCAACCCTAAAAATATCGCCAGCGACTTTCCACCACTCTTTAACACCTTCAGATTTGCCTGAAATCCTACTGATGTAAAAAAGAATACCATACACACTTCCCTTAAGGTATCATCAAAAGAGATCTCCATAAATCCACTGCTGTAACAGATACATGTGACGATTGCAAATAGCAGTCCCCCGACGACCGGCGCCGGAATACAGAATTTTTCCAGCACATGTATCTGTTGTTTTAGATAACTACCCAGCATCAGCACCAGCACCGAAGCTGCCAATGTCTGATACATATCCAACTGAACTTCCATATTTATCCTTTCGATTCTAATTCTCAAACCGGATCTTATTTTTCAAATCCGGTATTTACTCTGTCGGCACCTCGATACCGCACTCTGCATAATATGCCGCCGCACCCTTATGAAACTGGATTGTAATACCTCCAATCGCAGACTGCTCGTTCCTCTTTTAAATTCAGATTTGAGGCCGCATAGCGGTATATCCTTTCCATGTAAAAATAAAAGTTCCGTCAGCTCTTTTACCGTATTCTCCGATAAACTGTCACCTGCCAGAAGCACCGCCTGTACAGACAGTGTTTTTACCTCTTCTGTCTGACCGGTATAGGTGCCTGCCGGAATCGTATATTCGGAATAAAACGGATATGCCGCCTTTAACCGGTTCCGGCATTTTACATCAATACTCAACAGACGGATTCCGCATTCCTTTGCCAGTTCCCCGATCACTGTAGTCTGTGTTCCCGCTGTACAAAAGAACGCATCGATCTCTCCATCTGCAAGTTTCGCTGCCGCCTCCGTGTAATCCAAATTGACAGTCTTTACCATATCTCCGCTGATGCCCTGTGCCTGCAGAATCTGGTTTGCGTTCCGCTCTGTCCCGGATTCCTCTGCCCCGATACTGATCGTTTTCCCAAGAAGATCATCCAATGTCTCAATCTCTGAATCCGTGCGCACGATGATCTGACATGCCTCCGGATAAAGCGCTGCAACCGCTTTATATCCCTGGTATGCTTTGTCCCGGAATTCCCCGGTTCCATGATAGGCTTCCTCCACCAGATCTGCCTGGGCAATCCCCAGTTCAATATATTTGCCCGAAAGAAGTCTGACATTTGCTGCAGATCCGGCAGTATTCCTTGTTTCAAGTTTATACGAAAAATCCTCTTTATTTGCAAGACTGACATATGCATTGGCAAAGGAATCGTACATTCCGCCGATTCCCGCAGCTCCAAACCGGATTGTTTTCCGGTTTGCGCCGCATCCTGCCAGCATTAAGATCATTGCCAGTCCAAGAAAAATATACCGACTTTTTATCAATCTATGCCCCCTCCTTTTCGATTAACTTTTATCTGCATGTTATGCATCTGATCTCGCATATGCATTTTTCATCTGACCGCTCAGCTCAAACAGCACCTTATCAAGTGTGTCTGCTGTCTCTTTCTTTAACATTCCTGCAACCGCACGGTTTGCCTCATGCCGGATCTCTTTTCTTTTTGCCGCATCCGTCTCTTTGGAAAGAAGTGCATCATAACGATTAATCAGCTCATGACCTTTCGCTAACACATGTTCCTTATATCTTTCAATATGGAATACCGAACTGCGGTAAGAGGCGTCTGCCATCGCCGCGATCATCCTGCCTGACCAGTAAAAATTGTCCGTGGAAACCTCACCTGTGGTGTTGCAGAGATAGTCCGGTGTCTCATCGATATCCGCGTAAAACGGAACCAGTACATTAAACGCATTGGATGCAAATGCGATCCACTCGATCACATTACAGTCATGTTCCATTCCCGGACGCATCTGGATCACAGCCAAAAAGTCATTGCGGTTGATTCCGATCGAACGGTATGCACCGCGCATATTTTTCTCCCCGTATGCCGCATACGGATCGTACGGCGTCCCCTGGAAGTGGGAGGACAGCACATATTTTACATCCTCCACCGTGATCTTCTTTTCCGGCACCATACACCACGGAATGTCGTCGGACTGCGGCGTATAGTCTGCATGTTCTCCATCCCAGACTTTCGTGTGCGGATTTAAGCAGCGCTCCATATACCACGCTCTCGGCGTATTGTATACATGGTCTGCGTCATCATGGCTGCCAAACGCATCTCTCGGATTTAAGCTGCCGTCCATTGAGAGATTCAGATGATTTTTCTCAATAAATTCTTTCAGATCCGAAGAACACATATATTCTTTCTGATCAGATAGCGCATCCTCAAGATCAAAGTGGTCAATGCCAAGCTGGTTTGGCATGACAACATATACATCATCCGGCACCCTTCTTGCAATCCAGTGATGTCCGCCGATCGTCTCAAGCCACCAGATCTCATCCTGATCCTGAAAAGCGATTCCGTTCATCTCATAGGTGCCGTACTGTTCTAACAGAGAACCAAGGCGTTTCACACCCTCTCTTGCACTGCGGATATACGGCAGAACGATACATACGATATCCTCCTCGCCGATCCCGCCAGGTACTTCTTCTTTTCCATCTTCCGCCGGCTGAATTTCAACTAACGGATCTGCTCCAAGCACACGCGGATTTGATGTGATCGTCTCCGTTGCTGTCATCGCAACATTTGCCTCATTGACACCTGCCGCTGCCCAGATTCCTTCTCCCTCCACGGCATTTGGCATCGCCGTATAGCGCATCGGATCATCCGGAAGTTCTATTGTCACATGGGAAATAACAGATTTATATGTTTTCGGCTGCTCATCCGGATGAACAACAACAAATTTTTTTCGGTGTAAAATGTCCGGAACCGGAATCATCATTTCTTGCGATCATCGTAGAACCGTCATAAGATGCTTTTTTTCCAACAAGTATTGTAGTACACGCCATTTTTATTATCTCCTCCCGTGTATTTTATCTATTCCGCTTCATCATAAAAATTTTGTCTTTTTCTAACACTGTTCCGACACCATCCTTCACCTCAACAATGCAGACAGAACAGTTTTTCGGGATTCCCCCGCGCCAGATATCCTCTTTATCATCATAAAAATTTGCCAGAAAACAGCGTCCGGCTGCCCCGTGTGTCGATATGAAGATCGTAGCATTTTCATATGCCTTGTTCTGTACCAGCGACTGATAAAAATCTTCGGTCCGTTTCAAAACATCCTGAAAGCTTTCCCCGCCCGGAGCCCTCATGCAGTGATATGGATCATGATAAAATTTATCAATAAAATCCGCAGGAAGGACTTTGCTGTCTCTCACACATTCTCCCTCCCAGTCGCCAAAAGAAAGTTCTATGATACGTCTGTCTGTGATCATAGGAAGATGTCTTCCCGCCATCACAAGCTCTGCCGTCTGTTTTGCGCGGATCAGGGGGACTTGAAATGACAAGATCAAAATCTATGTCTTTCATGCCTTCACCGGTTAATTCTGCAAGACGGATGCCCGCATCATTTAACATGATATCACGCTGTCCCTGCAGTTTTTTCTGTTTGTTCCACGATGTTTCACCGTGCCTGATTATGTATAATTTCATCTTTTTGCCTTTCTGTACTTTATCTCCGGGTAATAAACAAATTTTCTGCTCATTGCCTAACACATTATAGCATGAGATTTTTTCTTTTCCAAATCTTATCTATGATTTCAGATTACACCTGTCACTGACGTATTTTTTCCAAATCTGGATTCTTCACAGCCGATAAGCATTTTTTTCGTACAAAATAATAGCAGATCACCTGCATTATGATCGTAGCCAGCCAGGACGCCGGATACGAGATAAACAGAAAATACAGGGATCTGTGAAGCGGGAAAAATACAAAGATCCATAAAATACGCATCCCGACCGTGCCGATTACAGACAATATCATGGGAACAGAGGAATACCCCATACCACGCAGTGCGCCTGGGAAAAGATCCATGATGCCGCACAGGAAATACGGCACGGTTGTGATGGAAAGTATTTCCAATCCACATGCAATCACATCCGGTTCTTTGGTATAGATCGTCAGTATCTGTGCCCCAAAGAAATATGCGCTGCATCCAAGCACAGCAGCAACACTCACAGACAAAATCAGACAATCCATCAGCACCCGGTCCATTCTCTTATATTTTCCCACACTAAAATTCTGACTCGTAAAACTCATGCAGGCCTGTGTGATGGAATTGACTGAAACATACAAAAAGCCAAGCAGGTTATTGGCTGCCGTATACCCCGCCATCGCCGTCGCACCAAAAGAGTTGACGGACGACTGTAACAGTGCGTTCGAAAAGTTGATCACTGTACTCTGAATTCCTGCCGGAATCCCAACCTGAAAAATCTGTTTCAGATAAGCACCATTGATGGACAGCTTTGAAAAAGTGAAGCTGGTAACTGCCCTGCGTCCTGCAAAGGCAGCGCAAAACAAGGATACAGGACACACACTGGGAAATGATCGTTGCGATTGCAACCCCGGCAACATCCAGATGGAATCCAATCACCAGGATCAGGTTTAATCCCGCATTGATACAGCCTGAAATGATAAGGAAGAAAAGCGGTCTTTGGTGTCCCCGACGGCACGGAGTATCGCTGCACCGTAATTA
>ENA-OQBD01001645-OQBD01001645.1-human-gut-metagenome-genome-assembly--contig:-NODE-1645-length-10056-cov-2.598248_pt1 | contig 10056 bp, 10 predicted proteins | sample MGYA00242742_ERZ504543 | MGnify/ENA primary metagenome ERZ504543 (study PRJEB26092, sample SAMD00036239) | human gut metagenome | host: Homo sapiens | study: EMG produced TPA metagenomics assembly of... | reverse complement strand
ACAGTTATAGGGATCTTGTGAAATATCTGATCCCGTATGTGAAGGAGATGGGATATACACATATTGAGCTGATGGGTATTTCTGAGTATCCGTTTGACGGTTCCTGGGGATATCAGGTAACCGGTTATTATGCACCGACTTCCCGTTATGGAACGCCGCAGGATTTTGCATATTTTATCAATGAATGTCACAAGCACAAGATCAGTGTGATCCTAGACTGGGTGCCGGCGCATTTCCCGAAAGATGCACATGGACTGGCTGAGTTTGATGGAACATGTCTGTATGAATATGCGGATCCAAGAAAAGGAGAACATCCGGACTGGGGTACAAAGATATTTGATTACGGCAAGAATGAAGTAAAGAATTTCCTGATCGGCAGTGCATTGATGTGGATCGAGCATTATCATATTGACGGGCTGCGTGTGGATGCAGTGGCATCTATGTTATATCTGGATTATGGAAAGCAGCCGGGACAGTGGGTTCCGAATAAATACGGTGATAATAAGAATCTTGAGGCAGTGGAGTTTTTAAGCATGTCAATACACTGATCCTTGGAAGAAAACCCGGGAGCAGTCATGATCGCTGAGGAATCTACGGCATGGCCGAAAGTCACCGGCCGTGTGGAAGATGACGGACTGAATTTCAGTTATAAATGGAATATGGGATGATGCATGATTTCCTGGATTATATGAAACTTGATCCGTATTTCCGCAAAGATAATCACCACAAAATGACTTTTGCCATGAGTTATAACGAGAGTGAGCAAAATACATTCTTGTGCTTTCCCATGACGAAGTGGTACATCTGAAATGTTCCATGATCAATAAGATGCCGGGCGAGATGGAAGATAAATTTAAAAAATCTGATGGTCGGCTATGCGTTTATGATGGGACATCCTGGAAAGAAGCTTCTGTTTATGGGACAGGAATTTGCACAGCTTCAGGAGTGGAGTGAGGCGAGAGAATTAGACTGGTATCTGCTGGAAAAACCCGGATCATAAGCATATGCAGAACTGGGTAAAGAAATTATTACATATTTATCAGAAAAATCCGGCACTCTATGAACTTGACAGCAGCTGGGGTGGATTTGAATGGATCAATGCAAATGATGCTGAGCGCAGTATTTTCAGCTTTATCAGAAAGAGCAAAGACGGAAAGAATAATCTGCTTTTTGTATGCAATTTTACACCGGTGGAACGCAGCGACTACCGCGTAGGCGTACCAAAACACAAGACTTATAAACTGATTTTAAACAGTGACGATGCAGAATTTGGCGGAAGCGGCAAAGAGCGTCCGGTAAATTATAAATCTGTGTCGAAGGAATGTGATGGAAGACCATACTCGTTTGCATATCCGCTTCCGGGCTTTGGTGTGGCAGTATTCCGCTATTAAGAACTGTATAAAATAGCAGAACAGCGTTTGGAATCGTATCGAAAAACTTAATAAATGTGCTGATGTATCCGATATATACATCAGCTATGGATGGCGCAGATATTTCAGGGAAGTGAAAGTATGCGCCATTCTTTTGTCCTGATATAACCGGATTGGTCAGATATAACTGAGTGAAAAGCAGAAATCAGGCAAGGAAAAACTGTACGGAAAGTATGTAAGAACAGAAATGACAAGGAGAGTCGGATCATGAGAATAGATAACCAACAGCAGCAGAATAAGGGCGTGATGGATTTAATGCCGCAGACAGGCGCCGTGGAAGAAAAAAACGGAATTCAGATGTTTGCGGATGCGGTAAAGACAGAGAGTAGTAAAAAATCTGCAGGAACTACGTCTTTTCAGGCAAAAGAGATTACTTATCTGAATCCGGCAAAAGAAGAGAAAAAGACGGTCATAGATGAAATAGAGCAGTCCGGTTCCATGGATGCAGGCGAGCGAAAAGCACAGATGGCTGTGCTTGCGGAAACTACTTCACCGGAAGATTATGAAAAAATGCAGGAGGATGGCTTTTCGCTGGATGATACCACGAGCAATAAGATCGTGACCGTGACGGATAAGATCAAAGCACAGCTGGCAAAGGCGGGGGTGGATATTTCTAAATTTGGAGATGATCTTGATCTCGAACAGCTTGCACAGATCACGGGCAGTCCGGAACTTGCAGTTCAGATCGCAAACAGTCTGCGGGAAGCGGATCTGCCGCTTGCGGATGATAATTTTAAACAGATCGCAGAGACAGTAAATATGGCGGATTCTTTATCCGCATTGGATGATGGCGCTGTAAAATATCTGATTGATAATCGGTTAGAGCCTACGGTGCGAAATATATATTTTGCTGAGCATTCTGCAAGTGCAGGCTATATTTCGGCAGAACAGCAGGATATTTCGTCCTTCCTTCCACAGGTGAAAAACGTGATCGCATCAGCAGGACTGGAAGTAAATGATGATACCATTGCAACCAGTAAGTGGATGTTAGAAAATGATATACCGCTGACGAAGGAGAATCTTACTTATGCACAGGCTCTGCGCCAGACGGGACTGACCACGGGGGCAGAAGATATTGCCGCACTTGCAGCAGAGGCGGTCAGCGAAGGGAAAAGCGCACAGGATGCGGTGATCCTGTCCGGCTATACATGGATGGAGCAGGCGAAAGACGCTGTGGATACCGTAGAAAATGCCACGGATGAAGATCTTGCTTATATCGTGGAAAAAGGATTGCCACTTACCCTGGACAGTTTAAGGGAAGCTGCGGCAAATCGGACATCGGGAACGGCGGCATCAGAAAGCCAGACGGTGGGAACTGTGGCATCACCTGAAGCTCAGAGTGAGGATGCAGCGCAGAGCATTGCGAACGAGAGTTATACCCCAAAAGGGCAGCAGCTTCTGACGGCACGCAGACAGTTAGAAGAAATTCGTCTTGCAATGACGGTGGAAGCAAATTACCGTCTATTAAAACAGGGGGTTTCCATTGACACCGAGCCGTTGGTAAAACTGGTGGAACAGCTGAAGGATCAGGAAAATGCATATTATAAAAATCTCCTGATATCTGAAGGTGTGGATGTGAACGACGAGCAGGTGGAACTTTTTAGAGAGGTCGATAAAAAAGTTTCCGATATGCGTTATGTTCCGGCATATGTGCTTGGAATGAAAGATGCCGAGGTGTCGACGATCAATGGTGTCCATAAAGCCGGTATGGAACTGAAAAGTTCTTTTGAAAAGGCAAGTCAGCAGTATGAGACCCTGATGACAGCACCGAGAACTGATCTGGGGGATTCCATCCAGAAGGCATTCCGTAACGTGGATGATATTTTAAACGACCTTGATATGGAACTGACGGATGAAAACCGTCGTGCGGTTCGGATTCTTGGATATAACAGTATCGAGATCACCCAGGATTCTGTGTTTCAGATGAAAGCAGCAGATGAAGAAGTGCAGCGTGTCTTTAAAAATATGACTCCGGCGGTTGTTACACAGATGATAAAACGTGGGATCAACCCACTGGAAATGGATTTTACATCGTTAAACCAGGAGGCAGAGAATATTAAGAGCGAGGAGTCTGGTAGGGAGGATAACCGTAGATTCAGTGAATATCTCTGGAAAATGGAACAGAATCACGAAATCAGTGAGGAGGAGCGAAGCTCTTATATAGGAATCTATCGTCTGATCCGACAGGTAGAAAATACAGATGGTGCAGCAATCGGTGCACTGATACAGCAGGGATCGCCCCTTACGATGAAAAATCTTCTGACAGCTGTGCGGTCTGAAAAACGCAGCAATAAGATGGATTATTCTGTAGATTCTGATTTTAATGGCGTATCCGGGACATCCAATGGCAGCTCGATTACGGATCAGATTGAGGCAGCCTATCAGAATAACTGCTTAAAAGATGCTTCGGAATTACTGACACCGGAGCGTGCGAAAGTGTTGTTTGATCAGGATTCTGACTGGGAGAACATGACGCCGGAGGAATTTAAAGCAGCGCTGGAGCTGGCAAAAGAACAGGCAGATGAGAGTGGCATTGATGCAGATTATGCAAAAGAGCAGCTTGCGCAGTTAGAGCAGGCAGCAAATGCGGATGAGAGTATTTATCGTATTTTGGATAAATATGATATTCCAAATACAATATCAAATGTGCTGGCAATGGAATCCATGCTCAACCAGCGTAATCAGATGTTTCGTAAGATTTTTGGAAGCAGTATGGCAGACCACAATGGAGACAATCAGGTAGATGCGGATGATTTAGAAGCAATTAAGCAGGAATTGTTAGAGGAATTTGGAGAAGCTGTTTCAGAACCGGCAGATATGGCGGCTGCGCAGGAGAAGTTAGGCGAACTCGCAGAAAATGTGATGAAGACGATGATAAACAGCGATCATGTGACGAGTCTTGATGTGCGTGAGATGAAAATGCTTTCCGCGCAGCTTTCCGTAAACAGTATTCTTGCAAAAGAAGAGCAGTATGCTGTTCCAGTAATGGTCAATGATGAACTTATGAATGTTTCTGTTAAAATCGTGCGCGGTGTGGACCAAAAAAGGAATCGTCGATATAATGATGGAAAGTGAATTGCGCGGAAAGATCGCGGCGACATTCCAGGCAAAGGAAGATGGTATACATGGACTGGTCGCCACAGATTCAGAGGAGACGGCAGAACTCTTTGAAGAACAGGCACAGAATCTTATGGATTCGCTTGGCGGAGAGAATGATGATGTTACAGAATTACACTGTGCACACATAAAGGACCTTGATCTGAATCATTTCTCCATGGGAGCGTTTGGAGTCGATGCAAAGAATGAAACTCCGACCTCTGAGGATCAGGATACTTACCGTGTGCAGACCTCACGTTTGTATGGAATTGCAGAGCATTTTATCAAAGCAGTAAAAGGAACACTCGCACAGGAGGCATAAAAATTGATTTTCGGACTACATGGATTCCGATAGATAAATTTTGTATACCGATATATATGGCATTTACGAGCTTACTTTTGGTAGTCGTCTGTCAAAAGAAGATCTGCCTCTGTCGGATTACTTAGAAACCCACACTCTACAATAACGGTAGGTGTGGGTGTTTTTTTGAGCAGATAATAGCTTTCATTTGCTTTTGCAACGCGGTGATTATCAGGATCAACATTTGCGATCAGGCTGTCCTGGATCGTATCTGCCAGCTTTTTTTCCATCCTGCGACTGACCAAAATAAAATACCTGTGCACCGCAGACTTCCGGAGACGGATAGCTGTTCTGGTGCAGGCTGACCGTAAAGATGGGGGCTGCCTCCGTGATGATTTTACAGCGGTTTTGCATATCTTCCGCCTTTTTTGTTGGTGTTTCCCTCAGAATAAAGACCGATGTCCGAGTCGCGTGTTAGGATAATCCGGATGGAATCCTGCTTGAATTTATCCCGAAGTTTCAGTGCCAGTGCAAGATTGATGTCCTTTTCCAGTGCGTCATTGGTGCCGACTTTGCCGGGATCGATACCGCCGTGCCCGGCATCGATCACGATCGATAAATTACCGGAAGGTGAGCTGGTCTGTCCGGTGTCCCCGGTAAGCTCTGTATTATGTGCGGAATCTGTGTCCGGTGTGCCTTTTGTGTCTATGTGACTGTTTTGTACAAGTATGGCGCTTTGACTTCCAAGAAAAAATGCGGCGATCACCAGACAGACAGCCATGATAAGTTCTATCATTTTTTTTCATAAAAACCCCGGAGTATCGTTTTTATAAAATATTCACGATATCCGGGGTTTATGTCATAATAAAATGATTGAATATTTGAATGATTGTATTTAATTGATGTATTTAATGATAGTGTCCCAGATAGAAGGCAGCTCTAAACCAAGTTTCCAGAAGGAGCCGCCGGCAAGCTGGTTTTCCTGAAGGACTTTTAATTTCTCTTCCAGGGAAGCAGCATTCTCCACCCATATTTTGTAAGTGATACCATTGTTTTCGTATTGTACATAATATTGACCGTCAATGTCTGACCATACCGGTTCGGCAGCATTTGTACTGATCAGTTTTTGAATCTCTGACATGCTTGTTGCATAGGAATCCAGTGTAAAAAGCTGATAGCTGTCGGCTGAGTCACTGGTGCCAGCAGCTTCATCGGCAGCCTGGGCATCGGCAGCAGCATTGTCTGTTTCATCAGTGTCGTTATTATTGTTATCGGATGTCTGTGTTGTGCTGTCAGCACCTGTGGTGTCATCAACAGGTGTCTCGGACCATACACGGGCATAAAACGGCATGCCTAAGATCAGCTGATCTGCCGGAACTTCTTTTAAGGTATTGGCAACGCCTTCTTTTACAAAGCCGATCGAAGCTACAGATCCTGCTTCCTCAGAACCGGCATAATGTTCATCGTATGCCATGACAACAACATAGTCTGCAAAAGTTGCCTGTTCTGCGCGATTATAGAATGCAGTAAAACTACTGGGAACATAATCGTCCACGGAAAGAACAATGCCATTGTTTGCACATTTTAATGACAACTCCCGTATGAACTGAATATAAGAGTCACCGACTTCAGAACTTAATGCTTCAAAGTCAACATTGATACCGTCAAAATTATATTGAATAGCTGCGGAGATCAGGTTATTGATCAGGTTCTCACGTTTGGATGTATAAGTTAAAACGGATGTGGTGTCGACATCTTTGTTTTCCAGATTGCTTACAAGTGCCCAGACTTCAATACCTTTCTGGTGGCAGTAATTTACATAGTCGGAGCTTGCAAGTGAGGCAATGTTTCCGTTATTGTCATTCAGGTAAAACCATGTAGGGGAGATAACATTGATCCCCTTGGTGTTCTGAAGCACGGATGCAATGGTTGTATTGGCATCTGCGTTTGTGATCTGATGCCATGCCATATTGATCTTAAAATCTTTTTTTATATGTGTAAATTTCTTCCGCAACATAATCGCTGGTCAGCGTTTTTGTGGATGTTGCGCCAAGTGCTTTTGATTTGATATATCCGATGATTCCTTCTGCAGTGGATACTTTTGTCCAGGTATCTCCTGTTTCTAAAACGGTAACTTCCGTGTTTTTCGCCAATTATCTGCGAGGATCGGACTCTTGATGCCGCCTTTTTGACGGAGCTGTGTTTTTTGCTTCGCCGGCGCAGTGGTGTAGTCACCCCAGGCAGTCGTAAGAATTACACGGTTTGGTGAGTCAAGTACTTCATAGGAGAAATCGGAGTACAGTTTTAAAAAGTCGATTGCGATATATGCAGTCTGGGCATCCGCCTTGACAATTGGGTGATCTAAGGAATGAGAATCCTTTGTCACATAATAGCTGGTACTGTCTGCATCCGCAGAAATCAAATCTGTTGCAGTTGTGTAAAGAAGTTTGTTTTCATTGTGATCCCAGTAAAAACGGTCATTCAGATAAGAACATACAGTTTCATAATCAAGATAGACAGTTCCGTTAAGGAGTTTTCCTTTTGCGTCGAGAATCTGGTTATCTAAGATCAGGGCTACGTCCTGTTCGCCGGACAGATTATAATAATCAGATAAATTCATATGTTCTTTGGAAGGTGTATATTTTTCTATGATGCTTCCGAGAAGCATAAAACAGATAATGACGACGATCAGAGCGCCGGCAGCCAAAATAGGGACAAATTTTTTCTTCATGTTAAGAACCCTCTTCTTCTTAAGAATTATCGTTTGTGTTCCTATTGTAGCATAATGATATGTAAATTCAAAGTTATTTACTCTTATTTTACGGCAGAGCTTATGTTCGGTAAAACTCTGCCGTTTCTTTTTGTCGGATTTGTATATCGTCTTAGATAGTTTTTTCTTATTCTGACCGGGTGGGCATTGAGGTACTCCATCCCTGTCAACTGTTATGATACCGGATCTGTCTGCAAAATGTACAGACCGTTATCAAAGGTTCGTTTTTTTGATCTTATCAAAATGTAATTCTGTTAACACCCCCTCGTTGAATATATAATCTCTCATGTAAGAATTTTCTTCTGTGACGGAAAGCTCTTCTGTGACCTCTTTTGAATTGCTTGGCACACCTTCGAACCAGATGGTTGTCCCCATATGTTCTAAGGAAGAGAGCTCTAAATAAAGCTTTTTCATATGTTTAGAATCCAATGTAGTTATCCCCGTTATTACTTACTGTATGACAAAGCGGATCAAAGTCCTTTGTTCCCAAAAAGGAAATTCGCTGGTTACAATTATGTGATATATTAAAAAAATGTTTTGTGCAGAAACTTTTCAGCAGATAAATTCCTGCAGAATGGAAAAGTGTTCTTTCTTTATATAAAATGGATCCGGAATGGATGGAACACTGCTTATGGAAATCTGATAAAGACGGGAAAAATCACGAATCTGTTTTGGACTTTCCGTTCGTGTTAGACAGTAAAAACCTTCCCCAAGGTTTGTATAGTGACTGATCGATTCTAATAATTCCCGATATTGCCTGATATTCCATGGTGCGAGACTTCCGATGACAAGTTTTCTGTCACAGCGCAGAAATTCATTGATACAGCATTCATTAAAACTTCCAAAATCAAGGAGCAGGATATGGTATCCCTGATTATATAGCTCCGGCAGTTCGTCCGGTGTTATGTCCGGATAGTAATCTACTCCATGAATGTCAAAAACAGTCCGGTCACCCATAAACCCGCATCTGCATGGGAGCGTGGTTTCAGAGGGAATCGTTGAAAGGTTTTTTCTCTTATGCAGCTCTAACAGTGCAGTTTTTTTATGCAGTTTGGAATGGCACAGGTTTGAAAGTGTAATTGCAAGGTGTGTTACACCGGCACCGGCTGTGCAGCCTAAAATACCTATGGTAAGTCTCTTATTTAAGTCAGTTTTTCCGATGTTCCGGATGATGTATCAGCTCCTTTCGTTGTAGAATTTGCATAATAAGACGTTCCTTCTCTGGAGTCACATAAAAAGGATTGGTGTCTTCAGGAAAACAATAGACCGGATTTTTCAGATATCTGGCATATTTTTTTGCAGCATTTTTATTGCCATGGTTGCAGATATATATGTAAGATCCAGTATTTTCAAGCCGGCTGATAAAAGACAGTGTATCTGCAAAATCCCATGGACTGCCGCTTAACAGGATAAATGTCAGGTCGAAATGACCAAAGTCAGAATATTCGCTGGTGTGAGTGCCAAAATCCCTTACCCGGATGACAGATGGTAAAACAGGATCTTCAATTCCGGGACCATAACAGGGAGTGGCGGTAAAATTTTTTGACTGAAAGATTCCCTCGTGTTCTGTGAGCGAAATCCCTGTCTGGGTCATGGATATAAGGTTGTCAGAATGATCCATTGGTATATAACAGCAGGGAATATGTCTGTGATTCAGTGTGTTTACCAGGGATACTGAAAAAAATGTTGCACCGGCACCGGAACGGCTGCCGATCACGGCTATGTTTTTTATGAGATGTGCAAATGAGTGACACGCAGAATATCTCTTTTTGGATGACTGTCGGAAGATAAGACCTTTTTTGACCGGATTTTTTCCCCCGGCAAGTTCTGACAGTGCAAGCATAAGATCTGTGGCTGTCTGGTATCTGGAATCCGGATTCCGGTCGGCCGCTTTTTCTATAATATGCGTGAGTGTTTCAGAACAGTCAGGTGTGCATGCTCTGGCGAGTGCTTCTAACACTTTCCCAAGAGAATAGATATCGGAAGCTGTAGTTACGGTATCTCCGTTAAGAGCTTCCGGCGCTGCATATCCTTCTGTTCCGTATAACTGGAAATTTTTACCGAAAACGGTAATAAATGAAGCAATTCCAAAGTCGATTATTTTTACCTGATTTCCACATAATATAATATGCTCCGGTTTTAAATCCTGATACAGGATAGGGTATGGAGATAAATGATGCAGATAATCAAGAACGGCGCAAATCTGCATGCCGTAATTTATGAATTGTTCCTCTGGAATTATTTCCTGATGGAGAATAAGATCCTCCAGTGAATCACCCTGAATAAATTCTTCTATCATATGAAAAAAAATGATCGTCTTCGTCGATATCATATATGAGGGGGATGCCAGGATGATTAAGATTCTTCAGAAGGCCGGCTTCCTTTAAAAGCTGTTCTTCTGAAAAGTTGGAAGTGTTTCGTGCCGTGTCTTTGGGGATACACTTAATAGCACGATAAAC
>ENA-OQBD01001643-OQBD01001643.1-human-gut-metagenome-genome-assembly--contig:-NODE-1643-length-10067-cov-2.305634_pt1 | contig 10067 bp, 10 predicted proteins | sample MGYA00242742_ERZ504543 | MGnify/ENA primary metagenome ERZ504543 (study PRJEB26092, sample SAMD00036239) | human gut metagenome | host: Homo sapiens | study: EMG produced TPA metagenomics assembly of... | reverse complement strand
AATCTATTCCCTTTCCGGATCCGGAAAGGGAATTTTGTATCTATCCGCGCAGATAAGTGCTATAATATAATACTAAGATCATGCGGTCCGAAGTCCGACGCAGGCTTGTCTGTAGGAATACTTTTTCCCCCTGGGCCCACCAAAGACATGATTCAAGTCGGAGACCTGACTCCCACCGAGACAAATTTGCTGTTACTCACCACTAAAAAATGCGGGCGTCTTCTCGACCGAGATAAAAGAATCAATAAATAAAGAAGAAAGTGATGGATAAAAATGCAGACATATACTTATGTTTCCAAAGGAAAATTTGAATTAATGGAAAAACCGAAGCCGGTTCTTATGGATGAACGGGATGCCATTGTAAAGGTAACACTCGCCAGCATTTGCTCAAGTGACCTGCACATTAAACACGGAAGCGTCCCCCGCGCTGTGCCGGGTATAACCGTCGGACATGAAATGGTCGGTATTGTTGAAGATATCGGCAGCGCCGTAACGAATGTGAAACCCGGTGACAGAGTCACGGTAAACGTGGAAACCTTCTGCGAGGAATGTTTTTTCTGCAGGCATGGTTATGTAAACAACTGCACCGATCAGAATTGGCGGCTGGGCTCTCGGATGCCGGATCGATGGCGGACAGGCAGAATATGTTCGCGTACCGTTTGCAGATCAGGGGCTAAATAAAATCCCGGATCATGTTACAGACCGTCAGGCTTTGCTGGTCGGAGATGTTCTTGCCACCGGTTTCTGGGCAGCTCGTATTTCTGAGATCAAAGAGGAGGATACGGTATTGATCATCGGTGCAGGACCTACGGGGATCTGTACGCTGCTCTGTGTCATGCTGAAGAATCCGAAACGTATCATCGTCTGTGAAAAAGACGAAAGCCGGATCCGCTTTATCCATGAGCACTATCCGGAAATCCTTACTGTATCACCCGAAGCTTGTGCAGATTATGTTCGTGCCAACAGTGACCATGGCGGAGCAGATGTCGTTCTTGAAGTCGCAGGCGCCGAATCCACGTTTCGCCTTGCATGGGAATGTGCAAGACCAAATGCGGTCGTGACGGTCGTTGCTCTTTATGACAAGGCTCAGACTCTGCCGCTGCCGGATATGTACGGCAAGAACCTCACCTTCAAGACCGGCGGTGTAGACGGCTGCAATTGTGAGGAAATACTGCGGCTGATCGCAGAGGGCAGACTGAATACGGAACCACTTATCACACATACATACCCGTTAAACAGGATCGAAGAAGCATACACACTCTTTGAAAATAAGATGGACGGTGTGATCAAGGTAGCCATCGAATGTTAATACGGTTCCCAATCCCGGTTCCTGGACACTGTATTTAAATTGTCTTCCCGGCAACCGATTCCGTTTCTCTATAATAACACAGTCCGCTGCATCCATACGGAAACAATGTTCGTTTTATGTCCCTGATATATTCCTCTTCCGTATCCACATGCTCAAGGATATCCAGAGCTGTCTTCAGGTTCCGGATATCCTTTTCCATAAAATCTACATAATTTCCGCGCCCCACAAGCTTTAAATGGGTGATTCCGGCCTTTCGCAGCCGATACAATGCGCAAAGCCCACATCCTGTCTCACCGCAGAGATAGCCGTCGGAATCATATCTTCGTTCCTCATACTCTTCGTTCTGTTTATCTGCGCTTCGTTCATCATTCGCATCTTTCACTGTGTTCTCCGTCCGTGAGACCAGCTTCTCCGTTTCTGAACCTTCTTCTTTTTTCTCTCTATTTCCTTTAACTTTTCCTATCTTATACGGGACCCGGCACAGATGCCCCATCTCATCGCAGTGCAGGGAATTGCAGAACGCCCCCGAAAACTGACAGAGCTCGTTCAGTGCAAATGCCTCAAATTCATATACGCCCCTGCTGCCCTTTTCCCTCTCATGCCGGATCACCGACTCCATGTCTGCGAAGCTGTTCTTCCTGTGAAAGATAAGCCGACTGACATCCAAGCAGTCAAATACATCTATCATACGGCTGTTTACCTCTGCCGTCTCCCCACTCAGATGGATCTCACAGCGGATCCCATTATTTTTCAGGTAGATCAGCAGCGCCGGATCCGCGATAATAAAGCTTGAAAATCCAAGCTCCGTACACCGGTGAAGGACATCCGCGATCTCCGGGTACTGCTCCGGTGTATAATAAAGCGAATTAAATGTCAGATGTACCGGTTTCCCATATTTTCTCACCAGCGCCGCCAGAATCCTCAGCTCACTCTCCGCCCCGATCTGCACGTTGATGCCAAGAACCTCGCGACGATTCAGCGGCAGAACCGTCCCGTATTTTTTATTCCATTCATAAGGTACGTATCCGCAGAAAAACTCATCTGCCCCGGCCTCGACGTACCGCACATATTCATCGATGGACCCAAGTCCCGCCGTGATCTTCATTGTATCTCTCCTTAAATTCAGCTTCTCAACTTCTGAAAGTTCGCATCTGCCACATTTCGTTTCATTTTTCGCGAGTACAATTCTGACTATCTGCTATTTTTAATTGCATATTAGTTACAGTAAATTTACTACGATTCTATCAATTCTTTTCTCTTTCCAACCTTCTGTATCCGCCATTCCGGAAACTGCACTCTCATCCAGCGCAAAGAGCGAATTATACCGCCCCACCATCTTCAAATGCTTTGGATACAGAAAAACTTTCTCCCTGCAATATCCCGGACACGATTCCGGCAGTTCCTGCTTTCCACGTTCTCCATTTTTACACGCAGCATACAGTGTACAATACTGGGAGGTATTCGTCTGATAGAACGGAACGTGGATGCTGTTCTTTCCTTCCGGAAATTCCTGCCTGTATCCGCAGGACTCCCACTCGTACCGCCGGATCCCGAACGTGTCTCTCAGATACGTCCGGTAAAATTCCGCATTCAGGCTGTTCTCCCGGAAATATCCTGTCTCTCCCTGCTTGTATCCCATCCGTGGATCCTTTTTTCTTTTATTTAACAGGGTCCCCATACAGGGCACAAGAGCTTCTTTTTCTTCCTTCCATTCCTTCCGCTCTCTCAAAAGCTCCAGCAGACCCCAGTCGTTTGCCGCGATCTCCAGAAATGTCTCCCGGTTTCTGCACCATTCTTCCAGCTCATCCAACAGTTTTTCCGCCGGTTTCAGCATAAATTCCCGCAGATATGAAAATGTAACTGTCACAGCCAGACCTTCCGACTCTGCTTTTAAAGATCTCAAACAACTGCCGTTTTTCAGGAAACAGCAGATGGCAGAAGGCATTTCCCACATAAATCCGCTCTGGAACCGGCATTCGTTTTCCCAGCTCTTTAGCCCCCATTCACGTTCCAGTACCAGTCCATAAAATCGCGGAATTTCATGGATAAATACCGCTCATAAAGCTCCGGACGGTCCAATTCCACAGCAACTTCGATATTCTTCCGTTCCTGCTCTTTATATTCTTTGTATTCTTCGAGTTCAAAATCTCCTGCTGCGATGCAATTTTCCCTCATATCTGACTGATTTTCGATTCGCGTTTCCAGCCTCGCCCTGTCTTCTCCTTCACCGAACCACTCTTTTTTCTGTTCAATGAAATTCTCCGCAAACTGTTCATCCTTTTTTGCCGGATACCCGGTAAGCGCCATTGCAAGTTCCCCGTCCTCGCACTCCAGCTTCAGCCGCACAAATCTATCATACCAAAGGATCAGTTTTCCAGCGCATTCCCGGTATTTCTCCTGCTCCACAAACACCGAATACTCATATACCGGAATCCCCAATCCATCTTCCACACGCACTTCCATCTCAAACGAATGAATCTCAACTTCCGTATACGGATCACTGCTTTTCTTCTCCTGATCTCCCGCCTTCAGCCCGTTGAAACCATCATAAAAACAGATCCGGAATCCCTTTACTTCGCGGATCTCATCCAATGTCCGAAAACAAAATCCATGTTCCGCAAGCTCCGTGATCCGGATCTCCTGCCCGTCTGCAAATCCCGCCACAAGTCCGAACGGGATCATAAAAACTCCGTTTATTTCTCTCTTCCCTGACACTTTTCGTTCCCCAATTCAAATCTTTTTACAGTACCATAGCTCACGCCGCTTATAAATGCCAGCTTTTTATCTATTACCATTCTATCGTGAATTACCCACCACTTAATTTTGAAGAAATTTGAAGTGGGGGCTTCTGGGGAATCCTTGGACTCCCGTTTAAGAAGTTTGATCTTTGAGTTTCCGCCCGCTCTCAGGCGATCCTTATTCTTACAGGCGTATCCACATCGCCTCTATCATATAGAGCCCTTAGGCTCACAATGTTACATTTACGCATGATATTTAAAGCACCATTGACATCAGCGTTGATCCGCCTTCCAGAGCGGTCCTGATACAGGCCACGGCAGATCCGGCGGCCGGAAAAGACCGGTGGCACAAGTCCTGCTTCTCCATATACGGGCATTTCATCCAGATCCCAGAAGGATGCCATGGAAGTATAGCTTTCCTCCTGTTCCACGTAGCGGATCCCATTCATTTCACACAGATATTTCAGTTTCCTGCGGAGTATCCCGAACGGAATTCCCACAAAGACCTGGTTCATCTGCCTGCCAAGATCTGAGGAGCGCTGAAATGTGGTATTGTAGCCCACGATCAGGGTTCCGATATCGTTCCGGATGCAGTAGGTGACCACCTGTTTCGCTGCTTTACCCATGTAGTCACGGACCTGGTTGTTTCTCTTCCTCTGCAAAACGGCCTGACGTCTGGTTGTTTTCTTTCCGTAGTGCTGCTTGTCTTTGACGCTCTGCAGGCAGGTGTTCCGCTTGTTGAACCACTGGTTGATGGATTTTAAGCGTTTCCCATCGATGAGGAAGCTTTCCCCTCTGTTGGAAACGGCCGTCATGAGATTGTCGATCCCGAAGTCGATCGCCAGTGCATGGGTTGGATTCAGATTTCTCTGAGCCGCTTCCACCTGATAGGTGTACTGGATCTCAAAGAACCTGGCGTCTGCTTTTGGGATGATACGGATCTCCTTAATGGTTTTATCTGCTAGGACCGGCGGAATGGTAATGGTGACCGGTTTATGATGCTTCTTATACGCTGCTGAGTACGGAAGGACAAACCGGTTCCCATTCAGTCTTACAAACCCGACGATCAGGGTTGCGTAGCCGTCTTTTGGAAGGTATTTGGGCAGCCTGCAGGATGAAAACGGATACTTCCCCTGCTTTGCCAGTTTCAACAGACCGAAGAAAGACTTAAAAGATCCATCCACTTCCTTAAGGATCTGCTGGGCCATGTTGGAATTCAGCAGCCGATAGTTTTCGGAAGTCTTTAAGATGGCGTAGTTTTTCTCATATGGAAGATACCGGCTATGTTCAAAGTAATACTGCCGTACCTGGTAGATGGCCTGGTTGGTCAGGTTTTTGGCTGTGCGGCATAATTCCCGTAGAATGAGGAATTCATCTTTGGACAAATGCTTTAGCTGCTGGCATACGGTCAAATACAAAACGGTTCCTCCTTTCCTAATTGGTGCAGAACATATGTTCTGTATTAATTATAGCACATGGTTTCACAAAAGGGAAGAGAAAGAATTGTAATTGCTTACCGTTTTACATCTGTCTGTGTATCGTTATAGTGGCATTCATCCCGCCACCTACGAGGAATGGGGGTATTCTGCCGATTTTATGATAAACCAATAACGTGCAGCTGTACCTTTTATATAAAAGAATGTGCCTTGGCACATTCTCGCGCCACGCGCAGGCGCTTGCGACAATCTGCATCTTCGCGCGAGTGCGCATTTGGGGCACGTCAGTGCCTTTTTATGTAACAGGAACTTCCTATGAATTTCCTGTTACATAAAAAGGACCGCTGCCCCACAGATCTCTCTGCAAAGGCAACGGTCCTTTTCAGCTACAGGTTATTTTCATTGATACCATACACCGCAGGTAGCTTTCACTGTCTGCCGCGCTTCCTTAACCTTCGATCGCAATACGCTTAGAAGTTTCAACCTTCTTCTGCTCAACTGGTTTCGGAACGGACAGGCTTAAGATACCATTTTCAAATTTAGCCTTGATATCTTCCTGCTTTACATCTTCGCCAACATAGAAGGTTCTGCTCATTGCTCCGGAATAACGCTCCTGACGGATATAGTGACCTTTCTTATCTTCCTCATCCTTATCAAGACCCTTAGCAGCGCTGACGGTCAGATAACCATCTTTCAATTCTGCAGTGATCTCATCTTTCTTGAATCCCGGAAGATCGATGTCCAGTTCATAGGAACCTTCATTCTCCTTGATATCAGTTTTCATAACTCTCGAAGCATTCTTTCCATACAGCGGATTCTTCTTAGAAGTAAAGAAGCTGTCATCAAACGGGAACATATCATCAAATAAACTCTCTCCAAAAATACTCGGCATATACATAAATCATTCCTCCAATCAGAATATCTGAAATCTATTGTCTGGGAGATTCTGAAAATCTCCAGGACTTTTTGCATCCCTTTGATTTCTTTCTCTCTTCCTTTGTTCTGTATGTACTATAGCACATATGATTAGCACTGTCAAGAGGCGAGTGCTAATTTTTTGTGAATTAATTGTGAACTTTTTTTCCTGCTCAAATATTCCTTATTTTCAAAATCCGCTGGGACAGTTAGAAACTATCTGGCATCTTCTTATTTCTCTCACACTCCTCGTGCATAATCATGATCATACATGCATTGGTTTTCTGCAGTAGCACAATGTGATGTGCAATGGCAGGAAAATTTAAAGGACATAAATTAAGAACATCTTGAATTATTTTTCCAAACGCCTATAATATTGATATGTTATCCATTTTGATGACAAATCTTTACTATCAACCGTAACGCCTCTGGATAGTTTATTCTATCCTCTAACAGTTACCCCCACAATCTGACAGATATTGTTTATTCCGGATATTTGTCAGCTCACAACAAGAAAGAACAAGAAAGGCAGAAGCAAATGAGTTACAGTGTATATCTTCCTAATTACTCCATCGGTGAAAATTGTTACAAGGAACTTCCATACGTCGCAAGAAACTATGGAAAAAAGGCAGTCGTGATCGGTGGTAAAACAGCCATGGAAAAAACAAAAGATGCACTCTTGGAAGGCATCAAGGGCTCCGATCTTGAGATCACGGATTTCATCTGGTACGGCGGTGATTCCAGCTACGAGAACGGCAATGCATTGATCGCGAATCCGGCTGTCCGCAACGCAGATATTATCTTTGGTGTCGGTGGAGGAAGAGCCTGCGACACCGCAAAATATGTAGCAAACGAACTTGACAAACCACTATTTACCTTCCCAGACCGTTGCCAGCAACTGCGCGGCCGTGACTGCCATCTGTGTCATCTACAATGCCAACGGCACCTTCCGGGAATATTATTATCCGAAGCTTGCGGATCATACCTTCATCAATACCGCCGTGATTGCGGATTCTCCTTATGACCTCCTCTGGGCCGGAATCGGCGACGCACTCTCCAAAGAATGTGAGGCTGTTTTTTCCAGCAAAGGTAAGCACTTAAGCCATACTCCGTTAATGGGTGTCCAGCTCAGTAAAGTCTGCACACAACCGCTCCTGGATTATGGAAAAGAGGCACTCGCATCCTTAAAAGCGCACAAAGTCAGCGATGCCCTCATGCAGGTCACTTTGGATATCATCGTCTCCACCGGTATCGTTTCCAATATGACGACTCATATTCCGGATTATTACTACAATTCCTCCCTCGCGCACTGTGTCTATAACGGCTCCACGATCACGCGTCATGGTCACGAACACCTGCACGGCGAAGTCGTATCCCTCGGTGTTCTCTGCCTGCTCACCTATGAAGGCGCGAACGCTCTCCGTGATACGATCATGAAATTCAATGCCAGTATCGGTCTTCCGGTATGCTTCGATGATATCGATATCACTGAAGATGAATTCGATCTCATGGCAGATAGAATTCTTACTTCCACCGAATGGCAGTACCGCCCGAAGGATGTGACCCGTGAGAAATTTATTGCATGCATGAAAGAACAGAATAGATCGGACAGGAATTTAAGAAACAGACAGGCTCTTTATAAATTTTCTTGAAATATCTCCTCAATTAACACACAGAACCTGCCCTTGACAGCGTCTACGAACACATATCATCAAAAAACAGCCCGTAACATCCGGCGAAAATAATAATGCCGCTGAATTACTGGCTGTTTTATCTCAGTCGAGAAGACTCCACCTCTTCAAGTGGTGAGTCATAACAAATAAGTCTCAGTGGGCGTTAGTTCTCCGACCGAGATAAACGCTCCGCGAGGATGCACAGTGATTCTGTAAAGAATATGTCAGCTTGCGCTAACCAGAATTACGCGCCAAGTCTCACGGACGTTCGACTTGAACTCTGTATCTGCGAAAATGCACAAGGCATTTTAATTATCCGGAAAATTTATCACTGTAACGAATGTGCATATCCTCCCAATCCATAAACAATACATAAAATACTCTTCCGTATTGCCGACTCTCCACAATTCTTCCATGGTCAAGTACCGAAAGATAGGATCCATCAGCTTTTCGAAGCTGGAAATGAATATAGGCATTTTCATTACCGTCATCAATCTGTTTCCAAATACTTGATTCTATCTGTTGCCGCTCATCTTCCCGAATCAGATTACGAAAACTTTTCTTTGTGATCTGAAAGAGTTCATCTACGTTTTTATATCCGGCCATATGAAGAAATTCGTTGTTAGCATAAAAAAGTTCATCATCTTCTTTATCTGCTCTGTATATAATAAATGCACCCGGAAGATGTTCCGAAATGTCTTTAAGGGCAAATCCCAACTGTTTGCGAACTCCAGATTGAAGACCTTTCCTGTAAGCCATACATCCATTTTTTCCGTGAAGCTTTATTTCATAAAGAGCTGCATCTGCACAACGCAAAAGCTGGGATCGATTGGAAGCAAAGGTAGGATATTCCGCATAGCCAAGAGAAATATAAAATTGATATTCTTTACCCTTGCATGAGAATGTCTTAGGGAGCTTGATGAATTGCTGCAGTTGTTCTTCTGCTTCTTCACAGGTACAATTTCGTAAAAGAATACAGAATTCGTCACCACCGTTTCTTCCCAGCAATGTATCCGGTGGGAAAAAGTCTTTCATACTATCTGCCAGACTCTTTAATGCCTTGTCACCGTAGACATGTCCGTAAATATCATTAATAAACTTAAAGTCATCAATATCAAGGAGTGCGGCCACAAAATGCGTTTTTGGATTTTTAGTGATCATCCTTTCGGCTAATTCATCAAATCCATAGCGATTGTTAATTTTAGTAAGAGAATCCGTGTGCGCCAATATTTGAAATTTATTTTTGTTTTCTTTCGATACCAGCCATACCCTGGTAAGACCTGACAAAAGCAAGGTGACTGCCATAAATATTCCACTGACTGTCGCAATTAAACAATCATTCCTCCATCCGCTTTTAGGAGTTACTTCAAATCTCCATTTTCCCCCTCCAATCGTAAATTCATAAGAAACAGGAGCAGTCATTTGACCATCTGACTGATAAACAACTTTATAATCGTCACTCCAGGGAGCGTCTTTTTTAGAAAGTCTATATTCATATCCAAAATTCGAAAGTGCTTCAATTGAGTTTGAAAAAATATCAGGAACGCGCAAGATAACAATCGTAAATCCCCAGAAATATTCTTGTCCGTTTGCATTTTTCCAGGTAAATTGGATTGCGAACAGCAATTCCATAGCTGCTCTGTTTCAATTCGAATGGTCCCTGTGTAATCAGTGTATGATTGTCTCTTGCATAACAGGAAATTTTGCTGCGGTTCTTATCATGGAACAGGTCAATCTTACCTGCCTCGTTTCCCTCTGCAGGATAAATATCTGTCACAATACCATCCGGAGCAATCTGCACACTTTCAACCGAATCAGACATAAGATTTTCTGCAATCGTGTCAAAGTGATTGATCTCTCCATCTTCACTGATTAAGATCTGCTTCAGAGCATCCGTAATTTCGATCCCATTCGTAATCTCATTTTTTATCCGTTCACCATAGGTTGTTGCATTTAATTGTGCTGTTGTGCGTCTCTGTTCTTTTTCGTGGGTATC
>ENA-OQBD01001642-OQBD01001642.1-human-gut-metagenome-genome-assembly--contig:-NODE-1642-length-10073-cov-2.915946_pt1 | contig 10073 bp, 14 predicted proteins | sample MGYA00242742_ERZ504543 | MGnify/ENA primary metagenome ERZ504543 (study PRJEB26092, sample SAMD00036239) | human gut metagenome | host: Homo sapiens | study: EMG produced TPA metagenomics assembly of... | reverse complement strand
CCTGGCACGCTCCCTGATGAAGAAGAGCTTCACCGCGTCCCTGCGCGAAGCCTCCTCGGCTGAAGAGATCGTTGAGCTGGTCAACGGTGCGCTCGGCGTGGGTGAGAAGAAGGCAGAGGCTAAGCCCGCCGAGGCTGCCGCTGCTGCTCCGGCTACTACCAGCATTCCACACACCGCTTGACTCCCTTCACCTCCATGATTTCTGAATATAGAATTGGGGTTCCCGGCAGCACCCAATCCCGGAACCAGGTGCAGCAGAGTGTGTAGGAGATGCTCTGAACGCACACGCAAGGCTCGCCGTCATCCAGCGCGATGCAGTTGCCACGGTCATAATTGCAGCAGCTGGTTCGGATCAGCGCGTTGACCTTTCTTCTTTGTCGGGGTGATAGATACAAGCTGCACCTCCTCTCACGGTTACATCGGTGGTTGGGACAATCTTTCCTCCATGGCCTCCCCCTGTTTTATCTTTGAATTGCTTTTCCAGGTCTTTTAGTTTATAATTATCTTGTGTCATAAACTCTAATTGAATTATACCGCAGATACTGACTGTAAACGGTATATCAACCAGAAATTATTTTAGTTTATAATATTTGATATATATAAATTATAGTTTAACCTCGGCGGAGGGATTTTCTCATGCTATATGACGAAAGCAGGATGACGCTGACCAAAGAGCGGCTGGAAGATTTGCGCAAAGAAAAAAAGCTGTCCTTTGAACAGCTTTCCAAACAGCTTGCGGAGCGCGGCGTCAGCATCAGCCACACCAACTTGAAGAATTATGAGATCAACGATCCACTACACCCCCTGTATGGCCGTACCCGGAGCATGAGCATCGAATATCTGGTGGCTTTTGCAGATTTTTATGATGTGTCAGTGGAGTATCTGCTGGGCTTGTCCGACTCCCGCAAGCGGGAATACCATGACATTTCTGAGCAGTTGGGCCTATGCGACGGAGCAATTAAAGAGTTGATCCAGTGTAAGGAGAACTCCAGTAATGAGCAAGAACCGCAGATGTATTTTACGAAAGATACTGCTGTGTTGAACGACTTTCTCACCAGCATGGAGTTTGAAATTGTGATGGAGAAAATCAAGCAGAGTATGTTCACCTATTATATGTATCGCTTGTCTCAGGACAGCATCTCAGCACAGATACGGAAAGAGCATACTGAGCAAATGGCAGAGGCACAGAAAGTGCTGGATGCGTGTGGTTATTGCTCGGTCGAATATGACTTAATTTCTCAAGTCTACATGGAAAGAGCCATTGGTGCATTGAACGCCTACTTGCGTAAGTTGCCGGGACGGTTTTACGAAGAAAATAAAGAAAAAGTCGCTTGGTAACTGATGGTTCCCACATGATCTCAGACAGAGCGCAAGGGCACAAAAAAGCGTTCGCAGAACGCGCAGCCGCAGAATGAAAATTCTGCGTTCAAAGGGGCTTGGGGGCGCTGCCCCCAACAAGCAGACGGCAGGAAATGTGAGTGTGTATTAACACTCGCATTGCTTGCCCGTCTTGTGTGTGGCTATCCACACGCATTGCTTGCGCCTATATGTTTGACTTCTGGGACAGTATCGCATAGACCTGCGTTTCTTTCTGGTCTGACCCCATGATATTATGTTTATATAGGGTTGAATGTTATCCTTTTATCTGATATAATGAGATTGACAGATAGGGGGTGTATCTCTTGAAAGAAGTAGCTGAAAGATTGCGGTATCTGCGGGAAAGCGTCAAGCTGTCCCAGGTAAAGATGGCTGAGATTGTCGGCGTCAAACAGTCCAGTCTGAACCGCTATGAGCTGAACCAGGCTTCGCCCACATTCGAGACGCTTACCCGGTATGCGGATTACTTCGATGTCTCCATGGACTATATCTTTGGGCGCACCGACCATCCCCAGGGAAAGCTGTACGAGTACAAGCCCAAAATCGAGCAGAGCGATCCCCAGATGAAGAAGTTCGTGGATATGTGCTTTGACCCCGCATCCCCCATGAACGCGCGGCTCAAGGAGACCCTGCTGCAAATGCTCGGGGAGGTGAAAAAATGAATGTTGTCATCTACGCCCGTTACTCCAGCCACAGCCAGACGGAGCAGTCCATCGAGGGGCAGCTCCAGACCTGCTATGAGTACGCCAGAAACAACGGCTACATCGTCATTGGGGAATACATCGACCGCGCCCAGAGCGGCATCAGCGACAGCCGCCTTGAGTTCCAGCGGATGATCTCCGACAGTGACAAGCACACCTTTGAGGGTGTTCTGGTTTATCAGCTTGACCGCTTTGCCCGCAACCGCTATGACAGCGCCATCAACAAGGCGAAGCTGAAAAAGAACGGTGTCCGGGTCATCTCCGCTCGGGAGAATATCAGCGATGACGCCAGCGGTATTCTGGTGGAAGGTGTGCTGGAGAGCATGGCCGAATACTACTCGGCGGAACTGTCCCAAAAGATCCGCCGGGGTATGGACATCAATGCCGAGAAGTGCCTGAGCAACGGCAGCAATCCGGGATTGGGCTACCGGGTGGATGAGGAGCGGCGGTTCCATGTTGACCCCGAGGGGGCTGCGGTCGTCCGGGAGATTTTTGAACAATATGCCAGCGGAAAGACTGTGACAGAAATCATCCAGTCCCTCAACGCCAGACAAATCAAAACCTCTCAGGGAAAAGCGTTCAACAAGAACAGTCTGCACCGCCTGCTGCGGAACCGGCGCTATATCGGTTACTATATCTACAAAGGGGTGGAGACCCCCAACGGGATGCCCCGGATTTTGGAGGACGAGCTGTTTGAGCGGGTACAGCATATCCTGGACCGCAACAAGAAAGCGCCTGCCCGCACCAGAGGGCGGGACGAATATCTGCTCACCACCAAGCTGTTCTGCGGCTACTGCCGGGAGATGATGACCGGCTACGGCGGCACCGGGAAGTCCGGCAAGGTATATCACTACTATGCCTGCAATAATTTCAAGCGCCGCAAGTGCAAGAAGAAAGTGGTCAGCAAAGAAAAGATCGAGGACCGGGTTGTGCTGGAGTGCCGGAAGCTGCTGACTGACAGCAACATTGAGCGGATTGCCGCTTCGGTATCGGAAGCCTGCGAAGCCGACCGGGACACCGCCGCCATCAAGCGCATCAAGACCGCCATCCGGGAAGCGGATACGGCCATCGAAAACCTCTGGAAAGCACTGGAGGCAGGACAGGCGGCTGACATGATTACCCAGGCGAATCGAGAAACGCCAGAAAGATAAAGAGGAGCTGCAAGCGCAGCTGGCCATTGAGATGGGCAAACAGGTCATGCTCAGCGCACCTGATGTCAGGGCGTATCTCTATGCCCTCAAGCATGGCGACAAGAACGATGAGAATGTCAAGCGGGGCATCATCAATGTTTTCCTCCGGGCGGTCTATCTGTACGACGGGACATTCAACCTGATCCTGAACGGCAGTGACAAGCCGATTTCCATTGATAACATCCTGCTGGATGAGATTGAGGAGGGGCTGGACGAGGACCTGGCCAACCACAATTTGAGTTCATCGTTGGTTGCAGACGCTCCACCAAAACCAACACAAAACCGACGGTTTAGACCGTCGGTTTTGCTTTTATCTGCAGCAAATAATATTTTTGTGAGAATGCGATTTTGCGTTGCAGCAATTTGCAGCCATTGACAGCCGCAAAATTCCATGGCATCGTTAAGCCACAGAGGTGAGGAGCATGGCATATGGCAGCATTACACAGCGCGGCGACAAGTACCGCGTGTGCTTTGACTACGGCGTTGACCGCGAGGGAAAGCGTGTTCGCAAATACCGGACGTTCGACACGAAACGCGACGCGATCCGTGCGTTCAACGAGCACAAGGTCAAGATGGACAGGGGACGCAGGTCATGCCGAGCGAATACGCGTTCGCGCAGTGGCTTGACTACTGGTACGATAATATTATCGTGCCACAGATCGAGCAAACGACGTCATACGGTCATCAAGCATCATAATCTGCTGACGAACACGCTGAACGCGGCGGAGCGGCAGGAGTACATCACGAAAAATCCAATGCGTGCGGTATCGCCCCCGAAAAAGCGTCAGCGCGAGGCGAAGTTTTACACGCCCGAACAGCTTGGTGTTCTGCTCGCCAAGGCTGTCGGAACGCGGCTCGAGCTGCCGATGTTTATCTGTGCGTATCTCGGACTGCGCCGCGGCGAGCTGTGCGGCCTGCGGTGGAGCGATGTTGACCTTGAACACCATACCATCACGATTGAGAATACGCGCACGCAGGCCGGTAAAAAGGAAATCGAGAAGGGCACGAAAACGGCGTCCTCTACGCGCACGCTTTATCTGCCGGATACACTGTGCGATATGCTGAAGGCAGCAAAGGAGCATCAGCAGGCGTGCAGGGCAACGTACAAGAACACTGTGATTGTGATGGAGGACGGCAGGCCGTTCCGGCCGAATTATCTGTCCGAGCTATTCGGAAAGTTCCTCGCGGACAACGACCTGCCGAAAATCGTGCTACACGAGCTGCGGCACACATTCGCGTCGCTGTCCAATCAGGCGGGCATTCCGGCGTACAATATCGGTAAGGCGCTCGGCCATTCCACGCCGGCCACCACGCAGAAGATTTACACGCATCTGCTCGACCAGACGCACACGCAAGCGGTTGAAGGCGTGGCTGCAATCGCGGACGAGGCACGCCGGAAGGCAGGCAAGGAATATCTTTTACAGCTTGCGAAGGCGCTTATTGATGAAATCCGCGTGTGGGACCCGATGAAGTTCGGGGGACTGCAACGAGTACATGGAGGAAATCCAGTCAATCGGAGGGCGACTCGAGCCGCATACGGATGCGGCAGCACTCGGCAATATGCTTTACGAGACGTTTCGCGCGTCCTTCGGCACCCGCTCGTTCCGGTGTACGATTGAGGAATGCAAGGCAGTAGCGGAAAGAGCATTTGAGCAGGTGCAGAGGTGAGGAACGCGACAGAGTATATCCTGATGAATAAGGATGTGCCGTATGCGCTGTTCTCCTGCGCGCAGGATGAATTTGGCGAGGAGAGTGCTATTCTTCGTGAGTGGTATACCAACCTGCGGCCAATCGGCCTGCAATCGCTCACGGCGTGGCTTGAGAAGCGCAGAGCGCCCAAACGACGCAAACATATGGAGCAGCTTCTCGAGCAGTACGGCTGTGTCGGTCTGGAGGGCTTTCTGCGTGTGACGCATGCGCTGTCAGCGGCGATCAAGTAAAGTTCGCGAAAAAGGCTCCTGGAAAAATGAAGTTAAGCTATGGTGGTCAGTGTGGCCGCAATGGATGCATGGCTTATGTAGGCTCTGGAAACAGACCAGTCCTCGGCGTATTCCATGAGATACGCTGTCACCAGACGAACATAAGAACTTTCATTCGGAAAGATTCCAATCACGCGAGTACGTCTGCGGATTTCACGATTCAATCTCTCAATCATGTTGGAAGATGAAATCTTTCGCGCGTCCAGTATGGGGAATGCATAGAAGACCAGAGAATCTTCCAACCCCTCTTCAAGACACTGAACCGCTTTCGGAAAGCGCTTGGCATAGGAGTCCACATCGAGTGGGGGTGCGGTTCTAATGAGAACGCTAACCGTCTAATCCGGCGATGGTTTCCAAAAGGTACTGACTTCTCCAAGGTGACGGCAGCACAGATCGCTGCTTTGCAGGACTGGATCAATAACTATCCACGCAAGGTTCTCAGTTGGGCAACCTCTAATACAGTGTACGAACTGTATATGCAGCAGCAGGAATAAGCCATCAAAATCGCATATTTTCTCATTTAGGAGTGGCGAAAAAAGTCACTCCTTGTTGGCGTGCTTAAAATACCTCGAATTACCCTAAAAAAGTGCTTATAAAGTGTAAAAAGTAAAGGCATTGTGTATGATGTACACAATGCCTAAAAATCTTCTATCAATTTGTGTTAATTTTGCTCTTGCTACTCAGCCGGTTTCGTGAGAAATATCCGAATTTTCCTCGTAATCGCGGATTTCGCCGAGCAGATCAGAGCCGGAGCCGCCGATATAGGCGTACCGTTCGGGCACCGTGCCGACGATAACCGTGTCCGTGACCGGGTACGTCGAGACGATTTCCCTGTCTTCCCCGCCAAACGGCGTGAGAATGCGGAAGCCGGCGTGCACCTCGATGAGAATCCGGTGGCGCGTCTGGTTGATGCCCGCCGAGGTAAACGCGCTGACGAACCGCGCGTCCATCTGAGCAAGCCCCGCAAGACCGACCTTCACCCTCGGGCCCATTCCGGTAAACAAACTGGGCGCGAATACCGTGCCGAGCGGCACCTCGGTCTGCGTTTCCTCCAGATAATCCAGCCGGTCAAACAGACCGTTGACGATACGCGCCTTCACCTTTCCGACTGCGATAATATCCGTACGCAAGGCCGTGATGCGGTTGTCGCTGTCGCGCTCAAGCACCACAAGGTCGGCAAATTCGTCCGGATGGGAGAAAACCTCGTCCTCCATCAGCGTGTTGATCTCCTTGATGGCGCTGTCCTCGCAGACGTTGACGGCGTACTCCATGAAAATGCGCTGAAAGCGTATAGTCAGCAGACCAAGACCAGCCGCTAATAGCAGTATCAGCATGGCAAGCGCCAGTCTCCTGCCGTTTTTCCGTCTGCGCCGCATAATACCACCCCAGACAGTATATGCAGTCGAGGGAGGAGATAGGAGTGAATGGTGGTTTACGTTTCATGCAGGGCGGGGCACCCCAGGGTGGCTTCTCTTGCGGCTTTGCCGCAATTCACCTTCTGCCCTACGGTATGGGTAAATCAATAAATTTCACTCCTGCCTTGCAAAACGCTGTCCAAAGCAAAAAAGAAGCACCTGAAACAGGTGCTTCTTTGCGCTTGTTATGAAACCGGAGAGGGATTAGTCCTCTTCGTCCTCGAGCAGAGCACGGATGGACAGAGATACCTTCTTCTTCTCGTCGTTGATGTCGATGATCTTAGCCTCGACAACCTGGCCAACCTCCAGCTCGTCCTCCGGCTTTGCGATGCGGTGATCAGCGATCTGAGAAATGTGGATCAGGCCGTCAACGCCCGGTACGATCTCAGCGAATGCGCCGAACGGCATGAACTTGAGGATCTTAACCTCAGCAACAGAGCCGATGTCGTACTTGGACTTGAATACGTTCCACGGATTGTCCTCCTCGCGCTTGTAGCCGAGGGAGATCTTCTTGTTTTCCTTATCCAGACCGATAACGAATACCTTTACCTTGTCGCCAACAGAAACGACCTCGGACGGGTGCTTGATGCGGCCCCAGGACAGCTCGGAGATGTGAACCATGCCGTCCACGCCGCCGATGTCTACGAATGCGCCGTAGGAAGTCAGGGACTTAACGGTGCCGTCGTACTCGTTGCCGATCTCGATGGTGTTCCAGATCTGCTCAGCAGCAGCCTTGCGAGCCTCCTGCTGGATCTGACGGATAGAACCAACAACGCGCTTGCGCTGACGGTTGATCTCGGTGATATAGAAGGACTGCTTGGTCTTAACCAGCTGGCTCATCGGCTGATCCTTCGGTACGCCGGTCTGGGATGCCGGGATGAATACGCGAACGCCGTGTGCAGTTGCAACAACACCGCCGCGGTTCTCTTCAACGATAACACCCTCAACAACGGTGTGCTCGTCGTGTGCAGCCTCGATGGTCTCCCAGCCCTTCAGCTGATCAACGCGCTTCTTGGACAGAGTGATGGTGCCCTCGCCGTCGTTTACGCGAACAACAACAGCCTCGATCTCGTCGCCAACGTGGATGTTGGCAGCTACGTCATAGTTCGGGTCGTCAGACAGCTCACCCAGCGGGATATACGCAGTGTGCTTAACGCCCAGATCTACCTGTACGTCGTTATTGGAAATACCTACAACGGTGCCGGTTACCTTTTCTCCATTATTTAAAGTCTTGAAGGACTCCTCCAGCATTGCTGCAAAGTCCTCACCAGTTTCAATCTTGGTTTCTTCGCTCATCATGTTACTGACCTCCTTAATTATCCATGCCGGTGTGGATGCTCCCGCCGTGATCCCGATGTGCTGGTGCTGCCCGAGCTCCTGCGTAGTAAGCTCTGCCGCGTCTTCGATGTAGCGCACATCCGAGCACAGCGACCGGCTGATTTCATACAGCCGTTTGGTGTTGGAGCTTTTCTTATCTCCGATCACGATCATTTGATCCGATACACCGGCAAGCAGACGAGCCTCCGACTGGCGCTCATCCGTCGCTTTACATATTGTATCAAAAATTTTGAGGTTTGTACACCTTTTTTTATAAGTCCTACGGAAATATTCCAAATTGACCGGTTGACGGTGGTCTGTGCGACCAGAGAAATGGGTTTATTTTCCATTTCAGGCCGTTCCGAGAAGGCTCTCGCCTGCTCCTCGCCCTCGAGCACGACCGACTCGCCGCACCAGCCCTGAATGCCCACAACCTCCGGATGTCCTGCGCTGCCGAGAATGACGATCAGCCGTCCGTCCGCGCTCTCTTTATCCACAATTTTGTGTATTTTCCGCACAAAAGGGCAGGTTGCATCAAAGATTTCGCACTTTTTTGCTTGAAGCAGCGTGTATACATTTCGTGGTACACCGTGCGCCCGAATGAGCACGCCGGCACCGTCCGGAATGTCCTCAAGCGCATACGCGGTGTACACACCGAGTTTCTCCAGCCGCTCGATTTCGTGCATGTTGTGAATGATTTCACCATAGGCATAAATTTTTCCGTTTTTTTTCGCCTGCTGCTCGGCGAGGTCCACGGCACGGCGTACGCCGAAGCAGAATCCGGCGGTTTTGGCTACCGTTACGCTCATACCTGCTCCTTCAGCGCGTAGATGCGGCGCAGGATATCATCCGCGATCAGGCCGTAGTCCTTCTGCTTCGGATCCGGCGTGAACGGCTTGCCGATTACGACCGTGGCTCTGCAGCGGAAACGCTTGCCCTCGGTGATATACATCGGCAGGATCGGCGCCCGGGTCTTGACCGCCAGCATAGCCGCACCCTTCTTGGTTTCGCCCTCGGCGGCATGGCGTGTGCCCTGCGGGAAGATGATGAGCTTCTGACCGGCACGAACCGAGCCGAGCGCGGTCTTGATGGCGGTGATATCCGCACCCTCGCGGTCGATCGGAAAGGCGCCGAGCGCCGCGATCAGCCACGCGAATATCTTCTTCCGGAACAGCTCCTTTTTCGCCATCAGCCGTATCGGTGTCTTGCCGCCGAGTGCGACCGCCGCGAACGGCGGGTCGGACAGCTGCACATGGTTCGGACAGACAACGCAGCCGCCCTCCGGGATGTTTTCGCGTCCGATCACGCGGTAGCCAAAGAAAATATGGAACGCCAGCGCTACCAGCGGCACAACCAGAGCCTGGAACCAGCGGTGGTACTTGAATTTCATGCCTTTTCCTCCGTTTTTTCACGAATAATACGCAGAACGGCCGCTATGCTCTCCTCGAGCGTCAGGCTGCTCGTATCCAGCAGAACCGCATCGTCCGCCTGTTTGAGCGGCGCAACGGCTCGCGTCATGTCCTGCCTGTCGCGCTCGTTGATATCATGCAGGATGCCATCCATCGTCACCTGCTGACCCTTCTCAATCAGCTCTTTATAGCGGCGCTCCGCGCGGGACTGCGCAGACGCAGTCAGGAAAATCTTGACCGGTGCATCCGGCAGGATGACCGTGCCGATGTCGCGGCCGTCCATCAGGATATTGCCGTTTTTCCGCCATATTGCGCTGGGTTTCCAGCAGAAACCGGCGTACTTCCGGCACCGCGGATACCTTGGACGCGTAGTACGAAATCTCCGGTGTGCGGATGGCTTCGGAGACATCCTCGCCGTTCAGGAGAACGTGCTGTGCGCCGTCCTGATAGGTCAGCTGAATGGCAATCTCCGGCAGGGTTGCGATAATGCCTGTCGTATCCTCTCCGGCAATGCCCCTGCGGCACACCGCCAGACCGATGGAACGGTACATCGCACCCGTATCCACATATACATAGCCGAGTTTTGCCGCGGCAGCACGCGCCACGGTGGATTTTCCGGCCCCGGACGGGCCGTCAATGGCAACCGAAATGTACTTCATCATGATTCCTCCTCCGCAGCCGACAG
>ENA-OQBD01001641-OQBD01001641.1-human-gut-metagenome-genome-assembly--contig:-NODE-1641-length-10073-cov-3.848783_pt1 | contig 10073 bp, 8 predicted proteins | sample MGYA00242742_ERZ504543 | MGnify/ENA primary metagenome ERZ504543 (study PRJEB26092, sample SAMD00036239) | human gut metagenome | host: Homo sapiens | study: EMG produced TPA metagenomics assembly of... | reverse complement strand
ATAATCCGGAAACAAAATTCGTACTGCTGCATTGCGGCTTTCCATGGGTAGATGATCTCTTTTCCATAGTAGACGGATATCCGAATCTGTATCCGGATCTGACCTGGCTTCCAATCTTATCCTACACCGCATCAAAACGTGTAATGCATCAGCTGATCGAGATGTCCCAGATTGATAAAATCTGCTGGGGATGTGATACGTGGACAGTAGAGGAAAGTTATGGCTCCCTTCTTGCATTCCGTTTTTCACTGTGTAGTGTTCTGAGAGAAAAAATAGAGGACGGATATCTTTCCGTAAATAATGCAAAGGATATTATTGATAAAATTTTGTTCGACAATGCGGGAAAAATATACGTATGACACCAGATAAATTTGTGAAATCCGGAGAAACGTTCTTGACAAGAAAGCCTTTTTTCATTATAGTAGAATCCAGAAAAAGGCTGTGAAAAAGAGGAGTAGGCGGTAATGCCCCACAGAGAGGGAAGCTTATAAGCTGGAAGGTTTCCCGGGAACAGAAGTGCTGAAGGTAGCTTTGGAGCCGGGAGGCTGAAGTGAGTGTGTATGAATCATATCAGAGTTATATACGCGCATGGTAGGTTTTCACGTATCCCGCGTTAAGGGAATGAGAGACAAACTAAGGTGGTACCGCGATCTATGTCGCCCTTTGCACGTATAATGCGTGTGAGGGGCGTTTTTTATCGAATAAGTTTATGACACAGTTATTTGGCTGGATGCGGAAAGCGAAGTCAGTATGCTTATTTGTTTGGTTGTCAGGGTGACTGCTTTATAACGGAGTAATCCGTAGATACTTTAGTTTCAGATATATAATTAGGAGGACATTATGAGCAAAGAACTTGCAAAAACTTACGATCCTAAGGGAATCGAAGAGCGTCTTTACACAAAATGGATGGACAATGGATATTTCCATGCAAAAGTAAACCCGGACAAGAAACCGTTTACTATTGTTATGCCGCCGCCAAACGTAACCGGCCAGCTTCACATGGGACATGCGCTGGATGAAACCATGCAGGATATCCTGATCCGTTTCAAGAGAATGCAGGGCTATGAAGCATTATGGCAGCCGGGAACTGACCATGCAGCCATCGCTACAGAGGTTAAGGTTATCGACAAGCTGAAAAAAGAAGGTATCGACAAACACGATATCGGCCGTGAGGAATTCTTAAAACATGCGTGGGCATGGAAAGAGGAGTACGGCGGAAAGATCATCAATCAGTTAAAGAAACTGGGTGCTTCCGCAGACTGGGAGAGAGAACGTTTCACAATGGATGAGGGATGTTCCAAAGCAGTACAGGAAGTATTTATCAAATTATATGAAAAAGGCTATATCTACAAAGGTTCCAGAATCATCAACTGGTGTCCTGTATGCCAGACTTCCATCTCTGATGCAGAGGTTGAGCATGAGGATCAGGACGGATTTTTCTGGCACATTAATTACCCGATCGTAGGGGAAGAGGGACGTTTCGTAGAGATTGCAACTACACGTCCGGAAACCCTGCTGGGTGATACTGCTGTTGCCGTAAATCCGGAAGATGAGCGCTACAAGGATCTCATCGGCAAGATGCTGAAGCTTCCTCTCACAGACAGAGAAATTCCGGTGATCGCCGATGAATATGTAGACAAAGAATTCGGAACAGGATGTGTAAAGATCACACCTGCCCATGACCCTAACGACTTTGAGGTTGGACGCCGTCACAATCTGGAAGAGATCAACATTATGAATGACGATGCGACTATCAACGAGCTTGGTGGAAAATACGCTGGTATGGATCGTTACGAAGCACGTAAGGCAATGGTTGCAGATCTGGAAGAACTTGGACTTCTGGTAAAAGTAGTTCCTCACAACCACAGCGTTGGAACTCATGACCGCTGCGGCACAACGGTAGAGCCTATGATCAAGCCACAGTGGTTTGTAAAGATGGACGAGATGGCAAAGGCTGCGATCAAAGCTCTGGATGACGGAGATCTGAAATTCGTTCCGTCCCGTTTTGACAAGACGTATCTTCACTGGCTTGAGAATATCCGCGACTGGTGTATTTCCAGACAGTTATGGTGGGGACACAGAATTCCGGCTTATTACTGTGATGAGTGCGGTGAAGTAGTTGTTGCAAGAGAAATGCCTGAGAAATGCCCGAAATGCGGATGTACACATCTTCATCAGGATGAGGATACACTGGATACCTGGTTCAGTTCTGCATTATGGCCATTCTCCACACTTGGCTGGCCGGAGAAAACACCGGAACTGGAATATTTCTATCCGACAGATGTACTTGTTACAGGATATGACATTATCTTCTTCTGGGTTATCCGTATGGTATTCTCTGCTCTGGAGCAGACTGATCAGGTTCCGTTCCATCATGTACTGATCCATGGTCTGGTACGTGACTCCCAGGGACGTAAGATGAGTAAGTCTCTTGGAAACGGTATCGATCCTCTGGAAGTTATTGATAAATACGGCGCAGATGCTCTTCGTCTTACTCTGATGACAGGTAATGCACCTGGAAATGATATGCGTTTCTACTGGGAAAAGGTAGAAGCAAGCCGTAACTTCGCAAACAAGATCTGGAAATGCTTCCCGTTTCATCATGATGAACCTGGAAGGCAAGACAGTGACAGAGCCGGAGAACTTAAATGATCTCTGTGCAGAGGATAAATGGATTCTGTCTCACTTAAATACAGTGATCCGCGAAGCTACAGAGAACATGGAAAAATATGAACTTGGTATTGCAGTACAGAAGGTTTATGACTTCCTGTGGGATGAACTCTGCGACTGGTATATTGAGATGGCTAAGGTTCGTCTGTGGAAGGCAGAGGAAGATCCGAAGGCAGCAAATGATGCACTCTGGACATTAAGAACAGCGCTGACAGAAGGCCTGAAGCTTCTTCATCCGTATATGCCGTTTATCACAGAGGAAATCTACTGCACACTTCTTCCTGAAGAAGAGTCTATTATGATCTCCGAATGGCCTGTATACAGAGAAGAGAGAAACTTCCCGGATGCTGAGAAAGCAATCGAGGGATTCAAAGAGGTTGTAAGAGGTATCCGTAATACCAGAACAGAGATGAATGTTCCGAATAACCGCAAGACAAGCCTGCATATTGTGGCAAAGGATGCCGAAACAGCAGCAATGTATGAGAACAGCAAGAAATCCTTTGTAAATCTTGCATTTGCAAAAGAGATTCTGGTACAGACAGACAAGAACGGAATCAGTGAAGATGCAGTTTCAGTAGTTGTTTCCAATGCGGTTGTATATATGCCGTTGGAAGACCTGATTGACAAAGATAAAGAGATTGAACGTCTTACAAAAGAAACAGAACGTCTCACAAAAGAGATCGCAAGATGTGAAGGTATGCTGAATAATCCGAACTTCGTAAACAAGGCACCTGCTGCCAAGGTGGATGCGGAGAAAGACAAACTTGCGAAATATAAAGAAATGATGGATAAGGTTAAAGGACAGTTAGAGCAGCTTAAGAAATAAGGGAGTGTTTAGATGAAATTGTATAAGATTTGTAACAAAATCTCCCTTTTACTCCATGTACTTGCCAGCGCAGCGGGATATTTTGTTATGGAGGCAATCTGCCGTCACTCGTTTATAGAAGCCTGGAATTATATGACACAGAGACCTCTGGTTTTTGCATATAATGCGGCATTCATTTTTACCTCGTCACTAATTGTTTATCTGTTTCACAGGAGAGTGTTCTGGAGAATCCTTGTGACATTGTTTTGGCTGATACTGGCCATTATCAATGGTGTTCTCCTGCTCAACCGTGTTACACCGTTTACAGGACCGGATCTGCATCTGATCACAGATGCAATGAAGATTGCCAACAAATATCTGCCTGTTGCAGGCGTTGTGGCAGTCTGCATCCTGTTTGGGATTCTTGTTATTTTACTGCTGATGCTGCTTATTAAAGGACCGAAGTATCAGAAAAAGATTAAATATCGCTACAATATTCCTCTGATCTTGCTGGCTGTTGCTCTTTTTGCAGGAAGTACACAACTGGCACTGGAGAAGAGGGTACTTTCCAATTACTTTGGAAATATTGCTTTTGCATATGAGGATTATGGATATCCTTACTGTCTGGCAACTACGATTTTTAATACGGGAATCAGCTGTCCGAGAGATTATTCTGAGAAAGAAATCAAAAGAATTGAGAAGACGGAAAAGAATCTTCCGGAAACGCAGGAAGAAAAGCGGCCGAATATTCTGTTTTTGCAGTTAGAATCATTCTTTGATCCTACGCTGGTTAATTACCTGAATATTTCAGAAGACCCGATTCCGACCTTCCGTAAGCTGATGAAGGAATATTCTTCAGGATATTATAAGGTTCCCTCTGTCGGTGCAGGTACTGCCAATACAGAGTTTGAATCCATTACAGGAATGAGTATGCATTATTTTGGACCTGGGGAATATCCTTATAAGAGTATTCTTAGAGAGACTACATGTGAGAGTGCACCTTATGTACTGAAGAATCTGGGTTATACCACCCATGCAGTTCATAATAATGAGGCAAATTTCTATGGAAGAAGATCTATTTTCCCGAATCTCGGATTTGATACTTTTACTTCCGAAGAGTACATGGCAAGAGAGAACGAGAAGAATCCAAATGGCTGGGTAAAGGATGAGGTTCTGACAGATGAAATCCTGAAATGTCTGGACTCCACTGAGGGACCGGATTATGTATATACTATTTCTGTACAGGGACATGGTGCGTATCCGGATGAGCAGATTCTGGAAGATCCTGAGATCACAGTTTCCGGTGCACCGACTGAGGAAGAGAACAATAAATGGGAATATTACGTAAATGAGATCCATGAGATGGATAATTTTGTAAAAGAGCTGACAGATAAGCTTGCAGATTATCCTGAGGATGTGGTCCTTGTTATGTACGGTGATCACCTTCCGACTATGGGACTGACTGTGGAGGACCTGAAGAACAAGTATCTGTTCCAGACAGAGTATGTGATGTGGGATAACTTTGGACTTAAGAAAAAGAATGAAAATCTTGCAGCATACCAGATGGCGGCAGAGGTTATGGATCGTGTGGGAATCCATGAGGGAACTGTTTTCCGCTATCATCAGGCAAGAAGAAATACCAGAAATTATCAGGTGGATCTGGAAACCCTGCAGTATGACCTCCTTTATGGAAAGAGATATTCCTACGGGGAAAGCGGCGAAAGTCCTTATCTGCGTACCAGAATGCGTATGGGAATCTATGATGTGACTCTGGATTCCATTCAATGTATCTCTGAGGCAGATCATACATATTACATTAAGGGAACGGAATTTACGCCGTCCAGTGAAATCAAGCTGAACGGAGAATGGTATGATACGGTCTATATCAATCCGACTACGTTGATGATCACAGGTACGGAGCTGAATGATTTCGACAGGCTTGCGGTGATCCAACGAAGCAACAGCTCGACGCGAAAACCGCTGAGCAAGAGCTATGACCGGTCCTGCTATGCACTTTATTCAAATAATAAATGGAAATTAACAGAAAGTGCCGGTACGAATGAAAATTAATCCATAATTTTGTCGGATAAAATATTACGATTGGTACTGGACATCTTCCACCACTATTATATAATGTTAGAGTAACTAAATACATTATAGATAAGTGGTGGAATTTTTTTATGAATTACGAAGAAGCAGTTGCTTATATTGATGAAACTCCGAAATTTACAAAGAAGAACAGTCTGGATCACACAAAGGAATGTCTGAGAAGACTTGGTAATCCTCAGGATAAGTTTAAGGTGATCCATGTGGCAGGAACTAATGGAAAGGGAAGTACATGTGCGTTTCTGACCTCTGTTCTGAGAGAGGCGGGATATTCCTGCGGATTATTTACTTCTCCTCATCTGGTGGAGATAAATGAACGCTTCCAGATCAATGAGGTGAATATTGATAATGATACTTTCCTGAAGGCCTTTGAGAAAGTAAAGGTACTTGCGGATGAACTGGTTGCAGAAGGCAGCTATCATCCGACTTATTTTGAGATGCTTTTTCTGATGGGAATGGTGATCTTTGCAGAGGCAGGTGTTGATTATGTGACTCTGGAAACAGGACTGGGCGGAAGAATGGATGCGACTACTGCTGTGGAGAATCCTGTTGCCTGTGTGATCACATCGATCAGTCTGGATCATATGCAGTATCTGGGAGATACAGTTGCCAAAATCGCAGGAGAAAAGGCCGGGATCATTGTGCCGGGGGTACCGGTAATCTATGACGGAAACGACCCGGATGCAGCAGAAGTGATCCGTGCCAGAGCAGAAGAACTGGGAAGCCCTGCTTATGAAGTGAAGAGATCAGATACAGAAGTGCTCAGAAATACTTCGGCGGGAATTGATTTTGCATTTCGGAATGAGTATTATAAGGATATGGTTTTCTCCATTCCGTTTATTGCAAAGTATCAGGTGATGAACAGTGCACTTGCATTAAAGACGATTGAGGTTCTGCAGAATGTGATTTCTGTATCTATGAATCAGATCCATGTGGGAATTGCCGGAACACGCTGGCAGGGAAGAATGGAAACAGTGCTTCCGGGTGTGATCGTGGACGGTGCTCACAATGAGGACGGGGTAGAGAAATTTGTAGAGACAGCAGAACATTTTCAGAAAGAATGTCCGCTGACTTTGCTTTTTTCAGCAGTAGATGACAAAGATTATACAGATATGATACATACGATCTGCAGCAGGATCACGTTCCGTCAAGTGGTAGTAACCTCTGTTGGCGGATATCGCCAGGTTCCTGCTGAGAGATTTGCAAAGCTTTTTACAGAAGCAGGTGCTTCTTCTGTGGAAGTAGTGGAGGATGTTGAGAAAGCCTTTGGTAGAGCACTGGAAGTAAAGGGGGATGACGGAATGCTCTTCTGCGTGGGTTCCCTGTATCTTGTCGGTGAGATTAAAGATGTGATCAGGAGAAATAAGAAATGATAGATTATGAAGAGGAACTGAAGAAATTTGAACCCTGTCTGGATGTGGCAGATGCGGAGGGTGCGATTTATGAGAGAGAACTGACGGATATCCTGGATATTCTTCAGGAAGTTCTCCGCGAAGCCAAGAGTGGCAGACGGGTAAAATAAGGAGATACACATGAATTGTATGAATTGTGGCGCATTTCTGGTGGACAAAGATCTGGATTACTGCCCGAAATGTGGATGTAATGTGCTGATCCAGAAAAAGGTAGATTACCTTTCCAGACAGTATTACAACCGGGGGCTTGAGAAAGCCAGTGTCCGCGATCTTTCAGGGGCGATTGACTGTCTGAAGCAGAGTCTTATTTATAATAAGCATAACATTCAGGCGAGAAATCTTCTTGGACTGGTATATTTTGAGACAGGGGAGGTGGTTGCCGCACTCAGTGAATGGGTGATCAGTAAGAATCTTCAGCCATCCAGAAATCTGGCATCAGAATATATTAACAAGCTGCAGGCGAACTCCAATAAGCTTGAGGCGATCAATGAAACGATCAGAAAGTATAATGATGCCTTAAACCTGTGCAGGGAAGGTCATGAGGATATGGCTGCGATCAGGCTGAAGAAGATTCTCATACAGAATCCAAAACTGATCAAAGGTTACCATCTTCTGGCACTTGTGCAGATGAAAGAGGGGGAATATAACAAGGCAAGAAAGACGTTAAGGAAAGCCGCGCGGATTGATAAAACAAATACAACAACCCTTCGTTTTTTGAGAGAGATTGACGAACAGACAGGAGTATCTACACGTCTGGAACGTCAGAATAAAAGAAACAGGAAAGCTGTGGACAGCAGTGAGAATGATATGGCAATCCAGATTCCTCAGTATAAAGAAAAAGGAAGGATTCCGCTGTTTTTTACACTGGTTGCCGGATTTTGTGCAGGATTGCTGGCGTTTTATCTTCTGGCTGTTCCTGCCATACGTCAGGGAATCTACAGGGAAGCGAATCAGCAGATTATGAAATACAGTGATGCAGTGTCCAGTCAGGGAGCTGAGCTGACCAAGGCACAGAGTCAGGCTCAGGAATCTGGAGACACAGTTGAGGCGGCCTCCAAACAGATAGAGGAAGAGAAGCAAAAAAGCAGCAGTTATGAGGCTCTGATCGAGGCGTACTCAGCATTGCAGCAACAGAATACAGATGAAGCGGCATTGAAGATACAGAATGTTTATGCGGATTTGCTGCCTGCGGATCTGAAAGGAATTTACAATACGATCTGTAACACTACAGGTACGACCGGGATCGAAGGAACTACAGATGCGAAAGTCGCAGACGGAACCGGCAGTGCTGACAGCGCAGAGGGAGATGCTTCTTCAGATTCAGCGGAAGATGGAAGTTATGACGATGGTTCCTATGACAGTGGGGAATATGATGATGGTTCTTCCGATAATTCTGATGGTGATTCGGCAGATGATGGAAGTTACGACACCGGTGATTATGACGATTCCGGATATTGATACCATTTTTCATTTTGATGTGGCAGAAGACATGAAATATCATAAGAAGATGTAAAGATACAAAAGAGATGCATGGAAGTCATGTGTCTCTTTTTTTTACCGAATCAAGTAGGAGGCTGCGAAAAGTAATAAACAGTTATTTGATGTAGAGCTACACTGCAAAGTGGATTGCGAACATTCGCCTGACAAAAAGTGAGGAGGGATATGATGGAGAACAGATTTGAAATACAGGGAAATTCCCTGATCATTCATTTACCGAAAGAGGTAGATCATATGGTGACAGACGAGATACGCAGAGATTCAGATGATATTATACGGAAAAAATATATACGAACGATCACATTTGATTTTTCAGGAACAGCGTTTATGGACAGTTCAGGGATAGGGCTGATCATGGGGAGATACCGGATGATGGGGATGCGCGGTGACTGTATACAGGCTACAGGAGTAAATTCCTATATTGAAAAGCTGCTGCATCTGTCAGGGGTATATAAATTTGTCGAAATCTGTGGGGAAGTCTAAAGAGAGGGGGAAGAAAACTATTATGGAAAATACCAATGAAATGAAAATTATTTTTGACAGCAGACCTGAGAATGAGGGGCTGGCAAGAGTTGCGGCGGCAGCTTTCTGCACACAGCTGAATCCTACTCTGGAGGAAGTGGCAGATCTGAAAACTGCTGTGTCAGAGGCTGTGACAAACTGTATTATTCATGCTTATGAAGGCCAGGTGCAGAAGATAGAGATTTTCTGCAGAAGGGAAGGGCAGAAATTATGGGTTGATGTGATCGATAAGGGAGTGGGGATCAGAGACGTTGCAAAAGCTATGGAGCCTCTTTTTACAACAAAGCCGGAGAAGGATCGTTCCGGGATGGGATTTACATTTATGGAAGCGTTTATGGATGAGGTAACAGTAGAATCACAGGTGGGATATGGAACAGTTGTCCATATGAAAAAGACGATCGGGAGGTAGGAATGGACCATACTCTTGCTCTGATCATGAAGTCACAACAGGGGGATAAAGAAGCAAGAGATACTGTATTTAAAGAAAACGCAGGACTTGTGTACAGCATGGCGAAAAGATTTGCCGGGCGCAGTGTGGAAATGGAAGATATCGTGCAGATAGGAAGCATTGGGCTACTGAAAGCCATAGATCGTTTTGATATTTCGTACGATGTGAAGTTTTCAACTTATGCTGTTCCCATGATCATAGGTGAAATCAGACGCTATCTGAGGGATGACGGGATGCTTAAGGTGAGCAGAAACCTGAAAGAGAACTGTGCCAGAATTTATTCTGCGAGAGAAGCACTGGAAAAAGAACTGGGACGTGAACCGATACTGGAGGAAGTTGCGAAAGCGACAGAACTTTCAGTAGATGAAGTGGTGATGTCGATGGAATCAGGAGCTGAAGTGGAATCTTTGCACAAAATTATCTATCAGGGAGATGGAAATGATATTTCGCTTATGGACAGGCTCCAGGAAAAAGAAAATGGACAGGATGCAGCACTGAACAGGATTTTTCTGGATGAAATCCTGAAAAAACTGGATGCAAGAGAACGTCAGCTGATCGGTATGAGATATTTTAAGGATATGACGCAGACAGAGATTGCGGCAGAGATGGGAAT
>ENA-OQBD01001640-OQBD01001640.1-human-gut-metagenome-genome-assembly--contig:-NODE-1640-length-10077-cov-4.991759_pt1 | contig 10077 bp, 9 predicted proteins | sample MGYA00242742_ERZ504543 | MGnify/ENA primary metagenome ERZ504543 (study PRJEB26092, sample SAMD00036239) | human gut metagenome | host: Homo sapiens | study: EMG produced TPA metagenomics assembly of... | reverse complement strand
AAGAGCTTTTCCAGAAAGCTCTTGTTGTCCATTGTCGTAACCAGGGTCGTTTTCGCTCGTTTTCACATCGAGCACATCGCGTAACGCATCGCCTAGTAAATTAAAGATTGTTATGGCACAGAACAAAGCAACTCCAGGAACAATGATTCCCCAAGGGGCATATTGAAATGATGTGCGCGCCTCGCTCATCATGGCTCCCCATTCATTCGTTGGACGTTCGGGTCCTAAGCCTAAAAATGAAAGACCCGCCATAGTAAGTACAACATCCCCAATAGAAAGAGCAGCCATAACAATCAACGGAGGCGCCATGTTAGGAAGAAGATACTTAAGACAAATATCTTTTGCGCGTGCGCCACAAATTCGAGCGGCTTTTACTGCCTGAGAATCCTTCAGGCTAAGCGCTAAGCTCCGCGCCAAACGAGCAGGTTGAGTCCAATACACCACCGCAATGGCGATGATCATATTCACCATGCCTTGCCCTAAAACTGCCGCGATAGCAATCGCGAGAACAAAATTAGGGAAAGCCTGAAACATCGTAATTATCTTGTCGAGCGCCGCATCTACCGCACCTCCAGCAAAGCCCGCAATCAAGCCAACCGAAATGCCAACAACAAACGAAATAATCACAACAGCGAAAGCCATAACCACCGATTCGCTCCCGCCCGCAAGCGTTCGCAGAAGCACATCACGTCCCACCGAGTCGCTGCCCAGCAGATACCCCGCTTCACCAGGAGCCACCAAAGAATATGAAAGATTGGTCACGTTTGGATCAAAAGGCATCAGAACAGGAATGAGAAGAAGCACTGCTACAAATACAAAAGCAATACCCGAAATTATTGCTAAGCGCTTTTGCGCTTTGTTCTCTAGGCGTAATTTCATCATGCCTGATCCCCCTTTCGAATACGAGGATCAATCACGCGGTATAAGACATCGATCAGCCAATTCACTATCAGATAGACCACTGCCATCAAAAGCGCATAGCCCTGAACGACGGTATAATCACGCGAGTTTATCGCATCTACCGAAAGATCGCCTACACCAGGCCAGCTAAAAATACACTCCACAATTGCAGACCCACCCAGTAACGAGCCAATAGAAATGCCCACAAGTGACAAAATAGGAACAAGAGAGTTACGTAATACGTGCTTAAAAAGAATTGTTTTTTCAGAAACACCGCGAGAACGCAGTCCATCAAAATAACCTGCACTTAGTTGCTCAAGAGCGATTGCGCGCACCTGTCGCACATACCATGCACTGAGAGGGATCGCCAACGATAGCGTTGGCATTATTAAACCAACAGGACCCTTAGAAGACACTGGAAGAAAATGTAGCTGCACGCTCAGTATGTACAAAAGCAGTAACGCCAAGAAAAACGAAGGTAACGAATAGAATGCGTAAGTCAATACACGCGTCACCATATCTACTGCGCCATCTTTGCGATAAGCACAATACAAACCAAGCGGTAAAGCAATTAGCAAAGTAAGAATCATAGCGCAAGTGGTTAGACTCAACGTATATGGGAGAGCAGATGCAAGGGACATGGCAACCGATCTACCACTTCGGTAAGATTCACCCATATCTCCCTGAAGAAGTCCTCCAATCCAGGAAATGTATTGCTCCCAAAAAGGACGATCGAGTCCAAGCTCTGCGCGCTTTGCCGCAAGTTCGGCTTCCGTAGGCGCAACCCCACGATTACTAAAATATTGCGTTGCGGCATCAGTAGGTGAAATGTAAGAAAGCAAAAATGCTAAAAAAGTCACACCAACAATAACGACAAGTGCACCTAGCACACGCACACCAATTGTTTTCGCACGTCGAATCAAAGGACTTGATGTCCTTGACGTTTCCTCCCTGTGAAATAGCATTTATTTTATTGCCTCGATCATAAATAACGGAGAAGATCCATAGAAAGCCTGCTCTCCCTCAGTCCAAAGAGAAAGCCATGCTTCTTCGTCTACTTCAACATGAGAAAAGCCCAAATCTTTCAGAACCGCCCTATCCCAAGAGGGTCTATCTAAGTAGGTGGAAGGAAGTGCCAGAGCAATTTCTTCGCAGCGGCGTTCCTGCTCTTGCGTTGCTAGGCCGCTTTCGTCCTGATTTAGTGTCTCTAGAGAAACTTGATCCGAAATACGTTGTGCATCAACGATAGGATTTACCAAATAGTGATACCAATTTGCATCAAAAACGAGAAGAAGTCCTTCCGGAGCCAAAACGCGTTGCCATTCGGCATAAGCGGCAATAGGGTCTCGCATGAGCCATGTCACATTACGAAGCGCAACTACATCGAACGAATTATCCTCAAAAGGAAGCTCACAAATATCTGCGGTGTGAAAGTTGATGCTGTCTACAATACCTACATCGGAAGCGTTTTTATGTGCCTTTTCTAGCATTCCTTCACTTGAGTCAACCGCGTCCACTGCACATCCCATACGCGCAAAGACAATACTAAAGAACCCCGGTCCGCAACCCAAATCAAGCATACGAGGAACCCTGCCTAGGTCTTGCGCCTTCCCGCGGACAGAGGCAGAACGCTGCTGAAGTATCCGTTCCCATTCCGGATAACACACACCAGCAAGCTCTTCGCACACATTGCAAGAATAGCTTACCGATCGTTCATCCCAGTAGGAAACAATAATCTTATCTGAAACAAAAGGTTTAGTGGTAGTTGTTTGATTCTTTGCAGAAGCGAATTGCTCCGTGTAGGTTGCCAACATAGCCTCTTACCTCATTTCGTGCTACGAAATTAAATTTAGTAACATCGAAATATTAGCGTAATTGTTACGGAATCGCGATTGATAACACAAATATCTACACAACTGGCAATCTGTCGAAGGCGAGCGGACTCAAACGATTTACTATAAAGCTACAAGAAAATGTACCGACACTAACAACCAAGCTTTCGCACTGTCCAAGTCCCCAAGGCAGATATTGTTCTTTGCGCCAAAATGAAAACACTAAAGGACTAGAATGAAAAAGCCTAGAAAAAATAACCTTCGCTCTCGGTTCACCACTACGGCAATTAAAAATGCCTTACTAGATACCTTACTACTAAAGAATTCTCACGTATAACGGTAGCCGAACTTTGTACTCACGCCGATATACATCGCACTACGTTTTATCTTCACTACTCCCGTATTGACGATGTCCTTCAAGAAGTTATAGATGATGCTCTCGCAGAAATAGGAGAAGTATTTGATCAATTTCCTTATTGTATAGAAGATACGTCTACCAAAACTCCCCTGTGTCAGTTCATCCGCAACAATAAAATGTATCAACCTCTTTTTCTCGATCAGACAATAGCTGATTACTTTATTGGCAAAGCGGGCTCGCATTATAAGCATTCATATGTCGAGCGAGTATCCGCACAGCTAGGAATACCAACCGGCCAGGCTGAATCAATTTTTTGGTTTCAGATTCATGGCTGTTTTGCCTTGGCTACGCACAATATTGCCTCTCCAGATGATCAATGGGAAAAGACCAAGCGCACTATTGATTCATTTATTTTTCGCGGCATGTCTAAGTAAATGTGCTGCAACTAGGTGAAAATTGAGTCACAATCAGCAAAGATGCGACCGCTACAAACTGCCGATGGAGAGATATTCATTTGAGCGACGTTCAATAAATCGGCACTTTTGAACGCATGTCTATTTAATCACGCTTTTGAAATATCTGTAAATTGCGAGACCTTGATCCTGTCGAGAGCCCATACAAAACTACGTAGTAATAGCAGTGTTACGTATAGGAGAGTCGTATGAAAATTCCAATTTGCGGTAAAGGTGGCTGCGGGAAAAGTACTTTAACCACGCTCTTGGCGAATTCCTATGCAAAGGATGAAAAACGAGTGCTTGTGATCGATGGAGACGAGTCAAACTTTGGACTCGCCCAACTCCTAGGCAAAGAACAACCCAAAGAATATATCGACGAAATGGGCGGCAAAATGAACATGATGCCTGCTCTTGCCAATGCTCCTATGAGTATCCCCAACTTCTTCGAAAAGCCTTGGACCATGGACACACTCCCAGAAGGAGCTTCTCCTGCTCCAGGAGAAGCTAAAGTTATGAGTATCGGAAAAATTCATACCGATAATGAGGGTTGCGCCTGCATTTTTAATGCGGTTTTGATGCAACTCATTGATAACCTTCATTTAAACAAAAATGATGTCACACTAATTGACATGGAAGCAGGTATTGAACATTTTGGACGCGGAACCGATAACGCCGTTGATGCCGTAATTATGGTAATTGACCCAACCGCTGAATCAATTAAGTTAACAAATAAGGTTAATGAAATTACCCAACATATGGGAAAGCCCCTGCGCTATGTGCTTAACAAAGTAGAACCTGGCGATGCGAATATCATTCGCGAACAACTAGATAAACCTGAGTTTATTATTGCTGAAATCTCATCCAATAAAGATATTCGTAAAGCAGGTTTCGACGGATCTCAACTTACTCTACAACTCGATGAAACAACTTTGATCAAAAACGAATTAGCAAAAATTCAAAATTAAACTGCCAAATAAAGCTGGCAACCAGTAGTTTCTTCTAACCAGCCAAGGAAAACAGAAGTCAGCGCTACGGCAAAACCTATCCCATAAACAAAAGTGGCGCCCTCTAAGGACGCCACAGAAAAATCTACTTGCGAAAGCGACTTACATCATGCCCATTCCGCCGCCGGCACCAGCGCCTGCGAGTGCAGACAGATCGGGACCTTCCTTAGGAATCTCGTTGATGGTTGCCTCGGTAATGAGGATCAACGCAGCAACAGAAGCAGCAGATTGCAATGCAGTACGGGTTACCTTAACAGGATCGTTAACGCCCATCTTGATCATATCGCCCTGCTCGCCGTTTGCGAAGTTAATGCCCTCGCCCTTTGCGAAGCCCTTTACCTTCTCAACGATTACGGAGCCTTCGTAACCAGCATTGGTTGCGATAGCACGCATAGGAGCTTCCAGTGCCTTGCGGATGATGTCGATACCAACCTGCTCATCGGTGTCAGCAGCCTCGAGCTCATCCAGAGCAGAAATTGCATTGATCAGAGCAACGCCGCCGCCAGCTACGATGCCTTCTTCAACTGCAGCACGGGTTGCCTGCAGAGCATCTTCAATGCGAGACTTGGTTTCCTTCAACTCGGATTCGGTAGCAGCACCAACCTTAAGAACTGCAACGCCGCCGGAAAGCTTAGACAGACGCTCCTGGAGCTTCTCACGATCGAAGTCGGAATCAAGACGATCGTATTCAGCGCGCATAGAAGCAACACGAGCATCAACAGCCGCCTTGTCGCCAGCACCGTCAACGATAACAGTGGTGTCTTTGGAAACCTTAACGGTCTTAGCGGTACCCAAAGCATCAATGGTTACGTCAGCCAAGGTCATACCGAAGTCCTTGGAAACAACCTTACCGCCGGTAACAACAGCGATGTCTTCCAAGATGCGAGCACGACGATCGCCGAAACCAGGAGCCTTGATAGCAACAACATTCAAAGTACCACGGAGCTTATTCAGAAGCAGGGTACCCAGAGCCTCGCCCTCAACATCTTCAGCAACGATAAGCAGAGAACGACCAGACTTCATGATCTGCTCCAGTAGAGGTACCAAATCCTGAATGGAGGTTACCTTGAGGTCGGTAAGCAGAATGTAAGGATCGTTAAGTACAGCCTCCATACGTTCGGTGTCAGTTGCCATGTAAGGAGAAATGTAGCCGCGATCGTACTGCATGCCCTGAACAATGTCGATGTCGATGCCGAAGGTCTGGCTTTCCTCAACGGAGATTGCGCCGTCCTTGCCAACTTCGTCCATTGCTTCAGCGATCTTTTCGCCGATTACTGCGTCACCTGCAGAAATAGTACCTACGTTAGCAATCTGATCCTTAGTGGTGATCTCAGTTGCATCAGCCTTGATAGCCTCAACTACCGCATCGGTTGCCTTAACGATACCGCGGCGAATACCCAGAGCATCAGCACCAGCGGTTACGTTGCGCAGGCCTTCACTTACGATAACGTCAGCGAGCAAGGTTGCGGTGGTGGTGCCGTCGCCTGCTACATCGTTGGTCTTAACTGCAGCTTCACGAACCAGCTGAGCGCCCATGTTCTCCACGGGATCTTCGAGCTCAACTTCACGAGCAACCGTTACACCGTCGTTGGTAACAAGAGGAGCACCGAAAGAACGTTCGAGTGCAACATAACGACCCTTAGGGCCAAGCGTTACCTTTACGGCGTCTGCAAGCTTCTTGACGCCTTCGGCCATACCACTACGGGCATCAGCCTCAAACTTAATTTCCTTTGCCATAAAACAATTCCTTTCAAGAAAGTGTTACTTAAGTAGTGCATGCAGATGACTTCTGCACAAACCCCGTAAGCGCGCTGTCCTTCACTGTTTGCCTTACTTCACTAAAGCGTCTTAGCTCGCCCGTGAAAAGTAAGTCCCAGCTAGCATACGCACTTCAAAAGAGCCGGGCTACTCAGCAAATACTGCGTAAATGTCGTCTGCGCGAAGAATCATTACCTTTTCGCCATCAACATCAACTTCGGTTCCGCCATATTTGCCATAAAGAACGCGATCGCCTTCTTTTACTGGCATGGGAAGATGATTACCTTCGTTGTTTACCTTGCCTTCACCTACTGCCAAAACAACACCTGTTTGTGGCTTTTCCTTGGATTCAGCAGCGATGTACAAACCGCCTGCCGTGGTTTCCTGAGCCTCGTCCTGCTTGACGACGATACGATCACCAACCGGCTTGAGATTCATAGCGTACTTCCTTTCTTAAGGTCTAAATCGCACGATGGCCTACCATCTATGCGTCTATTACCAAAGTTGTACTCGAAAGATTGCTGCAGACGATGCTTACCCGAGTTATATAAGCGCCGTTCATTGATATCTTTCGTTAGCAACTTAGCACTCAGCACTTTGGAGTGCTAACGCCTATACATATTAGCAACTTCTTGAGCGAATGCAACCCATCGTGAAGAAAATATGAGTGTCTAACACTTAGATTTTAGTGAAGGACTATTCGAGTCAATCCATGGGGCGAAATTGATGGTTCACCTGGACTTTTAGAAAGATAAAACAAGACGTGCTCTCAAATAATTGAAAGCACGTCCTCTAATTGATCAAATCTTTTTCCTATTTGTTACTTCTTTGTTGTTTAAGCTGTCACTACAATGCAACTTCTTTCACGCAATCAAGCTTCATCTCTGTACAAAGATTTACGAGCTTCTTATCGAGCGAGAAGAGCGTTCCTGCACTTCGCCGAACTAACGTTAGATAGAACATATCGTATACCGAATGATTCTGGCGCACCGCTTCAGCGAAGGCTTCATCGGCGTTTTCTTTTAGAGGGACGATCTCGTCAACCAATCCAATTGCTTTTTCAATATAAAATTCAGCTTCTTCAATAGTCATCAATTGTGCGCGAACATACTTCCAAAATGAATTACGAACTTCAGCCACAAACATCTCCGATGTTAGAGTCGTCTCGTTTTCAAGCATAAGGGCACGCAAAGCATTTCCTTCTAATGTTTCGCGAACAATAGCTACCGCAGCACTGCAATCAAGCACGATCATCGCAATCCACCTAATGCCGCAAAAATTTGTTCATCTCTTTCCTCGCGTCCTTGCCTTACTAACTCGGCAGGAGAAGGAAAATCATCTGGAATTTCAGGATGCTGAAAAGCCTCGATTTCCTCGAAGATCTTCCTGCGCTTCTCTATGCGAGCCTGACGCTCTGCTTCAGTAGCCGTATCGCAATAATAGGATTCTCTTTTTGGAGAGGAACTAGCACTGCTCCCTAAACCAGATGCATGTACTTCGGTTTTAGGAACCACCGTCCACACCACATCTGTGCCTAACCGCTTTCGAGCACTCAGGTATTCGCGCACAATATGCACTGTCTGCTGTGAAATGCTGCGATCTTCTTCTGCGGCGCAGTTTTTCAGTTCAGCATACAGATCATCCGGAAAATCTCTTACTTGAAGTGCAGGCATTGGTTCCTCCTTCCAGACAAGTTTCGTAGTTTTTAAATCAAACATGCGATATTCATGCATTACTCATGCAAACTGATACTTTCATGATAAAACACGGACAAACACCAGATCAAGAGGGCACCATACCCAAACAAAATAAACGAAAGAAAATCGCCATCGCCTCGTAAAGGGGAACTAGGAATATTACTGAACACACCTGCCACTCATAGTTACACTAATTTGGCCTTGCATGGCGGTTAACCTTGCATGGCAGTTGATCTTGCGTGACAGGCGCACATTAATTGCGTACCCTGATTGCGACTTTATACAAAATCGATATGCCTTTTTAAGGATATTTGCATAAATGGACACCCGATAACAAGAGATACTAGAACACGAGTAAAGTGGTGCGATGTCTTTTGCATCACCAAAAAGCGCTGAAGCGCGCCGCCATAAAGCTACGCGTACTTCAGCGCTCAGGAAATCTTGTCAGGAAGAAAGCAAGAATGATACAGGGCTCTTTTACGACCTCGAAAAAATGAATGGTTTACAGTGCGCGAATTTGTTCAGCCAACCAGTTCGCCCAAGCTTCTACCCCTTCGCCATTTGTCGCCGAAATAGGGAAAATAGGAGCAGTCGGATTAAGATTCCTGATGTGATCGTAGAACAAATCCTTATCGAAGCTAAACACAGGAAGCGTATCGATCTTGTTCAGCACAATAGCTTTAGAAGCCTGGAATACACCGGGGTACTTCAAGGGCTTATCGTCGCCTTCAGGAACGCTCAGAATCATTGCCTTCATGTTTTCGCCCAGATCGAAATCAGTTGGACATACCAAATTGCCCACATTCTCGACAATAATCAAATCAAGATTGTCCAGATCTAAAACATCCACCGCACGACGAATCATATCGCTTTCCAGATGACAAGCACCGCCCGTGTTGATTTGCACTGCAGCAATGCCCTGTTCTTTTATCTTCTCGGAATCCACCGAAGATGCAATGTCGCCCTCAATTACCGCGATATTAAATTCATCCCGAAGCGCTTCAATGGTAGCTAAAATGGTAGAAGTCTTACCGGAACCTGGCGATGCCAACAGGTCTAACACGAAAACCTTCTTTTCTTTAAACAATTCGCGATTAGACTGAGCAAGCTTGTCATTTTTATCAAGGATAGGCTGTTTTAAATCAATCTGCATGAGTTGCCTCCGCTTCCTCATTTTCGTCAGGAATATCTACTTCAATAGAGTCAATGCGTAATTCTTTCCCTTGCAAAAGCTCCGAAAAAGCACTTCCGCATTCCGGGCACAACATGTGAAAACGGTCGTGTTCATATTCCGCGCCACATTCCAAACAGATGCTTTTAGGTGGAATCATGGTGATTTCAAGCTCTGCATCTTCGCACATAGTACCTTCTGCGAGCGCTTCAAACGCAAATCGGAGCGCATCTTCAATCGCTTCTGTCATTTCGCCAACTGAAAGACTGATTTTCAAAACCCGTTGCGCTCCCGCATCATTTGCAGCCTGTTGAACGGAATCCATTACGCCACTCATAATCCCTAGTTCATGCATGACGTTTACCTCTTTTCAGCCATGTCGGCTTCTTTGTCTTCGCTTCCCCAAAGATGCTCTTGGAACTTTCTTTTTGCGTATTTCAATTCCGCCTTGGCTTCCTCTGCCTCAAGCTGCTCTTGCTTGCGAGCTTCTTCTTGGCGTTTGATGCGACGACGCAAGCCTACACGTGCCGCCAATAAACTTATTTCATACAGAACTACCATCGCCGCAAACATAAGACCCATGGTTACAGGCGAAGCGTCTGGGGTCACCATAGCAGAGAAAACAAGCAATCCCACATATACCCCACGCCAACTTGCACGCAGTTTTTTGTACGGAACCACTCCAAACATTACCAAGTAGAACACTACAAGAGGCATCTCAAAGCCAATACCAAAGCCCAGTTCAAATTTGATAATAATATCAACCCATTGGCTTGCCTCTGGAAGAATAGTGGCAAATCCTGTTGCTTGGTCAGTTAACCACTGAAACGCTGGGTCCAAAATGATGCAATAGCAAAAATCGTTCCACCAATGAACAGACACAAAGCCGCAACAAAGGTCGG
>ENA-OQBD01001635-OQBD01001635.1-human-gut-metagenome-genome-assembly--contig:-NODE-1635-length-10113-cov-1.722211_pt1 | contig 10113 bp, 8 predicted proteins | sample MGYA00242742_ERZ504543 | MGnify/ENA primary metagenome ERZ504543 (study PRJEB26092, sample SAMD00036239) | human gut metagenome | host: Homo sapiens | study: EMG produced TPA metagenomics assembly of... | reverse complement strand
ACAGATAGACGAGATGAGGAAGAGCCTGACCCGAAGGGGACGGAAATTTTGTGACGATGATGAGTTCCAACGACTTCCTCTTCGCTTCCATACACAATGTGGTGGAGACACTGGTCATTTGCCATTATACTGGTAATTCTGGTGGTGTATTTCTTCCTGCAGGACTTCAAGAGTACGCTTATACCCTCCATTTCCATTATCGTGTCGCTGGTCGGCACGTTTGCCTGCCTGGTGGCTGCGGGGTTCAGTCTCAATATCCTGACGCTGTTTGCGTTGGTGCTTGCCATCGGTACGGTGGTGGACGATGCCATAGTGGTGGTGGAGGCTGTGCAGTCCAAGTTCGACGCCGGATATAAGTCTCCCTACCTTGCCACGAAGGATGCGATGGGCGATGTGACGATGGCTATCATCTCTTGTACCTGCGTGTTCATGGCGGTGTTTATCCCCGTGACGTTTATGGGTGGTACTTCGGGTGTGTTTTATACGCAGTTCGGCATTACGATGGCAACGGCAGTGGGCATCTCCATGATTTCGGCATTGACGCTTTGCCCCGCCTTGTGCGCCATCATGATGCGTCCGTCGGACGGTACGAAGAGTGCGAAGAGCATCAACGGACGGGTGCGTGCGGCATACAATGCCTCGTTCAACGCCGTGCTGGGCAAATATAAGAAAGGTGTGATGTTCTTTATCCACCGCCGCTGGATGGTGTGGACTTCATTGGCGGCTACCGTCGTATTGCTGGTTTACTTGATGAGCACCACCAAGACAGGGCTTGTGCCGCAGGAGGACCAGGGTGTCATCATGGTGAACGTCAGCACCTCACCGGGAAGCACGCTGGAAGAAACTACGAAGGTGATGAACAAGTTGGAGGATATTCTGAAGAGCACACCAGAGATAGAGCACTATGCCAAGGTGGCAGGCTACGGGCTGATGTCCGGTCAGGGAACTTCCTACGGCACCATCATCATCCGTCTGAAGGACTGGGGTGAGCGAAAGGGGAGCGAACACACGTCCGATGCTGTGGTGGCACGCCTCAATGCCCAGTTCTACGGTGTGAAGGAGGCGCAGATATTCAGCTTCCAGCCGGGTATGATTCCGGGCTACGGTATGGGTAACTCCTTAGAGCTGAACCTCCAGGACAGAACGGGCGGTGACATGGCAACGTTCTACGAGGCAGTGATACAGTTCCTGGGTGCGCTGAACCAGCGTCCTGAGGTGGCTATGGCGTATACCTCTTATGCTATGAACTTCCCGCAGGTATCGGTAGATGTAGATGCGGCCAAGTGTAAGCGTGCGGGCATTTCGCCGAGTGTGGTGCTCGACGCGTTGGGCAGTTATTGCGGTGGAGCTTATATCTCCAATTACAACCAGTTCGGTAAGGTATACCGCGTCATGATGCAGGCATCGCCCGAATATCGTCTGGACGAACAGGCACTGGGTAATATGTTTGTGCGCAACGGTACGGAGATGGCTCCGGTCAGCCAGTTTGTGACATTGAATCGGGTGCTTGGTCCGGAGACGGCCAACCGCTTCAATCTGTATAGCGCCATCTCTGCCAACGTGAATCCGGCAGAAGGATATTCGTCCGGTGAAGTGCAGAAAGTGATTGAAGAGGTGGCGGCGCAGACTCTGCCGACAGGTTATGGTTATGAATATGGCGGTATGGCGCGTGAGGAATCAAATAACGGTGGCGGAAAGACACTGTTCGTTTATGCTGTGTGCGTATTGCTTATTTATCTGATTCTGTCCTGTCTCTATGAAAGCTTTCTTGTTCCATTTGCCGTCATTCTGTCCGTGCCTTTCGGACTGATGGGAAGTTTTCTGTTTGCGAAACTCTTTGGATTGGAGAATAACATCTATTTGCAAACCGGTGTGATTATGTTGATTGGATTATTGGCAAAGACGGCCATCCTGATTACAGAATACGCTATCGAACGCCGCCGCAAAGGTATGGGTATCGTAGAATCTGCTTATTCTGCTGCGCAGGTTCGTTTACGCCCTATTCTGATGACAGTCTTGACTATGATTTTCGGTATGCTTCCGTTGATGTTTTCTACCGGTGCAGGTGCTAATGGAAACAGTTCATTGGGCACCGGTGTTGTGGGTGGTATGGCTGTTGGAACACTGGCAATTGCTTTTTGTTGTTCCTGTTTTCTATATCATCTTCGAGTTCTTGCAAGAGAAGATTCGCAAGCCGATGGAAGAGGAACCCGATGCGCAAGTTTTGTTGGAAAAGGAAAGAAAGTCAATGCGGAACAGAGTACTTTTGGCAATGAAAAAAAAGAAATAATGTAAGAAGAATATGAAGAAAATACTATTACTGACTACCGTTACTGCTTTGTTGAGCAGTTGCGGTATATACACCAAATATCAGCCCGAAACGACAGCCCCCGATAATCTTTATGGTGAAGGAACGGCAGTAGTCGACACCGCTAATCTGGGCAATGTGGATTGGCGTGAATTATTCACCGATCCGCGATTGCAGGAACTTATTGAGCAAGGATTACAAAGCAACACCGATTACCTGTCTGCACAGCTTCGTGTAGAAGAGGCGAAGCCACGTTGCTTTCTGCTAAATTAGCTTTTCTTCCTTCATTTTCTCTTGCTCCACAAGGTACAGTGAGCAGCTTTGACAAGCAAAAGGCTGTGCAGGCTTATTCTTTGCCCGTTACCGCCAGTTGGGAACTGGATATTTTCGGTCGTATGCGTAATGCCAAGCGTCAGGCAAAAGGCTTTGTATGCTCAGAGTCAGGACTATCAACAAGCGGTTCGTACTCAATTGATAGCAGGAATAGCCAATACTTATTATACCTTGTTGATGTTGGATGAGCAACTCTCGCTGACTCAACAAACCGAACAGGCATGGAAAGAAACTGTTGTCTCTGCACGTGCCTTGATGGAAGCGGGACAATACAATGAAGCGGGAGTTTCACAGATGGAAGCAACTTATTATAGTGTTCAAACTTCTATCCTCGACTTGAAGGAACAAATTAATCAGGTAGAAAACAGTCTTGCGTTACTCCTTGCCGAAACGCCTCGTCATTATGAGCGCGGAACATTGTCTGCACAGCATTTTACGCAAGACCTTTCGGTAGGTATCCCCATGCAGATGCTTGCCAATCGTCCCGATGTCCGTTCGGCAGAACGTTCACTGGAAGCAGCTTTTTACGGAACAAATCAGGCACGTTCTGCGTTTTATCCTTCCATTGTGTTGAGTGGAAGTGCCGGATGGACTAATTCTGCAGGAAGCATGATTGTTAATCCCGGCAAGTTCCTGGCTTCGGCTGTCGGTTCACTTACTCAACCATTGTTTAACAGAGGTCAGGTTATTGCTCAATACCGCATATCAAAAGCACAACAGGAAGAAGCTCGTCTCTTTTTCGAACAGGCTCTTCTGAATGCCGGCAGTGAGGTAAATGATGCTTTGACTGCTTGTCAGACAAGTCGCGAGAAAACGGTATTATTTGACAAACAGATAGTATCTCTGCAAAAGGCATTGAAAAGTGCTTCCTTGCTGATGGAGCATGGGACGACAAACTATCTCGAAGTCTTGACTGCCCGACAGACTTTGCTGAGTGCGCAGCTTTCGCAAACAGCTAACCGTTTCACCGAGATACAAAGTGTGATTAGTCTTTATCAGGCGTTGGGAGGAGGAAGAGAATAGGAAAAATCTACTGTTATCTTCATAGCGATGAAGGCTGAAAGGGCTGTTCGGAAAGTGATTTTAGAACAGCCCGCTTTAAACACCAAGGTCTTTTCTACCTCTGTCTTTTCTCCATCTTCTCTTTCAACAGAGATTTTTCATTTTTACTGTCACTGCTACTAATTTGAATGGTGGAAAATTAGAGCTGAAGGATATACGTCGGGTCACTTATTATTCTTGGGGATTTAAATATCATATCACAAACAAAGGGAAGAATAAGCCGTTTCCCGGGGGCGGGTAAGGCCTTTTTAACGGAAGATTATTACAGTCTGCGGCAATGGACTGTACAGTCTGCTACAGTGGACTGTACGGTCCACTGCAACGAACCATACAGTCCGCTGCCGGAGACTGTAGTAATCCGACGGACAGACAGGCATAATCGAAAGGACGAAAACGCTTGGTCCGGCTAATGAAACGGCTTAGGAAACTCAAAAACGCATGCAGGGTTGAAAACCGGAGGAGACAACATCAGGGGACAGGTATTTGATTGATATGTTAAATCCCCAAGAATAATGACTGCTCCCAAAGAAGCTACTGAACAGTGCCACAATACTCACTCCCATGTTTTTACAGGTGGTTTTATATTATCCGATGATTTACTTATTTTACTGCCTCCGCCTAAACAAGCCACACCCGATATCTGTTTTATGAATAAACAATAATCTTTTAATATAAAAAAATGAGAACAAAAAACATTGCGCTAATTCGCATTAACCATTATGCTATCCATTCACATACAGCGAATAGAAGCGTGCACCCGGGCTGTATACATCGGACCCGACAATCTGATTGTCACCGGACGTACCATGGACTGGAAAGAGGATATCATGAGTAATCTGTACGTCTTTCCGAGAGGTATCCAAAGAGCAGGATATAACAAGGGAGAGACGGTGACATGGACTTCGAAATACGGCAGTGTCATCGCTACAGGATATGACATCGGCACATGTGACGGAATGAATGAAAAGGGATTAGTAGCCAGCCTTTTATTTCTTCCCGAATCAGTGTACAAGCGTCTCGGAGACAAACGTCCGGTAATGGGAATCAGTATCTGGACACAATATGTGCTCGACAATTTCGCCACTGTGCGGGAGGCGGTAGATGAACTCAAAAAAGAGATATTCCGAATTGACGCACCTCAAATGCCCAACGGCTCAGCCTCCACTTTACACCTGGCTATCACCGACAATACAGGGAATACGGCTGTGCTGGAGTATCTGGACGGAAAGTTGGAAATACACGAAGGAAAAGAATATCAGGTTATGACAAACTCGCCCAAATATTCATCACAACTGGCCATCAACGACTATTGGAAAGAGATAGGAGGCTTGCAAATGCTACCTGGTACAAACCGTTCAAGTGACCGTTTTGTGCGTGCATCATTCTATATTCATGCCATCCCGCAGACTCCCGACGCACGCATTGCCGTTCCAAGTGTACTGAGTGTGATGAGAAATGTATCTGTTCCCTTCGGCATCACCACTCCCGGTAAGCCTCACATCTCATCTACACGTTGGCGTTCGGTTTGCGACCAAAAGAACAAGGTGTACTATTTTGACAATGTATTGACTCCCAATCTGTTTTGGCTCGACTTGAAAGAAATAGATTTCAGTCCGAAAGCGAAGATAAAAAAACTGTCTTTGACACACGGAGAAATATATGCCGGAAATGCCGTCAAGGATTTGAAAGACAGCAAGTCTTTCGTATTCCTATTTCAGACACCCACCTTATAGAAATTAAGAAAAGACTCAAAACAGCCGGTCTTTCCCTTTCAGACACGGGTTTCACGATTTCCTCTTCCCCACTGCGTGAAATCCGTGTCACTCATATCTTCCTCCAAAGAAAACACTTTGTTTATTCCTTTTCACAAAAAAATGATTTATCTTTGGCGAACTAAATTCAGATTCACCATGAAAACCAATATTACCGATAACATAACGATTCGGGAAGTACGCATAAGTGATTCACAAAAAATATACAATGCCATTCATTTGCACCGCGAGTACTTGCAGGAATGGCTCCCGTTCGTCACATTTCTGACTGCGGAAGAAGAAAAAGCATTTCTGAGCTCCGTGCTCCGAGTTCCGCGTGCCCGTCGGGACTTCATTTATATTATTGAAGAGAAACAAGAAGTGTGCGGACTGATAGGTTTTCATTATTCCGATGCAGCAAACTTGCGTACAGAAATTGGTTACTGGCTTCTGCCCAAATACCAGCACCGGGGAATCATGACCAAATGTGTGCGCCATCTCTGCCGGATTGCCGTCGAAGAACGAGGCATGAACCGCATCCAAATCCGTTGCGCCGAAGGAAACACTCCCAGCAATGCCATCCCGCAAAGACTCGGCTTCCACCTGGAAGGAACTGAACGCGACGGGGAACTGATGTATACAAAGAAGTTTGTCAACCTCAATGTATACAGCATCTTAAAGAAAGAAATAAAGCAATGGAAGGATTAAACAAAAACAATAGACAGAAATATCCGGCAAAAGCACATAATCTTTGAATATCCAAACACAATAAAATAAATTTATTATGGAAATAAACCAAGCAGCTCCCAAATTTCAGGATGCATCCATCGCCCCATGCATACCACGGAGCATATCGTAAACAGAACAATGGTAAACCTCTTTGGCTGCGAGCGTGCAGTGTCGGCACATATCGAACGCAAGAAAAGCAAATTAGATTTCGCATTACCTACCTGCCCCACCAAAGAGGAGATAAACCGCATAGAAAAAATTGTGAATGAGACTTTAAAAAAAAATACTGCCAAATCACCACGGAATTCATTACACAAGAGGAAGCCGTGGGACGGTTTGACCTAAAAACGTCTGCCCGACCATGCCTCCGAAACCGTGAGAGTGGTGCACGTGGGTGACTATGATGAATGCCTCTGCATCGGTCTGCATGTGGAAAACACTTCGACAAAATAGGTATATTCAAAAATCATCAGTTACGATTATAAAGAAGGTATTTTCCGTATGAGATTCAAACTTACAGAAGCCCAATAGCTGCCAATATGTCCTTGAAAATTACATTTTGGCAGCAGCCTGTCGGTGTCAACGTTTAAATAGTTCTATCCTCTCTTAAAGTCTTACCCCTGACCTTTAAGAAAGGTTTTATAGGTTTAAAAGAGCGGAATATAGCACACGGGAAATCGAACTAAAGGTATGGTGTTTGCATTATGAGTAGTGAATGACGGAATCGAAAGAAGCCGGAGTTCAAAAGTAACTAAAATGTTTAACCATAAACCAAAAGGAGATTAAGATTATGATGCCAGTAAGAAGAGCCAACCAAACTTGGTTGCCAAGTATTTTTAACGATTTCTTGAACAATGACTGGATGGTAAAAGCCAACCCGACAGCACCGGCCATTAATGTTATCGAAACAGAAAAAGAGTATAAAGTAGAAGTTGCCGCTCCGGGAATGAAAAAAGAAGATTTCCAAATCCATATCAATGAGGACAATGATTTGGTCATCTCTATGGAAAAGAAAACAGAATCTACAGAAGGCGACAAAGGAGGCAAGGAAGAAAGCCGTTATCTGCGCCGCGAATTCTCTTACTCTAAGTTCCAACAAACCCTGATTCTGCCGGATGATGTAGATAAGGATAAAATAGACGCCAAAGTGAATGACGGTGTCCTGACTATCGAATTACCGAAACGGACTCCTGAAGAAAAGGAAAAAGCAACAAAGGTAATCGAAGTTAAATAAACGATAAAACCAAAAACCTCCCGAAACACAGCTGCAATGCCATTCGGAAAGTAATAAAGAGGTGTGTCAAAATTCCAAAGCAACTGTTACGTTGGGTTATACATAGAGGAATTTTAACACACCTTCTTGTTTATATATAAAAATAACCAAACATAAAAAAACGTACTCCATCCTTATCTACAGACACGCCTACCTTAAAGGCAGCCTTTTCGCCCTCCCGAATACAAAAGTTTAAAAGATATACTTAATTTTTTCTTAAAAACCTGCCTGTTTATCAATATTACGCTTTATCTTTACCGAATAAATTAAAACAATATTCTAATTTAATCATAGTTTATTATGAAAAATACCACTAACCAACACCACAAAGGGAAAAAAGCGGCACTACTTGCCTTGGCATTTCCACTTGTTCTGGCAGGTGCACCCGTGCAGGCTGCCCAACGAACGTATGTCGCAAGTGAAACTGCTCTTCCGAGTCCTCAAATTGTGGGCATCAAAAGACTCAATCCGACAGCTGTCGAAGTTTTGTTTGCCAACAACCAACGCATGACACTGGATTTTTACGGTGATAATATCTTCAGAGTCTTTCAAGATAATGCCGGTGGAATCATCCGAAATCCGGAAGCCAAACCCGAAGCACAGATATTGGTAGACAATCCCAGAATGTCATTGTCAAAGTTGGACATTGACGACAATGGAAGCACAATCAGTATCACAACCGGGCATATCAGCATACAGATTGACAAAGCCACTTCGTTACTGAAAATCACCAACCTTAAAACCGGCAAGGTAGTAGTGGAAGAACTTGCTCCCGTTTCGTTTGAGAAAGATAAAGTAACCATCACCCTGAAAGAAAATCCGAAAGAATATTTCTACGGAGGTGGTGTGCAAAACGGAAGATTCTCACACAAAGGGAAAGCAATTGCTATCGAAAACCAAAATAGCTGGACAGATGGAGGCGTAGCTTCTCCTACTCCTTTCTATTGGTCTACCAACGGATACGGCGTAATGTGGCATACCTTCAAGAAAGGTAAATACGACTTTGGTGCAGAAGAAAAAGGAAAAGTAAAACTATCTCACGAAACAGATTATCTGGATGTCTTTTACATGGTGAGTGACGGTGCCGTTGCTTTATTGAACGACTTCTACCAACTCACCGGTAATCCGGTATTATTACCCAAGTTCGGCTTCTATCAGGGACACCTGAATGCATACAACCGCGACTATTGGAAAGAAGACGAAAAGGGAATCTTGTTTGAAGATGGAAAACGTTATAAGGAAAGCCAAAAGGACAATGGCGGTATCAAGGAATCTTTGAACGGTGAAAAAAACAATTACCAATTCTCGGCACGTGCTGTGATAGACCGTTATAAGAACCATGATATAGAGGTGGTCATTGATAAACTGGTTGTAAATGAAAAGGATGAGGAAACGCTTGAAGCAAAGTGTTGCAACTGCCATGCAGCAAGGGGATGGACTGATTATGATATTGGATGCGGAAAACAGAAAACGGTACGCCATTACAGCAAACGCCTGATGTGTCCGGTTACAGGATTGTCCTATAAAGAACCTGCTCCCCACAATTTTTCATTTAATTCTCCGCAAGGAGCTTGTCCGCGATGTAAAGGATTGGGATATGTCAACCTTATTGATGTAGACAAAGTGATTCCTGATCGTGAATTGTCTATTTATGAAGGTGCCATAGCACCTCTGGGCAAGTATAAAAATGCAATGATATTCTGGCAGATAGAAGCATTGCTTGAAAAATATGATTTCAGCATTAAGACACCTGTCAAGGACTTGACAGACGAAGCCATTGATGAAATTCTTTATGGTTCCGATGAGCGGATTAAGATAAAAAGCAGCCTCATCCATACTTCCTCCGACTATTTTGTGACGTATGAAGGAATAGTGAAGTACATACAGATGATGCAGGAAAAAGATGCTTCCGCTACAGCTCAGAAATGGGCGGAGCAGTTTGCCAAGACCGATGTCTGTCCCGAATGTAAGGGAGCCAGATTGAACAGGGAGGCATTGCATTTCCGCATACACGATAAGAACATCTATGAATTGGCCAGCATGGATATCAATGAGTTGTATGATTGGCTGATGAAGGTAGATGAATTTTTAGAGGATAAACAACGCAGAATTGCGAGCGAGATATTGAAGGAAATTCGTACTCGTTTGCGTTTCTTGCTTGATGTGGGCTTGGACTATCTGTCATTGAACCGCACCTCGGTGTCTCTTTCGGGAGGAGAAAGCCAGCGCATCCGTTTGGCAACTCAAATCGGTTCACAATTGGTGAATGTACTCTATATATTGGATGAGCCGAGTATCGGACTTCACCAGCGCGACAATCTCCGACTTATCAATTCATTGAAGAAACTTCGGGATACAGGCAACTCTGTCATTGTGGTGGAACATGATAAGGATATGATGTTGGCCGCAGATTATGTAGTGGACATGGGACCGAAAGCCGGCCGTTTGGGGGTGAGGTAGTATTCGCCGGAACTCCGCAGGAAATGGTTAAGACAGAGACACTTACCTCGCAATATTTAAACGGGAAGATGAAGCTGGAGATTCCATCTGAACGAAGGGCAGGAAACGGAAAATCCTTATGGCTGAAGGGTGCGAGGGGAAACAACCTGAAAAATGTGGATGTGGAGTTTCCATTGGGAAAACTTATCTGTGTGACA
>ENA-OQBD01001633-OQBD01001633.1-human-gut-metagenome-genome-assembly--contig:-NODE-1633-length-10116-cov-2.294824_pt1 | contig 10116 bp, 10 predicted proteins | sample MGYA00242742_ERZ504543 | MGnify/ENA primary metagenome ERZ504543 (study PRJEB26092, sample SAMD00036239) | human gut metagenome | host: Homo sapiens | study: EMG produced TPA metagenomics assembly of... | reverse complement strand
CGTCACGATTCGACGCTTACCCGCGTTGCGGCGCCGGCGTCTATTTCGGCGAATATTCAGCCAACGGCTATTTTGCCGGCCAACCGCAGACCGAACAGGGCGCGAACACGTGGAAGTCGGCACTCGGCGAGGCCGCGTTCCTGACCGGTTGCGAGCGCAATTCCGACGTGGTGCGCATGACTCCTATGCACCGCTGCTTCGCGCATATCCCGGCTAAGGGGTGGGCGCAGAATCTTATCGAATTCAATCCGGCGCATGTGAACCCCACGGTGAATTATGAGGTGGAGCGGCTGTTTTCCACGCATCTGGGCGACACGACATATGCCGTGTCCATCGAGCAGACCGCGTCACGCCCCGCCAAACATCTGTATGTCAGTGCCACCGGGCATGACGGGGATGACGCCTGCCGTTACATCAAAATCGTCAATATCTCCGATTCCCCGGTGGATGTGACGTTGGAAATCGCGCGCGGACTGGCCGGGCTGGGCGCCTCGCCATCGCGACCGGTGCGTTTGGAGGTGACGACGTTAAGCGCCAATCCGACGGCGAGACCACTATCGGATACCGCGGCGAGGCTTCGGGGGCGATTGTGCCGGAACGTCGGGCTTACACATTGCCGTCGCCGTCTTCATTGCTGGCGATGAAGATCAAGCCGTACAGCGTCACGCTGGTGGCTTCGCGCTGATCGACATCGGCCATTAGGCCGATTCCTTTGCCGTTAGAATCACCCTCAAGGATGAGGGGGAATCGTGCAGATTCAGGGAATAATAGGGGCTATCCCCCAGTAGCCGAATACAAGCACGGGAGGGCAGGATGGGAAACCACGGCGGCCAGAAGACCGCCGGCCAACGATGAAGGAGTATGCGGTATGTTTATCAATCTGTTCCGCAGGCAGCGCCCTGCGCTCGCCCGGCTGGCCCGCAACTCCAACGCCTATCGTCAGCCGATGGTTGCGGCCGTATCATCGTCCGCAGTCGGCGTATCCAGCATCACCTCTGCAGCCAACACAGCCAACACAGACGGCGTATCCGGCGTATCCACGCTGGATGCCACCATCGGCCGCATCCACGACATCCCGCAGTCGGCCATGAGCCGACTGACCGGCTCCCCCACCGTATACGCGCGGTAGACCGGCCCAACCCACAACGGCGGCTCAGAGACTCGGCTCGATGATCCAGCTCAAGGTCAGCAATACGGCCAAAAACAGAACGTTGACGGCGGAGTAGACGGCCAGATACCGGCCTTTCTTGTGCGGGTATTGGCGCACGACGTTCTTGTAAGAAATAAGCGAGGCCATCGAGGCGATGAGCGTACCCATGCCGCCCAAATTGGTGCCAATGATCAGATCGCGCCATTGGTCGCAGAAGCCGGAAAGCAGAATCGTGGTGGGCACATTGCTGATGACCTGGCTGGAGCCGACCGCCACCTCCAGCGGATGGCCGCCGACCAGCGAGCGCGCCAGTTCGTAGAATTCGGGCACGCGCTTCATGTTGCCGATGAAGATGAAGAACATGCAGAACGTGAGCGGCAGTCCCCAATCCACGTATTTGAATACGCGCCGATCGGTGAACAGGAACACGACGACCACGATCACGCACATCACCCACAGGGGAATCACGTCGGAGACGGCCAGTAGGCAGACGATGAACAGCAGCGAGTAGACGATGGTGCGCCAGCCGCCATAACCGCGCCGTAGCCGGTGATACGAATCTCGTGCTGGGCTGGTTGTTTGTTCGCTCGGGAGCCAGCACGCCGGTTTCGAGGTCGCCCAGGTCGCCGACCGGTTTGCCGCCAAACACCACGGAAATCACGATGACCAGCAACACGGCCGCCGTGCCGGAATACGGTGCCATGATGCCGAGGAATTCCATGGTCGGCATGCCGGTCAGGGCTTTGAGATACAGGTTGTGCGCGTTGCCGATCGGGGTGAGCATACTGCCCACGTTCGCGCCAATGGTCATCAGCGTGACCACGAGGATGGTCTTATCCTCTTGCCCAGCCATGATGAGCACGGCCACCGCGAACGGCACAAACGTGACCAGCGCAACGTCATTGGTGATGAACATCGCGGAAAAGAACGTCAAAGCGACAAGCGTAATGACCAGTCCGCGCATGGTGCTGACCTTCTCCAGCAATCGCGAACCGATGATGCGGAACACGCCGATACGCTGGAATCCGCACACCACAATCATCAGGCAGATGAGCTGGCTGATGGTGCTGGCGTGAATGTAGCTTTTGTAATCGGCGTCCGGCGGCACAATGAAACACGAAATCAGGGCGAGTATTGCGGCGACGATGAGAATCGTCTCATTTTTGGCTACATTGATCAGCCAGCGTCGCATCCATTCCTCCGTGAATAACCCAATATCGCAACCATTCTATTTTACGCGCAGACCAGCATAAGGTACGTAGTCGCGTTGCGCTGGCGGACATGAGTTTTTGGACCGGTGCCGCACATCAGCCGCGCTCGTTTTTTTATTTGGACAAGGAAACATTGAGTTTGCATGTCTTCCATACAATGAACTGCCGCGCAATGCTGTGCCCGTATATACGGCTGCATCATTGTGTGGCAGGCCAGACACGAATACCGTACGTGGCTGGCTCATACCAATGGAACATAGTTTCATTCGAGGAAGAGGAGCGATGAAGTTGCGTATTACCCCAGTATTCCCGGTCAAACGTTTCGCCGCCGTGTCTGCACAGAACGTGAAGAACGTGCAGTTCGATTACACGAACATGCCCACGTACAACACGATCACCAAGTAGCGCGCACTGCCGCACTGATCGGCGGCACTTGCCGCATACATGAATGGCCGGTGTGCTGCGGATTCCTTACCAAGAATCCGCAGCACACCGGCCATTATGATATATGCCGCAATACAGGGGGCAATCAGCCCTGCACCTTACCTCCTTGCGCGCTACGGTATCCGAAGTTCATCATCTCGCTGTTGTAGGCGACCACGCCACGGCCGACCGCCGGCAGAACGATCATGCCGCCATCGCCATGATGCGCGGCGACTTCGTCCAAAGTGGCCGTCGCGGCATCCTCGACGTTCTCGCCGGAGAAACGCACACGATCCGACACCTGATGGGCGGCGACCACCTTGATGAACGCCTCGCCGATGCCGGTGCAGGACACCGCCACCGTGGACTGGTTGGCGAACGTGCCGCAACCAGGCAGCGGCGAATCACCCACACGACCGTGCATCTGGTTGGTGATGCCGCCAGTGGACGTGCCAGCGGCGATATTGCCCTCGGCATCGCGCGCCACGGCACCGATGGTGCCATGCTTCTCCCACTCATCGCCACCGGACTGAGCCTCGGCCAAGGACTGACGACGCTGTTCGGTGATGAAGTACTCGTTGCTTTCGGTCGCGACGCCCCAATCGGCGATCTCGGCATCGGTCGGGTCCGCGAACAGCACATGCTTGGTCTGCTCTTTGACGGCACGCGCCGCATCGATCGGGTTCTTCACGGTGCTTACGCCGGTGACCGCACCGACCTCGCCATCGCCGGTCATCAGGCAGGCGTCCATCTGGGCGATGCCATCGCTGGTCAGGGCGGCACCACGGCCGGCGTTGAATTCGGGAGCGTCTTCCATGACGTGGATGGCGGCGACCACAGCCTCATGCGCCGGTGCTCCGGATTCCAACAACTGGTATCCGGCATCGAGGGCGCGCTGCAGATCAAGTTCGACCTGGGCGATGCGTTCAGGCGTGCTGTGCTTGCCACGACTGCCCGCTCCGGCGTGAATGACAAGCGTGATGCCGGTTTCGCTGCCCGCCAGTTCAGTGGTCACCGGCGAAACGGAGGATGTGGTCATATCGTGTCCCTTTCTGGAGTCAGATGGATGTGCTGACGCCAACGTATCGTTGCTTCCGCATGTATGATAGCCGTTGATGGCCGCGACCGGTTCCGCATTTCGCATCATCGGCTCGCGATGGCGTGACTCGTTACTGCGCCACCTCGCCACTACGCCAGGGGCAATGCGATGCCGGCTCGATCGGCCAGGTCACGCAACGACCACGTGGTCTGCCCCGTTCGCCCGACAACGCTATGCGCATGCCACAGCGAACTGATGATGGCTTCCTCGCTTATTTATTCGTCGAATGCACTCATCGATGTGGGTATGTAGCCATCAAAAAAAACTCGACAACCGCAATGAGCCAGTCACTTGACTACATCTGTGCTATCGTCTCGCCAATGATTCGAATGCCGGTATCAATGTCAGCAGCATCCGGGCGCACAAAGTTGAGACGAATATGGGAATCATCCATTTCGTCAACGTCGAACACGCTGCCCGGCATGAACGTAACGCCTTGGGAACGGCAGGATTCCAATACATCCAGAGAGCGCACGCCGTCCGGCAAAGAAACCCAAATATAGTAGCCACCTGCAGGCATGGTCCAATACACTTCATCCGGCGCATACTGCTCCAATGCTGCGATTGCTGCATCTCGTCGAATGCGGTAAGCCTTAATCAAACCGCGCAAATGTTCGGCGATGCGGCCTTCTTTAAGCAGTTCCAGGCAGATGCGCTGCGATGACGTGCTCGTATGCTGGTCGACCATGCGCCGCAGAGCCGCCAGCCGGTTAATCACATGCGGGTCGGCCACAACCCATCCCGTGCGCAGGCCCGAAGTGACGGTTTTCGAGAACGTCGACAAATACATCACGTATCCCGCATTCTCCATGCCCTTAAGCGGTATGGGGCGATGTGCGTCGGACGATTCCCCGCCGTACCACAAATCGCCGTAAGCATCGTCTTCCACGATCAGACACTGATAGCGCCGCGCCACGTCGATGAGTTCGCTGCGTCGTTCGGGCGGCAGCGTGGTACCGGTGGGGTTTTGGAACGTCGGGACGGTGTAGATGAGCTTGGGCCGGAATCGCGCGCAATAGCCGTCCAACAGGTCTGTACGCATACCGTGCTCGTCCACTGGAACGCCGATGATGCGCGCATCCGCCGAGCGGAAGGTCTGCAATGCCGGGAAGAACGTGGATTGTTCGACCAGCACGCAGTCGCCGGGGTTGATGAACGCGCGCACGATGAGGTCAATGCCCTGCTCGGAGCCGGAGAGCACCATCACGTTGCGGACGCCGCATTGTACGCCTCGTGCGCGCATATGTTCGGCAAGCAGCGCACGCAACTCTTCGAATCCCTCGATAGGTGATTCCGGTTGGCTGTCGAATTCCCGCGATTCGAATGCTTCGATGCTGACCTTGCGCAGCAGATCGTCCGGGATATCCGCCGGGTTCGGCGAACCGGTGGCGAAGTCAATAATGGTGTCGCCGCGCTGCGCCCGCTCGGCCGAGGCGATGTCATGGTAGGTAAACCGGTTGGAATAATCAGAGAACAACACCGACCACGGCGGCCGCACAACGCTCGGTTTCGGCTCCTCGTCAATCGGCTCATGTCTCACTACAGGAATCCGGGCAGTCTCAATATGCTGCAACGGCAGCACGAACGTGCCTTTGCCTACTTTGGAGGCGATGAGTCCCTCATCTTTGAGTTGCTGATAGGCCTGTAATACCGTGGTGCGATTGACCTCGAGGCGTGAGGCCAACTCGCGTTCAGGCGGCAGACGATAGCCCTCAGCCATTGCGCCGGAGACAATCTGTTCACGCAGCTCAGCAGCCAGCTGCCGGTACATCGGCACCGTGCTGCGCCGGTTCAGCGTGAACTGCATGGCAGATCGTCTCCTTGATTCGTCGGTCGAATACCAGTCTAACGGCAGACGAATCGGCTACAGCGACAGGAAGAGCTCGTGGATGCGGACGTCGTCCGTGAGTTCGGGATGGAAGGCGGTGGCGAGGATGTTGCCTTGGCGCAGGCCCACCACGTGACCATCGACTTCGGTTTCGACCGTAGCCTCGGGGCCGACCGACACCACGTAGGGTCCACGGATGAACACCAGCGGAAAGTCCGCGATGCGCTGTGGGTCGTCGGCTTGGCCGAAATCAGCGATGGCTTGGAAGCTGCCGAGCTGACGACCGTAAGCATTGCGGCGCACTACAGCGTCGAGCGCGCCGAAGTAGACGTTCTCATCATTGTCGAGCTTCTTGGCCAGCAGAATCATGCCAGCGCAGGTGCCAAGCACCGGTTTGCCGGCCTTGATGTGGGCGGCGATCGGCTCGAACAGGCCGGTGGAACGCAGGAGTTTGCCTTGCGTGGTGGATTCACCGCCAGGCAGGATGACCCGGTCGATGGATTCATCGAAATCCTCGGCCGCGCGCAACAGCTTCCACGGGGCGCCGAGTTTGTCGAGCACCGCCGCATGTTCGGCGAACGCGCCCTGCACGGCCAGAATACCGGTCACGCCGTGCGTGGCGGTTTCGGCGTCTGCGGATTCTTCTTTGGAAATGTATTCAACAGCTACAACCATGTTGTCCTCTCCGGCTTCGACTCCCGTCACTCTCCGCGAGCGGCCATGATGGTCTGAATCTCGTCCTCGTTGATACCGACCATGGCTTCGCCTAGGTTTTCGGACAGCTTGGCGAGCAGATCGGCGTCCTGCCAGTTGGCGGTGGCCTTGACGATGGCGGCGGCGCGCTTGGCCGGATCGCCGGACTTGAAGATACCGGAGCCCACGAACACGCCTTCGGCACCGAGTTCCATCATCAGGGCGGCGTCGGCCGGGGTGGCCACACCACCGGCGGCGAAGTTCACGACGGGCAGACGGCCGTTGTCGTGCACGTACTTGGCCAGATCGTAGGGCACGGCCAGCTGCTTGGCGGCCTCGTAGACCTCGTCGTCGCGCAGGCCGACAAGTTCGCGGATCTGCTTGTTCATGGTGCGCATGTGGCGCACGGCCTGAATCACGTCGCCGGTGCCGGGCTCGCCCTTGGTGCGAATCATGGCTGCACCCTCGGCGATGCGGCGCAGCGCCTCGCCCAGGTTCTTCGCACCGCACACAAACGGCACATCGAACTGGTTCTTGTCGATGTGGTACACGTCGTCGGCCGGGGAAAGCACCTCGGATTCGTCGATGTAGTCGATTTCGATGGCCTGCAGAATGCGGGCCTCGGCGATGTGTCCGATACGCACCTTGGCCATAACCGGAATGGACACGGCTTCCTGAATGCCCTTGATCATGGCCGGATCGCTCATGCGGGAAACGCCGCCGGCGGCACGGATGTCGGCGGGGATGCGCTCGAGCGCCATCACCGCGCAGGCACCAGCGTCCTGAGCGATCTTCGCCTGCTCGGGGGTGGTGACGTCCATGATCACGCCGCCCTTGAGCATCTGGGCCAAATTACGGTTGAGTTCCGCACGATTCTGCGTCATGAGTTTCCCTTCGTTCGACGCTGCTTGGTATCGCGCTTCATTATTGAACGGAGTGGATTGGCCCCACCCAAACCAGTCCAATTTGGATGGGGCCAATTCGCAACTTCTGCACCCATCCAATCCAACCTCCACATGTTTATCTCTCCCATTTGGCATGTAATCCCTGATTGTCAATCAATCACAGGCCAGGAGGAGAAGAGTTGGCATGCGTGCGATTACTTGCTATTCGCATCGTCCGCATCGCCCGAAATGCCATCCACATATTCAAGAATGTCGCCGGGCTGGCAATCCAATGCCGCACAGATGGCGGCGAGGGCGGAAAAGCGGATGGCGGAAACGCGATTGTTTTTGATTTTGGAAAGGTTCACGTTGGTGATGCCCACCTGATCGGCCAGCCAGTTGAGTGAGCGGCCTCGCTCGACCATGATGCGGTCGAGGCGCAGGACGATATGGCCTATGCCGGCCGGACCGGTGGAGTTTGAGTCAGCCGTATTCAGGCCGGTCTCGCTCGAATCAACGATGTTCAGGCTGTCCTCATTCGGGCCCTCGGTGTTCGGACCGGCCCTGTTCGGACCGGCGCCACGCGGGCCTACGGCGCTCTTCCCCCTCACAGCAGACCGTCGACTTCCCGTTGCAGACCCATGCCATAATCGAAGATGCGCGCAATCAGCAACAGGATAATGCCAATCATCACCATCATGCCGCTCATCCATAAGCCCCAGTTGCCGCCCGTGCCAGCCAGGAAACATACGATGAAGTTCACCAGACCCACAATCGGCGCGACAATCAGATACCAGCCAGCCCTGTTCAACCGGTCGGACACCATGCCTTGGAAAGGCGTGGCATCCCTGCCGTCTGCAAGCCACACCGTCAAATCCTTGCACAGTGCGGCCATTTCGGAGAACGCCAAGGCCAGTAGAGCGTAGACCACCATTCTCGCCAGACCGGTGGAGATGGTAGCTACCATGTTGACGGGACCGTCGTGGAAGTTCTGCAGATTATAGGAGTAGTCCAACAAGTCGCCCTTGATGCTGAGGGTGAACGCGCCGCCGACATTCAGGTCGACACTGCCGAAGTTCGCGGCGAACGAGCGCGGGGAAATGAGGAATACCACCCACACCACGGCCGCGAGCGCTGCGATGATCCATAGGAGCGCGGCACCGATGCGGGCCAGGATCAAGGCCGCGCCACCGGCCTTATCCAAACCGAAGGATAGTTTCTTTGTCGTTGCCATGATTGAGCCTCCGCTTCATTGCGCAAACCAAGCAACTCATACTTGCATTATACCATAATTTATCGTTTGTCATTAAAAAGTTAATATCAAACGAATAGTTGATGTGACATCGATGCTGCGCGATATATCTGACGTCGCTTCTCTCGCCCCGCCCGACTGCGGCCAGTAACCTCCCTCGTCAGAGGGAGAGATTACTAGCCAACGGTGTTGCCGTAGATTTGGGCTTGGAGGTCTTTACGGGCGGTTTCCATGCGGGTGATCTGGCCGAGGAGGGTTATCTTCTCTTCGCCGTCGGGCAGCTGGGCCATGCGGCGTTTGGCCAAACCGATCTGGCGCATGAAGCCCATGTCCAACAATCGGGTGAGCAGTTCGGTGGCATAGCGCTGCTCTTCCGGCGTGGCAGGGCGTAGCTGCACGGCGGCCGCACCACCGCCGACTCCCCCAGGCACGTTCGACTGCGGAGGTTGTGCGCCATTACCACCGTCGTCGCCAGGCAGTGGCAACGGCATGACGGCCAGCTCGTTGATCACCTGATTCAGCATCGGTCCGCCGGCCTTAGTGAGGTTGTGCATCCACAGCCCCTGCGGGGTATCGTCGGATGGCAGTCCGCCGGCGGCCGCGATCGCCTGGAACAGGGTGCGGAACACCGAAGTCATGAAATGGTCGATGGTCAGCTGCCCGAACATGGTGCGGTCGATGGCGCGCGGCACCTGAATCAGCACGGCCATGAACTGCTGTTCGGCGATGAATACGGCGTCGTCGATCTTGAAATATGCCTGTTCGGCGGCGTCACGGCGCTCCAACGCCTTGCGCGTGGCCGGATTGGCGTATGGGTTGGTGCCGGGTTCCACACGCGGCTCGTCACGCTCGAATCGACGTTTGGGCGCGTAGGCGTCCTCATCGCGTACATGCATCTGCCGGCGCGCGTTCATCACCTCGCGGCGCATCACCTCAAGATCCACGCCGATACGGCCCGCGGACTTGCGCGCGTAAGCGTCCCATAGGGAGCGGTCGCGAATCTGCGCCACCAGCGGGGCCACGGCTTTCATCGCACCCACTTGGCCGGGCGTGTAGGTCAGGTCGAACCGGCTGATGGCGGCGTCGATCACGAAGTCATACAACGGTTTGGCGCGGGCGATCAGCGAACGCACTGCTTCGTTGCCTCGCTCGATGCGCAGGTCGCACGGGTCGAGATTGTCGTCGGCCACGGCCACGAAGGTTTGGGAGAGGAAGGCCGAATCAAGGCCGAAGGCATGCAGCGCGGCTTTCTGGCCGGCGGCGTCACCATCGAACGTGAACACGATGCGCGAGCTCAACGGCTGGTCCTTGACCTTCAACGGCCCGACCAGCTGGACCGCGCCCAGCGAATCGTCGGCGATCAGGCGGCGCACAATCTTGGCGTGCTCGGCGCCGAACGCCGTGCCGCACGTGGCGATGGCGGTGTCGATGCCGGCCAAGTGCATGGCCATCACGTCCGTATAGCCTTCGACGATCACCACCTGCCGCTTCTTGACGATGGCGGATTTGGCCAAATCGATGCCGTAAAGCACCTGGGTTTTGCGGTAGAGCTGCGTGTCCGGCGTGTTGATGTATT
>ENA-OQBD01001632-OQBD01001632.1-human-gut-metagenome-genome-assembly--contig:-NODE-1632-length-10120-cov-2.330832_pt1 | contig 10120 bp, 12 predicted proteins | sample MGYA00242742_ERZ504543 | MGnify/ENA primary metagenome ERZ504543 (study PRJEB26092, sample SAMD00036239) | human gut metagenome | host: Homo sapiens | study: EMG produced TPA metagenomics assembly of... | reverse complement strand
ATGGTAAATCCGTACTTCGCTACGATCCTCACGGTTGTTCTTGGCATTCTTCTCGGCATGAACGGATATGGAAAGATCTGGGGACTGTTCGGAGCTGCCAACCAGCTTCTCGCGGGTATCGGCCTCTTAGCCGTTGCCACATGGCTCGGAAACATGGGCAAAAACAACAAGATGTTCCTGATCCCGATGGCATTCATGATCATCGTTACGATCACCTCCCTTGCACTCACAGTTAAGAACCAGATCGGCATGATTGCCGCAGGCGGCGCTGACTGGGGTCCGTGGGCACAGACGATCCTCGGAATCCTTCTGATCTTCCTTGCGATCATCCTTGTTATTGAAGGTGTACAGACACTGTCCAGACAGAAGGCGGCCAAGGCTTAAGTGCCGGGTAAATGATCAGATATTTTAAGAATTGAAAAAGACACGTCATCCAGGTTTTAAGTGAAATCTGTATGGCGTGTCTTTTGTTTTACCGGATCTTTTAATCCCGATTTTTCTGTTGTCTGTCAACCGTCCGCCTTTCCATGCGCGGCTTAACTTTGGAGTTTTTCTGCTGCTCCCCAACCTGCCTGCGGACTGGATGAAATGTCAGATTTTTAAGGTGTCAGCGCACCCAGGACTCATTTACCTTATTCATTCCGGATCGCCGCCAGCGGACTTAATTTCATCGCCCGCAGTGCCGGGAAAAGTCCGGCCAGCATGCCAATCAGGACCGCAAAGACCACCGCGGATCCGGAAAGCCACAGCGGGATCCTTGAGATCGCTCCGGAACCGCCGGTCATGCCGGAGAGACTGGCTCCCAGAAACTTATTGATGGCCGCAGAGACGCTGTAGCTTAAGCCAAGTCCCAGAACACCTCCCATAAATCCGATAAATCCCGCCTCCATCAAAAACATCGTCCGGATATCTCCAAGCGCACATCCCAAAACCTTCAGCACACCGATCTCCTTCGTTCTCTCATAGATGGACATCATCATCGTGTTTGCAATTCCGATGGCCGCCACAAACAGCGATACAGCACCGATGCCTCCGAGGACCGCCTGGATCATATCCGTCTGCTGCTGGGCCTGTTCGAGCCACTGCATGCTGCTGTAGGCCTCGTAGCCCATATCTGTGATCGCTTTCTGGACCTCCGTCACATGCTCCATATCGTCCACATTCACGTAAATCATATTGTAGACAAAATAATTGTAGGGTTTTCCCTTTTTATTTGTCGGCTGTCCGGGGATCGGGTTCTTCCGGTAGATCTTTTTCAGCTGGGTCTTTAACAGATCGATATCCGTGTAGATCTGGTATCCATACTCAGAAAATCCGTTCTCGCCGCCATCCACCAGAGCGCAGGCCGGGAAAAGATACTTTTTCTGGCTGCTTTCATCCCCGTTTCCCATATTCTGGAGCATGGTAAAAAACGGCTTGTGTATAAGATCCACTTTGGAAAGATCCTCGCCGTCCCAGCTTCCCTTTCCGGTCTTGCTGTTATAAAAGTTGTCGGAAACCATATTTCCGACGATAAACTCCAGAGTCGCCGCATTCTTGTCCGGAAGTTTTCCCTCCGCCAGCGGAATCTGTTCCAGCTCCTCTCTGGGCATTCCCACAATGTTCGAATATCCCTGATAAACTCCCTGCTTCAGATTCACATCTGTCTCCAGGATCGGGGACACACTCTTCACATGTGGGATCTTCGCAAGCTTCGTCACCGTGGCGTCCACGAGGTAATCGTCCTCGGACTGGTTCCCGTATCCGGAACTAATCTGGATCCTTGTGAGACTTCCGAAGGAAGCATAGGATTCCACGGTATTTTCCTTCAATCCGATTCCCAGAGAGACCATGACTACGATGGAGGCCGTGCCGATGACAACACCCAGAACGGTAAGTCCCGTCCTGAGTTTTCGTCTGCGCAGGTTATTGATGCTCATGATGAGCAGATCAAAGAATCTCATCGTCCATTCCCGCTTTCTTCTTTTTGCGTCTGATGACCACAAGGATCACAGCTGCAAGGACCACTCCCACGATTCCCACCGGAATTGCGAGATGTTTCAGTTTATCCGTCGTGGACGGTTCCGGCTGTATATCGTCACTGCTCCAGGTATCATCAACATTGCTTTCATCCATGCTCTGATCCTCATTTCCATAAGCTGGATCTCTTTCTCGACCGTGGAGACTTTTCCGTTCTCATCCTCATATGTAATGGAGAGTTTTACCTTTCCATCATCCGCGGTCGGCGCGATTCCGTTGATCATCGTATCCACGTTTCCGCTTTTTCCGGGTTCGATATTTCCCACATAGCACTCATTTTTCTGGATAGAATCAGCCTCAAAGACCGCGTTCACATTATAGAGCATGACTTTTCCGGTGTTGTTGATGGAGAACATCACGTTTGACTCCTCGCCGACGGAAATAGCATCCGGCATGACCTCGATGGTACCGGTATTTAACCGTGCCTCCTGCTTTAATCCAACCGCGATCTTTACGGCTTCCTTCGCGTTCTTAAATTCCGGGCTGTCATACTGCTCATTGATCGTGATCGTGTAGGAACGCTGTTCCGCTGTGGGACTTGAGGAAAATTTTATCGTCAGCGTGTCGGATGCTCCCGGTGCCAGAGAATTGACAACCACGGAGTTTGAACCGTTCACCGTCGTAAATACCGGACTATCGCTCACTGCTTCCGACTCGAAGGTAAACAGGATGTTGCTGGCTACGATACTGTTGGAAGCATTTTTCATGCGCACCTTCAGTGTAAAATCCTGTCCGGCATAGATCTCCGCAGGATCCGTCTCAAAGCTGTCAACGATGATACGCGCCTTTGTTCTTTCGTTCTCGCCTGCTTCAGAATCCAGAGAATCATCCTCGTCTTTTCCATAGACCCGCACATAAAAGGTGTCCTCAACAGGCGCAGCAAAGTTTCCATTCTCATTTTCCCGGTAACGGATCTTAAACTTGATCGGGTAATAGCCGGATTTCGCCTTTTCCCGCACCGCCATGCTGAACGGAACTGCCACCGTCTGATCCGGGTTCATATTTCCCATCTGCCGGTCATAATTTCCGTCATTGATCTCAAACGGAAACTTCGTGATATCCTCAGAGAGATCCATATCGACACGCACATCGTAGGCGGTCTTATAGCCGGTATTTCTCACGTTTACATCGAAATTCATGACCTCGGAATAGTTCGCGGACGGGGTGGACTGATTCTCGCCGAGGGCGAATGCTACCGGCTCGGAGTTGTCCTCATTTGTCTCACTGGTTCCTGTTGTCTTCTTTGTCTCGATCCACGCCATGATCGTCTTTGCGTACTCGGAGGACATTCCGTCCTCGCCCTGAGCGCGCTTTGAGATGTAGATCAGGATCGGATAATAGCCCTCTTCCAGACCATTTTTTTTACATTGACATTCAGGTTGACGGTCTTTTTCGCATTTTTTATTTACATGACCAACCTTGTAATGGCGGTTTAAGGAATCCGTCACCTCAAAGGGATAGATCGTCTTCATGGACTGGACGATGCTGCTCTCCTCGCTGTCACGGTCCTCCGTCTTTGTGATCTCATCGGAATAATGGTTCCGGAAATCATCCTCGGAGGCAATCCAGATTTCTGTCTCAATCCAGTCTTTGTCCTCCATGTTCATGAGTGTCACGGATGACGGTTCCGTTTTTTCCGATATATAAGGTCGGCGTCTTTCCGATCACAAGGCGGACGGTATCATTGTCGTCATCCATCCGGTATACCTGTGGGATCGTCTCCGCCGCTTCTGTTGTCTCCTTCGCCGCGAATGCAGTTGCCGGGACTGCGCCCATCAGCATACACGCGGCAAGGAATGTTGCCATCCAGCGTAATCCTTTTATTTTCATACTGTTCCTCTCCTCCTGGCTGTTCTATTTTAGTTATTTGTGCCAGCTTTCCATATTTTTGCGTTTATTTCAAAATTTTGTCGATTGTTATTCTGACTTTCCCTCTATCCGGTGTTCTTCTGCTTCCACAACTGTCTCTATTTGCTCTTCTGCTGCCGGATTCTTAGATTTCCCCTCCGCCTGCGCCTCTGCCGCCGCCTGCATGGACTCCTCTAACTGCACCAGGTCCACCTCATGGTGGTTCTCCTCGATGCTCACGATCTTTTCCGTCGATGATCTTAAAGATCCGGTCCGCGTAGGTCGCCAGATTATTGTCGTGGGTAACCATCACAAGCGTCTGTTTCTGTTCTCTTACGACCTTCTGCATGAGTTTTAATACTTCCATCGTCGTCTTCGAATCCAGGTTTCCCGTGGGCTCATCCGCGAAGATGATCTGCGGGTTCATCGCCAGGGCTCTCGCGATTCCGACTCGCTGCTGCTGTCCGCCGGACATCTGGTTCGGCATGTGGGTCATAAATTTTTCAAGTCCCACAAGCTTTAAATACTGCTTCGCCCACTTGATCCTCGCTGCCCTCGGCATCCCCCGGAACGATAACGGCAGCGCCACATTTTCCACCGCATCCATCGTCCCGATCAGGTTGTAGGACTGGAAGATAAACCCGACCCGCTCTCTTCGGAAGGTCACAAGCTGTTTTTCATTCAACTTTTCTATATGCTTTCCGGCGATCACGATCTCCCCTTTTGTCGGGTGCTCCAGACCCGCCAGCATATTTAAAAGCGTCGATTTACCGGAACCGGACGGTCCGGTGATCGCGCAGAACTCGCCCCGATGGATCTCAAAACTCACACCGTTTAACGCGTAAACCTTCTCCTCGCCCATACGGTAAATCTTATACAGGTCCTTTACCTGTATCACCGCATCTTCCCTTCTGCTTGCATTCCGTCCGCCCCCTTTTTCTTAAATTTTTACAGCGTTTTTCGCCGATTCTTTTTATATTTCAAGTATATCGTTCCCATCGTGTTCTGACTATATAAAATTACTTAATTATTCTTACAATTTCTTACGTTCTTCCAAATCCGCAGAACCCACGGTCAATTCTCTCCGCAGCCATAGAAAAAGGGAATCTCTCCGGTTTTACCGAAACCGCAGAAATTCCCTTTGCGCCTTCCCTATTCCATTTTTTCCTTCTTCCCGGAAAGTCTCCTCTTAAATTCTTTCAGGTACTCTTCCAACGACACATACTGTCCATTATTTACCCGATATGACGGATTCCACATCCGCACGACCCGGACCTCTGCCTCGTCCTTCTTTGTTTCCTTCACCGGTCGGTAATCCCTGTCCGCAAAGAATACATCTCCCCGGACCAGATCCTTCCATTTCATATAGATCTCACGGTTCTTTTTCTGCTTTTTATTCTGGAAAACTTCCATAACGATCAGGCGGAAGAGATCCTCGCCGCAGCAGACCACGGTCTTTGGATTTAAGAGACGGATCTGCTTCTTGATAAACTCGATATAATACTGGCCGTAGTCCATGCTGACTTCGTCGGCCGCGCCTTTTCCACCGCGCTTATTGATATAGAGGACTGCTGCCTTTTCCCTTAGTTTTTTTCCCCGGAAGCCTGCACTCCTCACCTGGATGTTTTTCCTCCCACAGGATCTTCTGCATGCTTGTGAGATAATCCAGATATTCCACCCGGCCGGAGGGACTTTTTCCGGACAGGAAATCCGCGCGGATGTCCGATACCACCGGCATCGTCTCACCCTTCTGGATCATCTTTCTCATATTTGTCTCTTTTAATATGTAAAGCGTCCCGTCATAATGTTCCGGATCCGCGATTCCGTCGACATGAAAATTTCTCTGATCCAGCTCCGGATAGCAGGTATTCCCAAAGGGATCTTCCTCCATCTGCTGCATCAGCTCCCACAACACATAAAGTTCCTCTATAGAGCGGCATTTCGCGACCTGCCCTTCCAGAACGATCTGTTCCATCGTCTTTCTCATAGTTCCTCCACCGCACGTTTCCCCGCAGTTTTTAATTTACGTTTCCGACTTTCTCCAATGTCCTTTTTCCACGGGATTTCACAATTTCATCTGGCTGTTCTTCCTGCCCTGCAGAATTTGTCCACTTATTTTTCTTTTGTTTCTCTGCGTTCACTGTTTCATATTTTAACACAATTTTCTTAAAAAAAAATAGTGGAAATTCTGTTTCAGATTCGCTATAATAGTGAAAATGTTACAGTACACGGGCACTCCATGCCCGCGCACTGTAACAGGATTTTGCCGATGCTTCGCATTCCGAATCGGCAAAATCCGCGGTCATAACGGTATCATACGGAATTTTCAGTTCAGAAAATTCCTACCCATGAAAAGTAACGTGAAAATGCTTAAGTGCGGTCACATACGATGCGGACCGCCGTGAGGCCTGAAAGGAGATTATAAACATCATGAGACACATGTTAAATCCTCTTGACTTTTCTCTTGAGGAGACGGAAAGTCTTTTAGAACTTGCCGCCGACATTGAGAAAGACCGTTTCCGATACGCACATGTATGCGACGGAAAGAAATTAGCTACTCTCTTCTATGAGCCCAGCACAAGAACCCGTTTAAGCTTTGAAGCTGCCATGTTAAATCTTGGAGGTTCCGTTCTCGGATTTTCCTCCGCTGATTCCAGTTCCGCTTCCAAGGGCGAAAGTGTTTCCGATACAATCCGTGTTATTTCCTGTTACGCTGATATCTGCGCGATGAGACATCCAAAGGAAGGCGCCGCTTATGTAGCCTCCACCAAATCTTCGATTCCTGTTATTAACGCCGGAGACGGCGGTCACCAGCATCCCACACAGACTTTAACCGATTTATATACGATCCGTTCTTTAAAGGGCAGACTCTCCAATATGACGGTCGGACTCTGCGGAGATCTGAAATTTGGCCGTACCGTTCACTCCCTGATCAACGCGCTGTCCCGCTACGAGGGAATCCGTTTTATCCTGATCTCCCCGCCGGAATTAAAGGTGCCGGATTATATCAAAGAGAGTGTCCTTGATGCTAAAAAGTATCGAGTACCGTGAGACGACCAGTCTTGATGACGCGATGGAAGAACTGGATATCCTCTACATGACAAGAGTCCAGAAGGAGCGTTTCTTCAATGAAGAAGACTACATCCGCATGAAGGACTGCTACATTCTTGATAAGGATAAGATGAAGCTTGCGAAACCGGATATGTATGTGCTTCACCCGCTCCCGCGTGTCAACGAGATCTCTGTTGAGGTGGACGATGACCCGCGTGCCGCTTACTTCAGACAGGCCCAGAACGGCGTATATGTCCGTATGGCACTCATTATGACATTACTGGAGGTAGAAAAGCCATGTTAAATATCAGCGGAATTCAGGAAGGCGTTGTCCTTGACCATATCCAGGCGGGCAAGAGCATGGATATCTATCGCTATCTGCGCCTCGGCGAGTTAGACTGCACAGTCGCGATCATTAAGAACGCAAAGAGCAACAAGATGGGAAGAAAAGATATCATCAAGATCGAGGGACCGTTAGACTCCATCGACCTCGATATCCTCGGCTATATCGACCACAACATCACCGTCAACATCATCCGCGACGACAAGATCGCCGAGAAGCGCACCCTGCATCTCCCGAAGATCTTAAAGAACGTGATCCACTGCAAGAACCCGCGCTGCATCACCTCCATCGAGCAGGAGCTGCCGCATATTTTCTATCTCGATGATAAGGATCATGAGGTATATCGCTGCAGATATTGTGATGAGAAGCACAGTTAATTCCGCTTCCGCAGGTTGCGAAGTGCTGTAAAACGCAGAAAAGAGAACCATCCCCGGCGCGATCCGCCGGGTTTTGGTTCTCTTTTTTTCTTTCTATCTTTCTTTCATTATAATCTCGCGATCACAGCATCCACATACTCTTCTGTAGATGCCTCACCATGGAGATCTCTTGTCAGGTGCTTTCCTTCTGCAAGGACCTCATCCACTGCTTTTCGGATGCGGGATGCTGTCTCATTTTCACCAAGATACTCAAGCATCATGCATGCGGACCACAGGAATGCGGTCGGATTTGCAAGGTGCTTTCCGGCAATATCCGGAGCACTTCCGTGAACGGCTTCGAACATTGCGTAATCGGAACCGATGTTGCTGGACGGTACAAGACCAAGGCCGCCGATCAGACCGCTGCAAAGGTCGGAGAGAATGTCGCCGTAGAGGTTCTGCATTACCATCACATCAAACTGGTTCGGGTTCATAACGAGCTGCATGCAGGTGTTGTCGATGATCTTGTCATCAGCCTCAATTTCCGGGTAATCCTTTGCAACTTCACGGAAGATCGCGAGGAACATGCCGTCAGACATCTTGAGGATGTTTGCCTTGTGAACGCAGGTAACTTTCTTTCTGCCGTTCTTCTTCGCGTACTCGAAGGCGTCGCGGATGATGCGCTCAGATGCTTTCTTGGTAACGATCTTGATCGCGTGAACCGTGTTCTCATCGATCTGTTCTTCTTTTCCGACATACAGACCTTCGGTGTTCTCACGGAAGATCACGATATCCACGTTCTTAAACGGAGTTTTTACCGCATCATTGGACTTTACCGGGCGGATATTCGCGTAGAGGTCATACTTGCCTCTAAGGGTAACGTTTAAGGAACGGAATCCCTTTCCAACCGGGGTCGTGATCGGGGACTTTAAGAGAACTTTTGTGCGCTCGAAGGAAGCATACGCCTCGTCCGGAATCAGGGCACCGTTTCTCTTCCACTCATCCTCGCCGACATTGTAGATCTCATACTCAAGCGGCGCTTTTGCTGCCTCTAAGATCTTTAAGACATTGTCCACTAACTCCGGACCAATTCCATCGCCGCGAAATACTGTTACTGTGTGTTTCATGTTAAAACTCCTCCTGATTTTTTAATTCCCAGCAGACCTGCCGGTATTGTATGTGTCATATGGTATACCTGCTCTTCGGGGATCCCATGATCAAGCAGGTATTGCATATATTCTTCAATTGCAAGCTCCCAGTGCGGATTTTCTGTCTGGCCGCCGTCTGTGTCGACCATGACATTTTTGTATCCGACTTCTTTGATGATCTCAAGGTTATCCGGCAGATTGCTCTTATATGTTCCGCCTCCCATGTTCTGGGCATAACAACGCTCCAGGATCACATCGTAGTCCTTTACCATGCGGATCTGGTCTTCAACGCTCATGTCAACGACCCACCATTCCGGATGGGTGACTACGATCTTCTTCACCCCAAGGTTTCTGGCCGCTTCCACCACCGTGAAAGATTCCTCCGGCGAGATGTGCGCCGTGCCGAGAACCGCGTCATAGTCACGGATAAGCTCCAGAATCGTTTTCAGCTCCGGAACGATTGTTCTGTCTTTTACAACCTCCACGCACCGGCTCGTGTCCTGCTTCATCTTCTCCAGATAGTTCTTTGCCGACTGGGTCGGAAGCCAGACGACCTTTGCGCCCATGCGGAGTGCCACGTCAACGGCCTTCGATCGATTCCTCGCCGACCACCCGGTTCAGCGTGATCCCGCCGAACATCGTGAAGTCGTTCGTCTTCCCATGTACGATCTCATTGTGGCGGTTGCAGAGATATGCCCGGTCCACCGTCGATCCCTGATGAGTCTTGATCACGATGGCCCGCGCGCCTACACGGATCGCGGCTTCCATCAGTTCAAAATCATCATAGGCACGAAGGCGCAGATCCGGATTTGTATGAACATGCATGTCGATAACACCCTTCATAAGATCCATTCTCATCTGCTTTGTTCCTCTCTGATCATTTTTTTACTGTTGCTTTCTACGGGAATCATTTTATACTAAATTTGTTATTAAAAAAAAGGACCCAAAATCATATACCCGGTATCGATATTTCCGATATCTGCTTTTGAACATGATCCGTTACCCTGCAGGCCGTGAAATGGAGATACCGCCTACTATTCCGATATTTTCTTACCGACTATATGACTGAAAGGAAAATATATCCTATGGACCTGAAGGAATTAAACTATGTTGTGACCGTCGCAAACGAGGGAAGCATCTCCGCGCCGCGGAGAAGCTTTTTATGAGCCAGTCCAGCTTAAGCCAGGCGATCCGTGTCCTGGAGCAGGATCTCGGGACCTCTGTCTTCGTCCGCACCACCCGCGGAGTCCGGCCAACTGCCGCCGGAGATGCCTTTATTTCCCACGCAAAGCAGATCCTGCAGCAGTACCGCGCCGCATGCAGTGAGGCCGCAGACATCGAAACCTCAACGGCGG
>ENA-OQBD01001631-OQBD01001631.1-human-gut-metagenome-genome-assembly--contig:-NODE-1631-length-10128-cov-3.396560_pt1 | contig 10128 bp, 10 predicted proteins | sample MGYA00242742_ERZ504543 | MGnify/ENA primary metagenome ERZ504543 (study PRJEB26092, sample SAMD00036239) | human gut metagenome | host: Homo sapiens | study: EMG produced TPA metagenomics assembly of... | reverse complement strand
ATCATGGCGATCAGGTTCTGGCGGATTATTTGGCAAGGGATTTGGAAGTAATACGATCTCAAATGTATCTGCAAGTGATGTAAATTTGGTATCAGAAAATTCAGACAGACTTTATTTTCTCTTGTGATCGGAGAAGAATTTGGGTTTGTTGGATGTGTGGTATTTGATCATTGTTTTTGCATGCCTTGTATATCAGTGCATGAATGTGGCGAAGAAATCAGGGAATCTGATCGGAACTTATGTGGCTGTAGGAGTTGCGTGTTATATGGGATTTCAGTCTTTTATCAACATTGCAGTTGCTACAGGAACCCATGCCGAACACCGGACAGCCCCTGCCATTTTAATCAGTTATGGATTAAGTTCCTTAATGTCGGCGTCGATCGCGATAGGAATGGATACTTAATATATATTTACAAAGAAAAAGACACTAGGAGGTTCTATCTATGAATGTAGGATTAGTTGCCCATGATGGCAAAAAGAACCTGATGCAGAATTTATGTATCGCGTATCAGGATATTTTAAAAAAACATAAATTATATGCTACAAGTACGACTGGACAGATGATTGAAGATGTTGCAAACTTAAAGATCCACAAACTTCTTGCCGGCCATTTTGGCGGTATGCAGCAAATGGGATCTAAGATCTCCAATAATGAAATAGACCTCTTGATCTTTTTACAGGACCCGGCAAATAAGAAGAGAACACCAGATTTTTATAATGTTTTAAATCTCTGTGATCAGTATAATATTCCGTGTGCTACGAATCTGCCAACAGCAGAAGTATTGATCCTGGCACTGGACCGAGGAGATTTAGATTGGAGGAATATGTATAAATAGACTGTCACACGACGGTCTTTTTTTACAGAAAGCATAAAATGAAAAAATTAATTTGTATTTGTATGTCCGTCATGATGATCACATTATCTGGCTGCCAGACATCGGCGAAGACAGGTGGATTTATATCATATGATGAACATTATCAGAAGAATGAAACGGCATTAAAAGAAGATGCATTGAGTGACCGTTGGGAATCCAGAGGTTCTAAGGTAGCGGTTGTATCCAAAGAAAAGGCGGATAATAACGACTATCCAGAAGCCAAGGAAGTTCTGTTGGTTAATAATACAAAGAATAAAGTGATCGTTAGTCAGAAGGTTTTTGACCAGGCTTACCCGGCAAGTACAACAAAGATCATGACAGCATTGCTGACTTTGGAGAATTTAAATTTAAGTCAGGTTGTAACGATCAAACATGACATTACATTCCCTGATGGAGCAGCTGTGGCAATCCACCTAAAGAAAGGGGATAAGATCACAGTGGAAGCATTGTTAAATGCATTGATCATTATGTCAGCCAATGATGCAGCCGTTGCACTTGGAGAGGCAGTGGCTGGAAGTGAAGCAAATTTTGTAAAAATGATGAATAAGAGAGCCAAAGAACTTGGAGCAACCAATACACATTTTGCAAATCCGAATGGACTTCATTTAAGTGATCATTATTCTACAGCGTATGATCTTTATCTGATCTTTAAAGAAGTAGCTAAACATAATGAATTCTTTAATATTGCAGGAAGATCAAGCAGTAGGATTGAATATCTTGGTTCCAAGGGAGAACAAAAGATTTATGATATGGCTTCCACAAACCAGTATATTGCCGGAACATACACACTTCCAAGCCAGGTATATATGATTGGAGGCAAGACTGGTACAACAACACAGGCGGGTTCTTGTCTGATTCTTCTTACAAAGAATAAAGACGGTGAGGAATTCATTTCCGTGGTGTTAAAAGGCGTTACAAAATCAGCTCTTTACCATACAATGACAGATATATTATCAAAGGAAAACTAAGATGGAACGATACAAAGCTTACAGCACACATTTAAAGGAATTATATGGAGAAAAAGTATATAAATTACCAGTTAATCTTCCGGTGACTTGTCCAAACCGTATGGATGGAGATGGGTGCACTTTCTGTGGAGGTGTGGGAACCGGCTTTGAAGCTATGAACAGTGAGGTATCTGTAAGTGAACAGCTGAATGCGACAAAAGGAAAGATCACAAAACGCTATAAAGCAAAGAAATTTATCGCATATTTTCAGAATTATACGAACACATTCCTGCCGGTTGACAAGTTTGAAAAGTATCTGGTAGAAGCAGCACAGACGGAAGATATTGTAGGAATTTCGGTATCCACAAGACCTGACTGTATTACGAAGGAATATTTAGACTGTTTAAAGAAGATTTCTGAAGAATATCAGGTGAAGATCTCTATGGAATATGGACTTCAGACAGTCAATTATAAGACTTTAAACAAGATCGATCGAGGACATACACTAGCAGAATATCTAGATGCTGTGTTAATGACAGCACCATATGGATTTGAAATCTGCACTCATATTATTTTGAATCTGCCAGGAGATGACATGACGGATGTGATCGAGACAGCAAAGATTCTTTCTGCACTTCCAGTGCAGATCGTAAAATTACATTCTCTTTATATTCCCAAAGGATCAAAAATGTATGAGGAGTATAAAGAAGGAAAAATAACTCTTTGTGATCCAGAAGAATATCTGGATAGACTGGTAAACTTTATCTGTTATGTACGAAAAGATATGGTGATCGAGCGTCTATTCAGCAGAGTGCCCAAGGAAGATGCATCATTTTCTAACTGGGGCATCAGCTGGTGGAAATTAAAAGATCGATTTGACGAGATCATGGAAACAAATGATTATATGCAAGGATGTAAATTTGACTATTTAAATGGAGCAGCGCTCAGGCGATGGGAGATTTAAGAGATGGCAGCAAAACGAAGACGAAAAACAAAAATACATTGGAATATTGGAATGATCATTTTTGTAGTCATATTGGTCTACATCCTGATTAATGTCATCCTGTTTCTAGGCAAGAAAAAGCTGACTGTCTACAAGGTGACGGAAGATAAGATCACCAATACCTTATCGTTTACAGGAATTGCGATTCGTGATGAGGAACTTCTAAAGGCTTCACAAAGCGGTTATATTACCTATTATGTAGAAGAAGGAAAACGGATCAAGAAATCAGGAACGGTCTTTACGGTTGATAAAGATCAGAAGGTTCAGGATGCATTTGTAAGTCAGGTGCAGCAGCTTGAGAAAAATAAAAAAGTGATCGATGATGAAGAGATTCAGCATAAGATCACAGATTATCAGTCTGTATATAGTGATCATAAGTTCAGCACGGTTTATGATCTGAAATATGATCTCAAGAATGCAATCCTCAACTTAAGTGAAGATTCTATGAAAACAGTTATAGAAGCAGTCAAACAAAAAGCTTGGGGATACAAGTTTTGAGACACAGAAAAGTACAAGTAGTGGGGTAACACAATTTTATTCTGATGACTTTGACGGTAAGAGCGCAAAAGATATCACAAGCAAGGATTTTGACCAAAGTCAGTATCGTGTTCAGAGGTATAATACGTCCGATAAAGTAAAGAAAGGCAAAGTTGTAGCTAGGATCAACAAAAGCGAAAAATGGCAGATCGTAATTCCACTAGAAGCAGATCAGTATCGGATGTTGAAGGATAAAAATGAAGTATCAGTTCGATTCCTGCAAGATCAGACTACAGCTACAGCAACGGTGGAAGTCGCCAAAAAGGGAAGTTCGTATTTTGGATATCTTAAGTTTAATGATTACGCGGTACGTTATATCAATGAGCGCTACTTAGAAATGATGTGACGCTTGATTCCTACAAGGGATTAAAGATTCCAAACACCTCCATCGTGAAGAAGAAATTCTACCAGGTACCAGTAAAATACCTTACAAAAGGGAGATAACAGTGCGAAAGAAACAGTTTACCGTACGTGATACAAGCAACAAAGGCGATGTGACGGTGGAACAAAAGAGCTTTACGATCTATGGAAGAACGAAGGATTACTGTTATCTTGATCCAGAAGAAGTTGGAGAGAACGTAGTGCTTCAGGCAATGGATTCCAAAGATACATTTTTGATTGAGAAAATGAAGACATTAAAAGGAGTTTATTGTACAAATCAGGGATATGCGGATTTCCGTCCAATCGATATTCTGATCGAGAAAGATGATTATTCGATCATTGCAAATGATACCAATCAGGGAGTTAGTCGGTATGATTTCATTGTTCTTGATGGAACAACGATCAAGGAAAACCAGATCATATATTAAGGCATATAAATTTATAAGAATTACAGAAAGAAGGAATTGGATATGTTGATCGAACGCTATAATGAAGTAAAGAAACATGTAGAAGAAGCTTGTAAACGTGTAGGACGTGATCCACGAGAAGTGACAGTGATCGCAGTCAGCAAGACCAAACCATTAGAAATGGTAGAAGAATTAAGAAAAGAAAAAGTACTTGATTTTGGAGAGAATAAGGTACAGGAGATCAGAGATAAGTATGCAAATATCAGTTGGCCGGTAAGATGGCATCTGATCGGACATCTTCAGACCAATAAAATTAAATATATCGTGGATAAAGTAGCATTGATCCATTCTGTAGATTCCATAAAACTTGCACAGGCGATCGACAAAGAAGCTGCAAAGCATGATGTCAAAGAAGTTCCAATTCTGATCCAGGTGAATTTTGCACACGAAGATACCAAATTTGGATTGAATCCAGAAGATGTTTTTGATGTGGTGAAAGAGATTTCTGCCTTAGAACATGTAAAGATCAAAGGGTTAATGCAGATTGCACCATTTGTAGATGATCCAGAAGACAATCGTAAGTATTTCCGTGCGATGAAGCAATTATCTGTTGACATCAACAACAAAAACTTCGATAATGTAGATATGAGTATACTTTCCATGGGAATGACCAATGATTATGAGATCGCAGTAGAAGAAGGTGCGACAATGGTAAGAGTTGGAACGGCAATCTTTGGAGAGAGAAACTATAATATTTAGTGGAGGAAGATCTATGAAAGGTACAGTTGACAAACTGCTGAACTTTATGAAACTATCAGACGATGAAGAGTACGATGAAGAATATGAAGAGTACGAAGACGATGAGGAAGAAGAGGAAGAACCAAGAAGTACTTTCTCCTTCTTTAAGAAGAAAGAGCCTGAAGTAGAAGAAGAAAGCAGTAACAGCAAGATAAGTCAGCCGTTTGATAATACAATTACAGCAAGCAGAGAAGCAAAGAAACGAAGATTTACAAGTACAGGAAGCAAGGTCGTATCTATGAATGGAAGAGGCGTGGAAGTTTATGTAATAAAGCCACAGGATTTTGCAGAAGCACAGACGGCAGCTGATCTTTTAAAAGAAGGAAGAACAGTTGTGATCAATCTGGAAGGTGTAGAACTTACAGTTGCACAGAGAAGTATTGATTTTGTGGGCGGAGCAACTTATGCGATCAATGGATCCTTACAGGCAGTATCAAACAATATTTTTATTGCAGCACCAGACAGTATTGAAGTCAGCGGAGATTTAAAAAGCGAGATCATGAATGAGAATACGATCTCACCACAGTTAAAATAAAAGGTCATGAAGGAAGAAGAGTTATTAAAGAAACGTCTGATGGAATTATGTGAGAAAGCATATAATCAGAATATCTATACATATACACACTTTCTGAATGAATATGAACAGAGTATCTATCAGGATATGAAGCAAGAACTTGCTTATACACATCCAATACTTGTTGGAGGGCATAAGCATTTTACAAGGGCAGTGGTGATGTTTGGCTCAGAAGAATTATTTGGTTATCAGGGTGAGGTTCCAGTGGTTTGTGCCAGGATCTCACCTGTTTTTGATAAATTCGCAGAAGAATTAAGCCACAGAGATTATCTTGGAGCATTGATGAACCTTGGGATCGAGAGACATTTGATCGGTGATATCCTGATCGATGGGAGATATGCCTATATTTTCTGTATGGAACATATCATAGGTGTGATCAAAGAACAGCTTGATCAGGTAAGGCATACGCGAGTTTTTGTGGAAGAAGTTTCATGGGAAGAGACCGGATATGTCCCAAAAATACAAGAGAAAAGAAGGATTTGTTGCGTCCATGAGGCTGGATGTTCTGGTTTCACAGGCCCTTTTCTTTATCCAGGAATATCAGTGAGAAGCTGCTAAAGAGCCAGAAAGTATTTCATAATGGAAAGATGTGTTTATCAGGTGGACAAAAGATCAAACAGGGCGATATCATATCCGTGCGCGGATATGGGAAGTTTCTGGTGGAAGATTTAGGAAAAACATCAAAAAAAGGCCGTCAGTTTATCACACTGGCGATCTTTCAATAGGAGGAATATATGATTACACCAGTGAGGTATTAGGGAAGGAACTAAGAAGAGGATTTGGCTACAAAGCAGTCGAAGTTGATGAATTCTTAGAAGAATTAGCGAAAGACTATGAGAAAGTCTATAAAGAAAACAACGAACTGCGAGAGAAAGTATCTGCATTGACAGAGAACTTAAGCCATTACCGCACGATCGAAGAATCCTTAAAGAGAGCATTGGTTCTTGCGGAAGAGACATCCAAAGAGACAATTGAGAATGCAAACAATAAAGCACAGGCATTAGAAGCAGAAGCATCCCGTAATGCAAAACAGTTGGTATCAGAGGCAGAGGATCAGGCAGAGAAGATCTTAACAAGTGCGAAAGAAGACTTTAAAGAAGAGAAAGAACAGCATGAAAAGACGATTGAGAATTATCAGAAGCTGATCCGTAAACTGGAAAGTGATTATCAGAGCTACAAAGCCAGAATGAAGCAGTTTATCAATGGGCAGATGGATATTTTAGATAATCCCGTTTATGAGATGGAATTCGAAATTGCAGGATGTGAGCAGACAGATGGAGATGAAGAAGATGAACAGCAAAAACAATTTGGAAATGAACAATAAGATTGAGATCTGCAATGAAGGAAAGAAAGCATATGATATCGTATTAAGAGATTCCTTTGCAGACCTCCTGGACCAGATGGAATTCCTTGAAATTGAGAAGAAAAAAGTCTGCATTGTGACAGAAAGCAATGTTGCACCAATCTATTTAAAAGAAGTTTGTGAACTGATCTCATCCAAGGCTTCTAAAACGATCACATTCAGTTTTGAAGCCGGGGAAAAACATAAGCAGTTAAAGACGATCGAAGCATTATATGAAGAACTGATCATCAACCATTTTGACCGACAGGATCTGTTGATCGCTCTAGGTGGAGGAGTTGTCGGGGATATGACAGGATATGCTGCTGCAACATATCTTCGAGGCATTGATTTTGTACAGGTTCCAACAACACTTCTATCTCAGGTTGACAGCAGTATCGGTGGAAAGACTGGTGTTGATTTCTTACAGTATAAGAACATGGTTGGGGCTTTCCATCAGCCAAAACTTGTATACATCAATACAACAACCTTAAAATCTCTGCCAGAGAGAGAATATTTCTCTGGAATGGGAGAAGTGATCAAACACGGATTGATCAAAGATGCCGATTATTATGAATGGATCAAAGAAAATATAGATGCGATCAAGGCAAGAGAGCATGAAGCAGTGAAAGAAATGATCTATCAAAGCTGTCTGATCAAAGGCGGTGTGGTAGAACGTGATCCAAAGGAAAAGGGTGAGAGAGCGCTATTAAACTTTGGACATACTCTAGGGCATGCGATCGAGAAACTAAAGGATTTTACATGGCTTCATGGAGAATGTGTGGCAGCTGGGTGCTGTCTGGCAGCAGAGATTTCTTGTATAAAAGGGAATATCAGTAAAGAAGAAGTTGATGATATCAAAGGTGTTTTTGAAGCATTTGATATGAATGGATATATCAGTGAACTTTCAGCAGATGATATTGTAAAAACAACCAAATCCGATAAGAAGATGGTCGGAGATAAGATCAAGTTTGTATTGTTAAGATCTGTCGGAGATGCATATATTGATATGAGCGTGACGGATGATGAAATGAAACAAGTATTACAGGGATAAGTTTTTAAGGACGAGACATGAAGAAACAGATTCGTATTTATATATATATCATAGGGCTGATCTTGATCGATCAGTTAAGTAAAGTCTGGGCATTATCTGCACTTCGAGGTACAGAAGGGATCGCTGTGATCCCCAATGTATTTGAACTTTCTTATCTGGAGAATCGAGGGGCGGCTTTTGGAATCCTTCAGGATCATCAGATTTTCTTTGTATTGATCACAGTAGCTGCTGCAGTGATCTTAACATGGATCTATCGGAGAATACCACAGATGAAGAAATATATACCACTTCGTATCAGTTATGCATTGATCATGGCAGGAGCGTTTGGAAATCTGATCGACAGAGTATTCAGGGGATATGTGGTTGATTTCTTTTATTTTAAATGGATCGATTTTCCAGTCTTTAATGTTGCAGATATTTATGTGACCGTAACAATGATATTACTTTTGATCTTGATCTTATTTTTCTATAAGGAAGAAGATCTTGATTTTCTTAACAGGAAAGGAAAACATGGACGAGACAATAGAAATTAAAGTAACAAGTGAAATGGCAGGTAAGCGTCTGGATGTGGTGCTTTCGGAGCAGTGCAACGATCTTACGAGAAGTTATATCAATAAATTGTGTAAGGAAGAACGTGCAGCATTAAATGGCAAGACTTCCAAAGGCAATAAGAAGTGTAAAGAAGGAGATGTGATTACCTTACAGGTTCCAGAACCGACAGAACTTGAGATTTTGCCAGAGGAGATGAATCTTGATATTGTCTATGAAGATCAGGATGTTATTTTGATCAATAAGCCCAAAGGCATGGTAGTGCATCCGGCAGCAGGACATTACAGTGGTACGTTGGTCAATGGATTGATGGCACATTGTAAGGATGATCTGTCAGGAATTAACGGAGTGTTAAGGCCTGGAATCGTGCATCGTATTGATAAAGACACAACAGGGATCCTGATCGTCTGTAAGAACGATATGGCACACCAAAGTATTGCCAAGCAGTTATATGATCATTCGATCACAAGAAAATATCATGCGATCGTTTATGGAAATATCAAGGAAGAAGAAGGAACAGTCAATGCATCGATCGGAAGAAGCTTAAAAGACCGCAAGAAGATGGGAATCGTCATGGATGGAAAACATGCAGTGACGCATTATAAGGTATTAAAACGTCTAAAGAAAGGTTTTACTTATATCGAATGTCAATTAGAGACAGGAAGGACCCATCAGATCCGTGTGCATATGGCATCGATCAAGCATCCATTGCTAGGAGATGATGTCTATGGACCAAAGAAGTCAAAGTATACACTGGAAGGGCAGTGCCTTCATGCGAAGGTCCTTGGATTCGTACATCCAAGAACTGGAGAATATATGGAGTTTGAAGTGCCTTTGCCAGAGTATTTTGAAAAATTACTGAACAAGCTGGATAATTAGAACAATCATAGGAGGAAAAACGGAATGAAACTTGGATTTATCGGATGTGGAAATATGGCACAAGCAATGATCACTGGAATTTTGACACAGAAAGTCGTAAGTCCACAGGAATTGATCGTATCCAATCCACGAGAAGAAAAAACAGCGAAACTAAAAGATGAATTTGGAATCATTACAACAACAGACAACAAAGAAGTGGCAAAACAATCAGATATTTTGGTGTTATCTGTAAAGCCACAGGTATACCCGGCTGTGATCAAAGAGATCAGAGATGAAGTAAGCTCAGAACAGATCATCGTAACGATCGCAGCAGGTGTTTCTATGGAAGCAGCAGAGCGTCAATTTGGAAAAGAAGTTAAGATCGTACGTGTGATGCCAAATACGCCAGCTCTGGTAGGAGAAGGAATGTCAGGACTATGCTGTAATGAATATGTAACGGAAGAAGAGTTTGACCTGGTACATAAGATTTTTGAAAGTTTTGGAAAAGCGGAAAAGATCACAGAGAATCTAATGGATGCCGTTGTTGGAGTCAGTGGAAGTGGTCCAGCCTATGTTTATATGTTTATTGAGGCAATGGCGGATGCAGCAGTTGCACAGGGACTGCCAAGAAAGCAGGCATATACATTCGCTGCACAGACATTACTAGGAAGTGCAAAGATGGTTCTTGAGACAGGACAGCATCCAGGAGAATTAAAAGATGCTGTATGTTCTCCAGCAGGAACAACAATCGAAGCGGTTAACGTTCTTGAGAAAAAAGGAATGAGAAGTGCAGTGATCGAAGCTGT
>ENA-OQBD01001628-OQBD01001628.1-human-gut-metagenome-genome-assembly--contig:-NODE-1628-length-10140-cov-4.204734_pt1 | contig 10140 bp, 7 predicted proteins | sample MGYA00242742_ERZ504543 | MGnify/ENA primary metagenome ERZ504543 (study PRJEB26092, sample SAMD00036239) | human gut metagenome | host: Homo sapiens | study: EMG produced TPA metagenomics assembly of... | reverse complement strand
TTGATGATAGGCACATCGTTGTATGCCAAAGTCAGCAAGCGGAATAATTGCAGTAACCTTCTGGTCACGGATGGATACCGCTACCTGCTCACGCAGAACAACCACATCAAAGCTGTCCGGATACTGATAGTCTCACCCTTGACCGGAATCACATCACCGATCGTGTAAGTTTTATCGGAAGGCTGTACCTTAAAGACGTTCATAGCCTCAAGGTCATAGTAATATTCCTCGAAGATATCTCCGTTTGCCTTGAGATTTCCGTGGGCAAATGCGCATTTTAAGTCCTTGGTCTCATCGAGCGTTGGATTTTCCACAACACCACATGCGGAGGTCATGTTGGAAATACGGTCGATCAGGATCAGTTCTCCCAATGTCTTATGCTTTGCAAAAGCATCAATGACGATCTCTTCCTGCAATACCAGATCGCAGACCGCAATCTCGTTCTTGCGCAGGCGGCCAACCGGAATAAATTCACCGGTGTTGACATCAATCTTGTACTGGATATTCTTTAAGATACCCGGAATCGTACGTGTACCGAGTTTTACGAGATAATCTTTGCCGACGGTCAGTTCCTCATCGTCCATCCAGAGGATTGTTGCGGTAAATTTCTTGCTGACCGGAAGCTTCGTATCTTTTGCGAGAACACATCCGCGGGATACATCCACTTCCTTGTCAAGCTGGATGGTAACTGGACGGCCTGCATCTGCAGTCTGTGCATCTTTATCTCCGACTAAAATGCTCTTTACTTTTGCATGCTCATTGCTTGGCAGAGTCACGATTGTATCACCGACCGATACAGCGCCACTCTCGATCTGTCCCTGGAAACCACGGAACGTGTGATCCGGACGGCAGACACGCTGTACCGGCATATAGAAGCCTTCTTCCTGCTTCTTTTCGCTCACATCAATATTCTCTAAGTAAGCAAGCAGTGGCTCCTGCGTGTACCATGGCATATTGTCGGAATGGGTGGTGACATTGTCACCCTCGGTTGCAGATACCGGAATGATCTTGACACTTGCTAAATGCAGTTCCTTGGAAAGTTCCTGAATTTGGTCAACGATCTCCTTGAAACGCTCCTCACTGTAATCGACAAGATCCATCTTATTTACAGCAAATACAAAGTAACGGATTCCCATCAGTGCACAGATTCTGGCATGTCTTCTGGTCTGTACAAGCACGCCCTGCTTGGCATCCACAAGAATAACTGCCAGATCTGCAAAGGAAGCACCGACTGCCATGTTTCTGGTGTACTCCTCATGTCCTGGTGTATCTGCAACGATAAAACTTCTCTTTTCGGTGGTAAAATAACGGTATGCCACATCAATGGTGATACCCTGTTCACGCTCTGCCATCAGTCCGTCCAGAAGGAGGGAGTAATCGATTGCGCCGCCGCGGCTTCCTACTTTAGAATCCAGTTCCAGTGCTTTTTCCTGATCTGCGTAAAGCAGTTTGGAATCGTATAAAATATGTCCGATCAGTGTGGACTTTCCATCGTCTACACTACCGCAGGTAATAAATTTCAATAATCCGCTCATTTTAGAAATAACCCTCCCTCTTTCTTCGTTCCATGCTGCCGGCTGCCTCGTTGTCAATGACACGGGTGGTCCGCTCAGACTCTACAGCACTCAAGGTCTCGTCAATAATCTCATCTAATGTGGTTGCGTTGGATTCGATTCCACCGGTCAGTGGATAGCATCCCAAGGTACGGAAACGCACATTCTTGTATTCAATTTTCTCACCCGGACGAAGTTTCAGACGATCATCATCCACCATGATAATCTGTCCGTCACGCTCAATCACCGGACGCTTTGCTGCAAAATACAGCGGCACGATATCAATGTTTTCTCTCTTTATGTACTCCCAGATATCCGTCTCCGTCCAGTTGGAAATCGGGAACACACGAATACTCTCACCCTTGTTGATCTTGGAGTTATAAAGTTTCCACATCTCCGGTCTCTGGTTCTTCGGGTCCCATGCATGATTCTCATTACGGAAAGAGAAAATTCTCTCTTTTGCACGGGATTTTTCCTCGTCACGACGTCCGCCGCCGAATGCTGCAGTAAATCCGTATTTATTCAACGCCTGTTTTAATGCCTGTGTCTTCATGATGTCGGTGTACTGGCTGCCGTAATCAAACGGATTGATGCCACGCTTTACACCGTCCTCGTTGATATACTCGATCATGTTAATCCCAAGTTTCTTTGCCGTCTCATCACGGAACTTAATCATTTCCTTGAATTTCCATGTCGTGTTCACATGTAAAAATGGGAATGGCGGCTTCTCCGGATAAAATGCTTTCATGGCAAGATGAAGCATTACCGAACTGTCCTTTCCTATGGAATAAAGCATTACTGGTTTTTCACACTCTGCCGCTACCTCACGGATAATGTAGATTGCTTCCGCTTCGAGTGCATCAAGATGAGATAATTGACTCATGATCTTCCTCCTTAATATTTATTCGAATCCTTTTTATTCACAACAATTGTTTCTATTGTACCATCTGTTTTTTTAATTCGCCAGTGTAACAGATCTCCTTCCGTATGAACGGTCATCTGGCTTCCCATGCCGCCGATGTCGGCACCCAGGTAATAGGAAATTGCCTCAAACGGACACTCCTTGATACAGGAGGCACATCCCCAGCAGTCCTTCGGATACCGGATCACGGCTTTTTTGTCTTCGCCGCGCACGATCAGGCTTCCCGGACAGACATCCAGACATTTTCCACATGCCCTGCATTTCATGGAATCAATCGCGATGCTCATAGGTTTCTCCTCCTTTCACCAGATCTCTGCGGATCATCGTAATCTGGTCCCCGTTCTTTTTCGAGTTTACATAGCAGAGCCATGCATCACTCTTCTCCGGATAATCCAGATTCTCCGCGAAACTGTGCCAGCGTGTCTCCTTGCGTGCACGCAGATGTGCGATCACAGTCAAGCACACGGTCAGGCGTTCTTTCAGCTCATAGATAAACATCAGCTCATGCATATCGGCTGCCGCAAGTCCTTTTGCAAGGATCTGCAGTTTCTTTATTTTTTCTTCCGCCATGGCAAGCTGCTTTTCGTTGAACTGGTAATGGGTTCCGATTCCGCCTGCATACTGGTCCATGACTTTCTGCATGGCTTCCTCGAGTTCCTCAACGGTAAATGCCGGGTCCTGCTTTGTGAGAAATGCATCATACTCCACAATTTTATATTCAAGAACCGCTTCTTCATCAGAAGCCGCCGTATCTGCCACCTGTTCTTCGTTTAATTTCTGCACGATGGAATGTGCTGCGATCTCGCCCTCCACCAGTGCGCCGGTTACATATTTCTGTGGACAGCCGCCTGCCACATCTCCGGCAGCATAGAGCCCGTGGATCGTTGTCTCTCGTTCGGTGTCTACCCAGTAACCACTGGCGGTATGACCACCTACGATGTACGGCTCGGTTCCCTCAATTTCCACGTTCTGTTCGCTTGGATTTTTCCCGGATTCCACCCACTTGAGCGTCTGTCCCGGTGCCATGTTTAAGTATGCTTTTAAGAGCGATTCATCCTGCTCTGCGGAGATGCCTTCGGTGCGAAGATAACATGGTCCGCGTCCCTGTACGTTTTCTTCAACAGTTCCGTACACACGCTGGGAAGTAGTCAGACCGTATTTTGTCTCATACACTTCTCCGTGTGCGTTGATCTGCTTTGCTCCGACACCCTGTGCAATCGTTCCGGTCGGAGCGATCGTATCTTTACAGCGCAGGGCGATAAAGCGCATCTCAAATGTGGTCATCTCGGCTCCGGCTTCAATTCCCATGGCATATCCGGCACCGGTGTTAAACGGCGGATACCACATTTTGTGACGGGAAAAGCCAGGATTGTTCGGACGGTAAAGTCCTGCGGCTCCTCCGGTTGCAATCAGCACTTTCTTTGCGCGGATCTCGTAGGCCGTACCGTCTGCAATGGAAAAACCGACGGCTCCTTCGATCTTATTATTGTTTACCAGATAATCGGTAATGTTTAACTGGTTGATGACGGTCACATCGTCTAATTTGCTGACAGCATCTGCAAGAAGCGGCTTGAAGTTTTCGCCGTTGATCTTGATATTGCGGTTTCCTCTTGCCACATACTCGCCGTTTTCGTCTTTTAAGATGACCAGACCAAGCTGTTCCATTTTGGCGGTCACACGGTTGAGTCCTTCGGACATGGTCAAAAGCAGATCCGGCCGGACGATGCCGTCGGCATCTTTTGTGGCGTAGTCCACGTAATCCTGCGGAACATGATCTTTGGTGATATAGGCATTGAGCGCGTTGACTCCGGCTGCCAGACAGCCGCTGCGCTTGATGTTGGCTTTTTCTGCTATGATTATGGAATAATCGGATTGTTCACGGATGGTCATTGCCGCGTAGCAGCCTGCTGTGCCGCCGCCGATGATGAGGACATCCGTATGGAGTATTTTTTTTCCCTCGATTTTCATAAGTAATCCTTCCTTGTGATTAAATGTAGAAGACCTCGCCTTCCTGCATCTCTCTATTTTCTACGAGATAGGTCTGGTTTTCATCAAATATGTAAAGCCGGTAGATTAAGACATACACTTTTTCACCGATCTCTACCGGATCTTTTTCAAGTGAGCGCTCGGTGACGATCGGGATACCTCCCACATCAACGACAACATCCAGATGATTTCCTCGGAATATCACATCTTTTACGATTCCACGCTCGGCGGCACTCATGTGCTGCGGTGGCTCGCTTCTGGACATGCGGACAAATTCCGGACGGATAACTGCGTGGGTTGCGCCCTCGACCGGATCAAATCCAAGCAGGCGCTCATAATGCTCTACGATCGAGGAACGGCCGATAAACTGTGCCACGAACGGGGTGTCCGGTGATTTATAAATTTCCATCGGCGTTCCCATCTGCTCGATATGACCATGGTTTGTGATGATAATCTCATCGGCCACCTCGACGGCTTCATCCTGATCGTGGGTGACAAAAATGCTTGTAATGCCAAGCTTTACAACCATCTCGCGAAGCCAGTTGCGAAGTTCGGTGCGGACTTTTGCATCGATTGCCGCAAACGGCTCATCGAGAAGAAGTACCTGCGGATTCGGTGCAAGTGCGCGGGCAAATGCCACTCGCTGACGCTGCCCGCCGGACAACTGGTTCGGATAACGCTTTTCCATTCCGCTTAATCCGGTCAGTTCCAACAGTTCGGTCACGCGCTTTTTGATTTCTTTTTTCGGCACCTTGGCAAGTTCGAGACCAAAGGCTACGTTGTCGTAGACGGTCATATAACGGAACAATGCATAGTTCTGAAATACAAAACCGATGCCTCGTTTTGCCGCCGGCACATCGTTGACACGCTGCCCGTCAATATAGATATCGCCGCTGTTTGGTGTCTCAAGCCCCGCGATCATGCGAAGCAGTGTGGTCTTTCCGCTTCCGGAAGGTCCAAGCAGTGCGACTAATTTTCCTTTTTCAATGCCAAAGCTGACATGGTCGGAAGCCCGGAAGTTTCCGTAATTTTTACAAATATCTCTCATTTCCACGTACATAGCCTGACTCCTTACTGTATGCCTTTACTGTTTTTACTTCTATATTCAAAAATGTTTCTAAGTATCAGCACGATCACCGCAATAATGACCAGAATGGAAGATACCGCAAACGCGGAGGTGATGGAAGTATCTGTCCCCGACATATATAAGGCATCAATCTCGAGAGGAAGCGTAAAGGTCTGTCCTCTTGTCTTGGACAGTGCATTGACTGCTCCAAACTCGCCTAACGCACGCGCCGTACATAAAATGATACCATAGATCAGTCCCCATTTCATCTGCGGAAGGGTAATTTTCCGGAAAATGGTAAATCCGTTTGCCCCATAAGCGCCGCCGCTCTTCCTCATCCTTTCCCTGTGCATTTAAGATCGGGATGATCTCACGCGATACAAACGGGAAAGTGACAAAAATTGTGGCAAGCACAACACCCGGTAACGCAAACGTAATGCGGATATTCGTTCCGAAAAACTGGTTGATCGCCCGGATTGCCGGATACGTCCAGCCGAGCCGTCCGAAGGTCATCAAAAAGGCAAGACCTACAATGACGGGAGAGATTGAAAACGGGATATCGATCAGCGTGGCAAGCACCTGTTTCCCACGGAAGGAAAACTTCGTTAAAAGCCATGCCGCCACGATTCCAAAAAACGTATTGACAACTACCGCGATCACGGTTGCAAGCAATGTGACCAAAAGAGCCGAACGCACATATTCGGTTGTGATCGCCTGTATGTAAAAAGCAAATCCTTCTTTCAACGCACTGAAGAGAATCGAAAACAGGGGAAGAATCAGCATAACAAATATGAAAAGAACGCTGATGGCTATTAAGATGTATTTCGTACTTTTCTTTTGTTCCATAAAAACGAACTCCCTTTCTTAAAACGAATTGGTTGGTTCCCTGTTGCACTTACACATTGTTGGTTCTGGCTGCCTGTTTCATCTGTACAATATTCACAGCAAGCAGTAAAACAAACGACAAAATCAACATTACCAGTGCGATTGCCGTGGCACTCGCATAATCAATATATCCAAGCTTCTGCATGATCACATAGGAGATCACCTGCGTATGTTCCCTTGCACTGTTTCCGGATATGTAAATGACACTTCCGTACTCACCAATTCCTCTGGCAAAGGCAAGCCCAAATCCGGTTAAAACCGGGGGCATCATCTCCGGAAGAAGCACTCTGCGGAAGGTCTGAAACCGGTTGGCTCCAAGCATAAATGCTGCTTCTTCATACTGTCCGTCAAGTTTTTCGAGTACCGGCTGTACAGCACGGATGACAAACGGAATTCCGACAAACACCAGTGCAATGACCAGTCCCAGATGTGTGTAGGATACTTTGATGCCAAGTTTTGCAAGCGGAGTCCCGAGGATTCCGTTTTCGGAATACATTTTAGAAAGTGTGATACCTGCTACCGAAGTCGGCAGTGCAAACGGAAGCTCAATACAGCCATCGAGGATACGTTTTCCCGGAAACTCATATCTTACAAGCACCCAGGCAATGATCACACCGAACACACTGTTTATAAGTGCCGCAATAAACGAACATCCGATGCTGGTCGCAAATGCATGCCGCACGGTCGGCTTCGTGATCAGGGACCAGAACTCTGCCGGACGCAGTTTTAATGCGGAAACCATCACAGATGCCAGCGGGATCAGCACAATCAGGGAAAGCATTGTCACTGTAATTCCCAATGTGAGGTGATACCCCGGTATCACACGTACTTTTTTTGTCTTATTCGTTGCCGTAGATTTCATCAAACATTGCTCCATCGTCAAAATAGTTCTTATATGTTTCGTTCCAGCCGCCGTAATCTTTGATCGTATATAATTTCACATTCAGGTCAAAACGGTCGGAAAATTCCTTCAGAATTGATTCATTGCTCGGGCGGTATCCATATTCTGCCACCAGCCGCTGGGCATCATCCGTGTACAGATAATTCAAATATTCCCTGCTGACTTCCTGCGTGCCGTTGGCATCCGCATTGTCATCCACAACCGCCACACTCGGCTGTGCCAGAATACTGACACTCGGCGTAATCATCTCATATTCATCCGGATAACTTTTCATCGTGGTAATTGCCTCATTTTCCCACGCGATCAGCACATCCCCTTTCTGGTTTTCCACAAATGTGGTAGTGGAACCGCGTGCTCCGGAATCCATGACGGAAACCTGCGAGTAAAGTTTCTGCAGAAATGCTTTCTGCTTATTCTCATCACTGGTCTGCTCCTTTATATAGGAAAGTGCTGCTAAAAAGTTCCAGCAGGCACCACCACTGCTCTTCGGGTCCGGGGTGATGATCTCGACCTTTTTATTTACCAGATCGTCCCAGTCTTTGATCTGTTTCGGATTGCCTTTCCGGACGAGGAAAACAATCGTCGAAGTGTATGGGGAACTGTCATCGGCAAATTCCTGTTCCCAGCCTTTTTCAATCAGTCCGGTCTGCTCGATCAGTGTGATATCATGCTCAAGTGCCAGTGTCACGACATCGGCGTTACATCCCTCTACAACGGAACGCGCCTGTGCACCGGAACCTCCGTGGGATTGAATAATATTCACTTCTTTTCCCGTTTTTTCCTTATAATATTTCTCAAACAGAGGATTATATGCTTCATAAAATTCTCTTGTCGGATCGTAGGAGACGTTGGTAATTGTCCGTACATGACTCTTTTTGCTTCCGCATCCGGTACATCCAATCAACAGAATGGCTACCATGGACAGTACCGCTATTTTCTTTACCATTGAAAATGATTTTCGCTTCATGCTCCCGCCTCCCTCGACTTTCGTTTATCATACCCCTTAATTCCTATCATGTCAATAGGTATTGTAGGAATAATTTTCCTTTCTTTCTACGGTACCATGGAAAGATTGAATTTTGCTTGAATCTCAATGCCGGGATTTTTATGGACAATTAAATTGCTGGTTAACTGCGTGGTCTGGGACCTTTTGAGTTTCTTAAAAGGGACGGATTTGCGGAGATTGTTCTAAATATAAGTTTTTTCAATGCGACGGAAGAAGGGGGACATTCTCTTTCTCCAGAAAAATTTACAAGTTAGCTCTGGCGTTGGTTTCAGGTACGTGGAGTAAAGTTTTTCAGTTTGCGCAATTCACTATGGGTTGTGAGTGCCAGAGCAAGTTGCAAATTTGTTCTTCCGAAAGAAATGTCCCCCTTCTTCCTGTGGATTGGAAAACTATAAGAAAAAGAATGATGCCCGCAAATCCTGTCTGTGGAACAAACATAAAGGCACCAGAACCTGCAGTTAAAGGGACGCCTCAAAAAGGAGCTACGAATCCCATGAACTGGAATAAACATAAAAATACCCTGTTAAAATCACTTGATGATAAGGCCGGGTATCTATAGATGAAAAATTAAAGTTTTAGGTGACGGTTTTCCGAAATTTTAAGGCTTGAAATCAGGAAATGTCACCTATATAGTAAAAATTGCCTTTCCAGATACCGCTTTTTTTAGTAAAAAGTGGTATCTGGAGAAGCAATTTTTGATCTATAGAGACTTTCCGGTATCTGAATGTTAAATTTTCAGCGTGTAGGTACCATAATGGTATCTTTTACATGAATTTTATTGGCATAGATACCACGGTGGAATTTTTTACTGAATTTTATTGGTATAGGTACCGCAATGGTATCTTTTACATGAATTTTATTGGCATAGATACCACGGTGGAATTTTTTACTGAATTTTATTGGTATAGGTACCGCAATGGTATCTTTTACGTGAATGCTATTGGCATAGATACCACGATGGCATTTTTCCTATGAATTTTAATTATATAGAACCCATCCTTTATTTATAAGTTTATAATGCCCGATCATATAAAGGCTTCAATAGAACGATTGTTTCACAAAATACCGGCAATGAAATTTCCACCTATTAGCATGTCAGGATTCCAAAGTATTTATCACTTTACCGTAAACGCTCATTGCACGCATTTCCTTCCGGGAGCGCCTTTAACTGCAGGTTCTGGTGCCTTTATATTTGTCAAACTTACCTGAAATCAATATCGGCGTTAATTTGTAAATTTTTCTGGAGAAAGAGAATGTCCCCCTTCTTACGTCACATCGAAAAAACTTATATTTAGAACAATCTCCGCAAATCCGTCCCACTTGCCAAACCCCAAAGGCGCCAGACCCCGCAGTTAACCAGCAAATTAAATGACATTGCCATATACAAAAAGATAAAAAGGTTATAAAATATCTACGTCTGCAGCCATTTCCGGATTTTTTCCACATCCGTTTTTCGCAGATCCCCATGAATATTGGATTCAAACGTTACATACTCATAATCTTTCTGATTTTTCTTTAACTGTTTTACCAGCTTATCCGCCTGTTTGATCGACACCTTATCATCTCCTGTCGTATGGAAAATCAAAAGCGGTGCATTAATCTCATCTGCCCATGCAACCGCGGAACGCCTGCTGTATTCCTCCGGCAATTGTTCCGGTGTCCCCCCGATCAGCTCCGTAAGCAGCGATCTCATATCTTCGCGTTCTTCGTAGTTCATGGTACAATCCGCAACTCCGGCAACAACAACCGCTTTGTGGATGCGCCGGTCTTCGCGCAATGTTTCATAGGTCATCATTCCCCACGGGAAACTCCAAACATATT
>ENA-OQBD01001626-OQBD01001626.1-human-gut-metagenome-genome-assembly--contig:-NODE-1626-length-10149-cov-2.574536_pt1 | contig 10149 bp, 9 predicted proteins | sample MGYA00242742_ERZ504543 | MGnify/ENA primary metagenome ERZ504543 (study PRJEB26092, sample SAMD00036239) | human gut metagenome | host: Homo sapiens | study: EMG produced TPA metagenomics assembly of... | reverse complement strand
GATTGGTGGTTTCGGCATTAGGATTCGGCCTCGATTCCTTGCGATTGCGCGCCACGTCCGGCGGCAAGCATGGCCGCCATCGCCGCGATATCACCGTCCGTCTCCTGCGATTGCGCACGCAGCGCGGTTCTTGTATTTTAAATGTTTGTATCAATTGTCCGAGAAGTATTTTTATGACCGTAAATATACGATTTATTTGTTAATTCTTGAATACGATACGACTATAAGCATGGTATAAGACGGAACAAGTCTACTAAAGTCATGAAATTATATATTAGGTGAAAGTGAGAGCGTGCTAAGAAAGGCGGATTGCCCTAAAATCACTTTCTGGGCAATCCTATAGGTTATTTCAAATATGAATAAAACGAATGGCCTATTCACGTCCTCCGCCTAAGGCTTGATAGAGGTTAATAACCCCTTGGATTTCCGTGAAACGATTAGCCACTTGGGTTAGTTGGGCATTTAATAATCCTTGTTGTGCTGTGAGTACTTCTAGATAGGTTGTCGTTCCGTGCTGCATAAGTAGGGAGGTACTTTTATAGGCTCTTTCGAGAGACTCTATCTGTTTTTCAAAGTACACAGCTTGTCACGTGCTGTATGATATTGCACCAAAGCATCGTTAACCTCGGTTCCTGCGTTCAGTAAAGCTTGCTCAAACTCAACCGGGCCTCTTCTTGTTGCGCTTTGGTGATTTTCAGTTGTCCTAGAAGTTGTCCTCTGGCAAAAAGTGGCTGGGTGAGTGAGCCTACTGCCGAGGCCCAGAAACTTACCCGGATTGGTGATGACTGCACCTGCCGAGTTAGTCCAGCCGGCCGAACCACTTAGGGGTAATAGAGGGATAAAAAGGCGAAACGGGCTTGATTAGTGGCGTAAAATGCACTTTCCAGAGCATGTTCCGCTGCCCTTACATCAGGGCGGTTTGATAATAAATAGACGGGTATGCCTACTGAGAAATGTTTCGGCAGTTGCTGGTTTTCCAATTCACCTCTTTGTATGGTATGAGGTGTATCAGCCAGTAACAATACAAGGCTGTTCTCTACCTGATTGATTTGTTCTTTCAGGTCGAGGATGGATGTACAGATGCTGTAGTACGTAGCTTCCAATTTGGGAAACAGCTGTTTCGTTTACTATGCCTGCATTCATTAAGGCACGGGTGGAATTGACCGTCTCTTTTCCCAGGAGGAAGCGGTTTGCTCTGAGATCTTCAACTGAGCATCCAGCATAAGCAGGGAATAATAAGTATTAGCTATTCCGGCGATTAGCTGTGTACGTACCGCTTGCCGATAATCTTGACTTTGTGCGTAAAGAGCTTGCGCCTGCTTTTTGGCATTGCGCATTTTACCAAATATATCCAGTTCCCAACTGGCTGTTATCGGAATCGAATAAGTCTGTGTAGCCTTATGGGAGTCGAAACTGCTCACCGCTCCTTGAGGAGCGAAAGCGAAGGCAGGCAGGAAAGCTAGCTTGGCTGACAGTAAAGCTGCTTCAGCCTCCTCTACACGGAGTTGTGCGGAACGATAGTCTGTGTTGTTTGCTAGGCCATGCTCAATGAGTGTTTGGAGCTGCGGGTCGGTGAAGACCTCCCGCCAGCTCATGTCTCCCAAGGATACAGTATCCGTTTGAGCGGTGGCCTCTGAGCCGTACAGATCTGCGGAAACCTCAGAAGCCGGTTTGTATTTTGTATATATACCACAGCTGTTTAACATAACGCATGATACAGCTAGTGTGATGATATGTCGTTTCATTCTTTTTCTATAATTGTAATTAATGGGATTCTCCCGATTTATTTATGATTCTCGCGTTCGTTTGCGCTCTTTTCTTGCTCTTGCAATACCTGTAGGTCTGCCTCTACTTCCATCGGCTTGCGGATCTTCTCTTGTAAGAACTCGAAAGCGATGTAGAATACTGGTACAACGAAAAGTAAGGCCAATGTACCGATAGCCATACCGCCGACTACACCAGTACCCAACGAGGAGTTACCGTTGGCGCCGGCTCCACTCGCAAACATCAACGGAAGCATACCGAAGATCATCGTCAATACGGTCATCAAGATAGGACGCAGACGTACTTGGGCGGCGGAGTAGGCTGATTCGATAATACCCATGCCCTTCCGACGGCGTTCGATGGCATATTCCGTAATCAAAATGGCGGTTTTTGCCAATAGGCCGATTAACATAATTACACCGGTTTGTAGATAGATATTGTTTTCCAATCCGAATAACTTAGCGAAGAGGAATGACCCCATCAATCCGAAAGGTACGGAAAAGATGACAGCGAACGGGATTAGGAAACTTTCGTATAGGCATGCGAGAATCAAGAAAATCAACAGGATACAGATCGCATAGATGAATATAGTCTGTGTACCTCCGGATGCTGCCTCTTCACGCGATATACCTCCATATTCGTAGCCATAACCGGCAGGTAGGCTCTGGTTGGCTACTTCTTTGATTACTTGCTGCACCTCTCCCGTTGAGTAACCCGGAGCTGGGTTCACGTTTACGGTAATGGCACTGAATAGGTTGAAGCGGTTCTCCACTTCTGATCCCATAATCCTCTTAAGAGTGACGAACTGACTGATAGGAGCCATCTCCGTCCCGTTGCGTACGAACATATTGTCTAATGCTTGCTCATCGAGACGATATTCAGGAGAGGCTTGCAACATCACGCGATACACTTTACCGAATTGGTTATAGTTGGAAATATAGGCACCACCGCAATAGCTACCGAGAACATCCAATACGGAAGCGGGCGAGATACCGGCTCGTTTACATTTGGCGGCATCTACATCTACAGAGATCTGCGGGAAGTTCATGGCGTAAGAGCTATAGGCCATCGCTATTTCCGGGCGTTGGTTCAAGGCTCCGAGGAATTGTAATACTGAGTTATAGAAAATCGTCTTATCGCCTCCGGTCTTGTCCTGCATGTTCAACTCAATGGAGTTACCCATGCCGTAACCCGGGATCATACTAGTTTGGAAACTAAAGATCTGTGCTTCCTTGATTTGATGGAATTGTGCGTTGAGCCGGGCAATCACCGCATCGGCGGTGTGCTCTTTTCCCTTACGCTCATCCCAGTCTTTCAGTCGGATGATAACCGAACCGTAAGAGGCTCCTTGTCCGGAGATAAGCCCATAACCGGCAATGCGGGCATAATGCTCGATCTCTGGCGTACTTTCCAGGATTTTTTCTATTTTGGCCATTATTAGCTTGTTTTCTTCTAGCGTGCTACCCGGAGCGATGGACATGTTTACCATGATCGCACCTTGGTCTTCTTGAGGGACCAAACTGGTTTTTGTGGTCATCATCATCCAGACCAACAGCACAAGCGTAGCGATTAATGATACCCATACCATCCAACGATGGTGGATGAAAAACATCACGCCTTTCTTATATTTTTCTAGCACAGCGTTGAACGAGGCGTTATAAGCGGCACGTACACGGCCGTTGATACTCTTGGTACTCTTGTTGCCATCGGATGGACGCATCATAATAGCGCAAAGCGCCGGGCAAAGTGTCAAAGCCGAGATCATGGAGATACCAACGGAAGTTGCCATGGTCACACCAAACTGAGTATAGAAAATTCCGGATGTACCTCCCATGAAAGTTACAGGGATGAACACTGCCATAAATACGCAGGTACAAGAAATGATCGCCATGGTAACATCGCCCATGGCATCTTTAGTCGCTTGATAGGGCGACTTATAGCCGACGTCGAATTTCGCCTGTACCGCTTCTACTACGACGATCGCATCATCCACCACCGTACCAATAGCCAATACCAACGCAAAAAGAGTCAAGATGTTGATACTAAATCCTGCCGCAACCAAGCAAGCGAAGGTTCCGACCAATGAGACAATGATCGAGATAGAGGGAATTAACGTACTCTTGAAATCCTGCAAGAAGAAGTAAACCACTAAGATCACGAGAATGATTGCGACGATTAGGGTCTCCACCACATTATAGATAGAGGCGAAGAGGAAGTCATTGGAACTCATCATAGTCATGAAAGAAGTTCCTTTCGGCAGATCCTGCTCAAGTTCGTTCAGCAAGTTGGTGATCTGTTCGTTCACGGCGGTAGCGTTAGAGCCTGCGGTCTGGAAAATCAAGAAGGTTACGGCTGCTTTACCATCCATTTTATTATCGAATCCATAAGTCAAAGTTCCGAGCTCTACATCTGCGATATCCTTTAGCCGTAGGACTGATCCATCATTTTGTGATCGGATGACGATCTCCTTAAATTCGTTGACATCTTTTAGGCGTCCGCGGTATTTCATCGTGTATTGGAATACGTTTTGTGAGTTCTCGCCTAATTGGCCTGTTGGAGCTTCCAGGTTCTGTTCGCCTAGTACGGCAGTTACGTCTGATGGTACCAATCCATATTGAGCCATACGATCCGGCTTGAGCCAAATACGCATACTGTAAGCATCACCTAACATCATCACATCTCCCACACCTTCGATACGTTTGATTTGTGGAATAATGTTAATGTCCAAGTAGTTGGCAAGGAATGTTTGGTCGTAGCGACCATCATCACAGACTAATGCGTCGATCTGTAAGAAACTCGTCTGGCGTTTTTGAGTGGAGACACCAATCTTGGTTACCTCGGCCGGTAGTAAGCCTTGTGCCTTAGAGACTCGGTTCTGCACATTAACCGCTGCCATGTCGGGATCAGTTCCCTGTTTGAAGAATACCTCGATAGTTGCAGTCCCTGCGTTTGTAGCGGTAGAAGTGATGTACATCATATTTTCCACACCATTGATGCTTTCTTCCAAAGGCATGATGACACTGTTCATCACAGCGTTGGCATCTGCGCCGGTATAGGTAGCTGATACATTTACTGTTGGCGGAGCGATATTCGGATATTGCTCAACAGGTAACGAGAAAAGCGAAATCAGCCCGACTACCAAGATCAGGATGGAAATGGATATAGCCATAACAGGCCGTTTGATAAATATATTCCCTTTCATAATGCACTGATTTCTTTTTATTTAACTTGTGTTCCCTCACGTACCAATCCGGCTCCTTGTGATACGATTTCTTCACCGGCTTTCAGTCCGTCTAATACGACATACTCGCGTCCATCGTTCAATTCAGCTACCGTGATCAAGGATGAGACTGCTTTGCCATCCACTACTTTATATACCATTGTTTTATCCTGTAGACGTATTGTCGCTTCCTGTGGGATTACGATACAATTCTCATATGTACTGGGGATGATTACCGCTCCAGAGGCTCCGCTATGTAGTAGGCGTGCCTCGTTTGGGAAGACAGAACGGACGGTTACCGTACCGGTCTGGCGATCGATCACGCCGCTGATCGACTCGATCTTTCCTTTATGTTCGTAGATGGAGTTGTCATTTAGTCTAAGTTCTACTTCCGGCATGTTCTTCAGTGCGTCATCCATGGAACCATATTGACGGGTCAAGGATAAAAGCTGGTTCTCATTCATAGAGAAATACACATACATGTTCGAGTTGTCGGATACTGTAGTCAATGGCTGTGGAATATTGGCGCTGACTAAGGCTCCGACCCGATAGGGTAACGCTCCTACCACTCCGTCACTCGGACTTTTTACTTCGGTATAAGAGAGGTTGTTGCGGGCGTTTGTCTCTTGAGCCTCAGCTTGTGCCAAAGCTGCTTGTGCGGTGAGATAACTGTTCTCGGAGGTCTTTAGGCTGAACTCTGATACTACTTTCTGGGCATATAGCTCTTTATTGCTGTTGTAGGTTAATTCCGCCGTGGCTAAGCCTGCCTTTGCTGATTTAACGTTGGCTATAGCCGTATTCAAGGCTGCCTTGTAGGGTACTTGGTCTATGACGAAAAGAATTTGTCCTTTCCGGACTTTCTCACCTTCTGTTACGCAAAGGCGCTCGATAGTTCCGGATACCTGTGGATAAATATCGATATCCTGCCGTCCACGGATCGTGGCTGAATAAGAGGTAGAGAATTTCTTGTCACTTACTGTTATTTTCATTGTTGCATAATTGGCATTCATTGGAGCTTGAGGTGTTTGTTTGCAAGACACCAATACTGCCGTAAAACCGACTAATCCTATTAGTCTCATCCATTTTGAACTCATAACCATTTGTATATCCTTTTAAAATTCCGCGCAAAGTTAAAAGGAGATAGCTCATTTTTATATACCAAATGTGCTGGTGAAGTGTTCTGATTGTAATATCTTGTAGTATGGTTTCTCAAAAAGAAAGTATGAGATGCTTTTATAGCTTATTTATAAGATGCTTTCTGTATTGGGTAGGCGACATACCCGTGTGTGCCTTCACGTATTTCCCGAAATATGAGAGATTGGGAAACTCCAAATAATTGGCTATTTCCTTAATGGATTTTTCAGAGTATTTAAGTAGCTCGGTGATATCCTCTATGATAAATTCATTAATGATATCGAAAGCTGTCTTTCCACATACCTGTTTACATATCACCGAGAGATATTTGGTAGTGATAAAGAGCTTATCCGCATAGAAAGAGACGGAGCGTACTTTTACTTTTGATTTAGATAGTAATTCTATAAATCGATTGAATAAAAGATCGCCTTGCTTGAACATCGTGTTGTTTCTGGATATACAATATGTATCCAAATTACCTAGCAACTCATAGAATATAGCGCTGATAAGGGCAGACATGATCCCTTTCTGATAAGGATTGTCTGTTGCTTTTATCCTGGAACCAATTAATTTATGATATAATTCGAAGATTGCTTGCTCCCTTTTGTCCTATTGGCAGGACTGGGATTTTGTTCGAGATAAAAAAACTTGTCTCGTGTGCCACCACCCAAGCTGACTAATCTCCTGACTATATTCATGGAGATAGCGATCCCCTTGCATTCCAAATCATCACTACCGATAGCATTGCGAAGTACGGTCAGAGGAAGGCAACACAGAACTTCGTTGGCTCGGATTATCCGTGTCTTGGTATTCACGTCTACTTGCAATGTGCCTTTTGTGCATATCAACAATTTTAATGCGTCAATCTTGACAGGCTTGGCATGGGGCACATGAGGAAGGCGGAGGCGATTGGCAAATGCTATATCTCCATCAATATAGTCAAGCACAGCGTTTTGCGATAAATCTTCTATGGTTAGCTGACGTACTAGTTCTGTTTGCATGTCTTCAGGACTTTTTCCAGTTTTGGCAAAAATAAGGAATTAAGTACCACAAACTTTGTAGGTACGCATAATTTAAGACCTTTATAACCTTAATTAAAAAATGAGCTCGGTTCGATGCCGAGCTCATTAAGGAAGGGTTATGAATATCTATTTTTATTTACTGCGTTTTTTCTTTCCACGAGGAGCGTCCTCATAGAATTTATCGCTTCGGTTTGTCATCGCCACGGCCGGAACGTCTACCGCCACGGTCTCCACGGTCGCTTTCCCGACGGCTATCTCTGCCTTTTCTACCGCTATCCCGTCGGTCTCTGAAACCGTTTCCGCTACGGCTACCTCCACGGCTACCACGACTGCCTTTACCACCTTCGCCTTTCGCTTGCGCCGGTTCTACGGAGATACGTCGTCCGTCTACCTCGAAGCCGTTCATCGAGTCCATGACACGGTTGGCTTCTCCCTCTTCTACCTCGAAGAATGAGAAATTATCACGTAAGTCGATACGACCGATACGAACCTTACCCGGTACACACTTATTAACCAACTCTATAAGTTGAGGAGGTGTAAGCTCGTCTGTCTTTCCAAAGTTGATAAAGAAACGGGTGTAGCCTTCTTCCGCTTCGCCTCTACCACCACGTTTGCCTCTTTCTCTTGGGGCGCTCTCGTCTACAACCTCGATATCATCGTTATCTTTATAATAGTCGATCATCCGGTTGAACTCCAAGGATACGACACGCTTGATGATATCTTCCTTATCCAGCCATTCCAATTTACGGTAGATAGAAGGCATCAAAACTAGCGATTTCCTCCTCGTTCACTTTCACTTTCTCGATCTGGTCCACCAAGTTGAACAATTGCTTCTCACAGATTTGCTCACCGGTAGGCATCTTGCCTTTATCGAATTTCTTGTTAATGATTCGTTCGATCTCGCGGATCTTGCCTTTTTCCCTTACGTGGCAGATAGAGATAGCGATACCCGTTTTTCCCGCACGGCCGTACGTCCGCGGCGGTGGGTATAAGATTCTACCTCATCCGGCAGACCGTAATTGATTACATGGGTTAAGTCATCCACGTCCAAACCACGTGCGGCTACGTCCGTAGCGACCAATAACTGGATATTCTTGATACGGAACTTCTGCATCACGTAATCACGTTGCGCTTGGCTCAGCTCGCCGTGCAAGGAGTCGGCGTTATAGCCGTCTTGAATCAATTTATCGGCGATCTCCTGTGTCTCCTTACGGGTACGGCAGAAGATGATACCGTAGATGTTCGGGTAATAATCGGCTAGACGTTTCAACGCGAGATATTTATCCTGCGCACGAACCATGTAATAGATATCGCGGATATTCTTGTTTCCCTCGTTCTTCCTGCCAATGACGATCTCTTTCGGGTCCTTCATGTATTTCTTGGTGATAGAGGCAATCTCTTTCGGCATGGTAGCGGAGAAGAGCAGCATATTGCGGTTTTCCGGTATAGCCGCCAAGATCTCGTTGATACTGTCGGTGAAACCCATGTTCAACATCTCGTCCGCCTCATCAAGAATGACGTTCTTTACGTTGCTTAAGTCAACCGTCTTGCGGTTCATCAAGTCGATCAAACGTCCCGGGGTAGCCACTACCACGTGTACGCCTCTCTTCAGTGTCTTGATCTGGCTCTCTATACTGGAACCTCCGTATACAGGGAGAACCTTCAGGTTATCGATGTATTTAGAATAATCGTTCAAATCGTCCGCTATCTGTAGGCAAAGCTCGCGTGTCGGACAAAGGATAAGCGCTTGAGGCTGATATTGAGAGATATTGATCTTTTGCAGGATCGGCAGGCCGTAAGCGGCTGTCTTGCCGGTTCCTGTTTGTGCCAATGCGATTACGTCGTTATCTTCTCCCAGTAAGAAAGGAATCACTTCTTCCTGTACGGGCATGGGCGATTCGTAGCCCATCTCTTGGATTGCCTTTAATATCGGTGCGGCAACTCCTAATTCTTCAAATGTTTTCAAAATGCGATTGTGTATATATGATAATATTCAGTGGCCGCAAAGGTACGTAAATAATTCGGATTCTATAGGATTGTTATGCTAAATTCGCTAAAAATCAGCGAACCACGGATGGTTTTTACCTATTGGGAGAGGGTGGGCACCTCGGTCGCATGCGAACCGTGTCGTTTATTTGTTAGCGAAACAGCTCTTGTCTGATCTTTCTGATAGAAATAGGGCGTATATCGTGACATGTCCTTTTTCTTGATACTATGATATAGCCGGAGGGTAAGGGGATAAAGTGGTGCTTTGGGGGAAAATAGTGCCTTTTCCAAGTGTGATAGGTGGCGAAAGACCGTTTTTCGGTATCTTGTTAATCAATAGCTGATTGCGAAATATTTCTTCCTTATTTGCGAGCGAGCCGTACTAAGTCCCGGAATATTCGATTCTCTGAGGCTTTAGATTACAATGTGTCAAAAAGTGACAGTTTGTTAGAAACGGTCTGAACGGAGATTTTCTATGGATTAAGATAAATGAAAAGTTAAAAGACTTTTTGTTGTATATATTAAGGCCGTCTTGAGCCTGTCTTGCCCGATGAACCTGCTTGTTGCCATGATGGAGGAATCAAGCACTGTGATTTGTTACCGTTTATAAATCTAAAATAGAGAGCTTATGAAAAAATGAAAGAATGATTATTGCTTTTTTGAGTTTACTTTTCCTGTTGCCGGGATGCAGGAAGAGAAAACACAAAGTGTCTTTGATGCAGATGAGTTTGATTGTGTTGGTTGGCCACACATTAGAAAAGGGTTTACTATTACAAAATGTAAATTGTGAGGCAGAGGGAATATTCACGATCCGTAAGAATCGTGTTGAATAAGGTTAAAAAACTCATATATGCCAAGCTGGCGTTCCAACTTGTTAAAAAACAAGTTTTACGGTAACCTTTGGTGCATCTGTTCATAATGAATGCAAGAAACAGTTTTTCACGGGTTAAGAAGAATGTCAGGATTCCTTTATCAAGGTAAGAATATAGAGTTCTCACGGACATATCGAGTTCTGGATGATTC
>ENA-OQBD01001625-OQBD01001625.1-human-gut-metagenome-genome-assembly--contig:-NODE-1625-length-10151-cov-11.364126_pt1 | contig 10151 bp, 6 predicted proteins | sample MGYA00242742_ERZ504543 | MGnify/ENA primary metagenome ERZ504543 (study PRJEB26092, sample SAMD00036239) | human gut metagenome | host: Homo sapiens | study: EMG produced TPA metagenomics assembly of... | reverse complement strand
GAAGAAAAAAAGTAATCGCGATTGTGTGTGCAGTCGCAGTGCTGGCGGCAGCCGGAGGGGGAGTGACATGGCATTTCCTTGGAAACGGTACAAAAGAGGACGATAACGTCGTCTATGTCAATACTGTAAAAGCCCTGACCAATCTGGGAACTGGAAATGGAATGGAAAACCGCTATGCCGGTGTTGTGGAGTCGGAAAATACCTGGAAAGTAGAGAAAAACAGCGAGAAAAAGGTAAAGGAAGTTTATGTGGAAGTCGGTCAGGAGGTTCAGGTCGGAACACCGCTGTTCTCCTACGATACCGAGAAATTCCAGAGTGACCTCGAGCAGGCGCAGCTGGATCTGGAACGCATAAACAATGAACTTTCAAGTATGAATACCAATATCAACCAGCTTTACAAAGACAAAAAGCAGGCATCAAAAGACCAGCAGGCAAGCATCACACTGGAAATTCAGGAAGCGGAGCTGGATTTAAAGAAAAAAGAATATGAAGGAAAATCAAAACAGGCGGAGATTGATAAATTAAACGATAACATCACCAATGCGACCGTGATCAGTGAAATCGCCGGTGTCGTAAAATCAATCAACAACGATGACAGCAGCGCCGGCGCTTACTCCGGTGACAGCTCCGACAATTCCTTCCTGACTGTTCTTGCAACGGGAAATTTCCGTGTAAAAGGCCAGATCAATGAACAGAATATGAGCGACGGTTCGATTACGGAAGGAAGCCAGGTGATCGTGCATTCTCGTGTAGATGAGAATCAGACCTGGACCGGAACCGTGACAAAGATTGATCGGGAAAATGCAAAGACCGGCAATAACAACATGTACAGCAGTTCCGGCGATGGCATGACACAGTCGAGCTCCTATCCGTTCTATGTACAGCTTGCCGGAACGAATGGTCTGATGCTCGGCCAGCACGTTTACGTAGAGCCGGATGTCGGCCAGCAGGAAGTCAAAACAGGAATCTGGCTGTCTGACTCCTTTATCAACGATGTCGACAGCAATCCTTACGTCTGGGCCGATAATGGAAAAGGCAAACTGGAAAAACGAAGCGTAACGCTTGGAACGTACGATGAAAACATGATGGAATATCAGATCACCGACGGCCTTGCAGAAGATGATGCAATCACCTTCCCGGAGGACGGTCTGGAAGAAGGGATGAAGACCGTAGTCAGCACCGACGGATCACTGGGACAGAGCAATCCGGCCGGCGGCGAGGATGACGGTATGCTTGACAACGACGATGGAATGGTCGACGACGGTATGAAGCAGGATGAAAACGGCATGGTTGACAATACCATGGACGGCGCAGAGTACAGCGGTGAGGAAGATACAACGAACGTGATCGGCGGCGCCGACAATGGTGATGCAGAACCGGCAGACACACAGGAAGCCGGATCAGCAGATGACGGGGAGGTGCAGCCGTGATTCTGGAATTAGAGAATATCTGTAAAGAATATATGCAGGGCAAAATCCCGGTTCCGGTTCTGAAAAACATCAACTTCTCCATGGAAGAAGGCGAGTACGTTGCGATCATGGGTCCTTCCGGTTCCGGAAAAACAACACTGATGAATATTGTCGGCTGCCTCGACCAGGCGACGAGCGGACGGTTGATCCTCGACGGACAGGATATCAGCAAATGCAGTGACAATCAGATGTCCGATATCCGCCTGCAGAAAATCGGGTTTGTTTTTCAGAACTTTCAGCTTCTTTCAAGACAGAGCGCGATGGAAAACGTATGTCTGCCGTTAACCTATGCAGGTGTACCGAAAAAAGAGAGAAGAGAGCGTGCGGCGATTGCCCTCGAGCGCGTAGGACTTGGCGATCGCATGGATTTTAAGCCGACGCAGCTTTCCGGTGGACAGAAACAGCGTGTGGCGATTGCACGGGCAATTGTCAACCATCCGAAAATTCTGCTGGCTGATGAGCCGACGGGAGCACTCGATTCCCATTCCGGCGAGCAGGTCATGGAGCTGTTCCAGAGCCTGAACGACGAGGGCGTCAGCATCTTGATGATTACGCATGACGCGGAGATCGCATCGATGGCACAGCGCACCGTGGAGATCCGCGACGGAATGATGAAATCGAAGGAGGTGGCCGAAACATGAAAAAAGGAAAAGCCGCAAAGAAAGTCGTGATTGCAGTTGTGACCGCAGTTGCCGTGGGCGGTGTCAGTGTCGGCGGTTATTACGGCATCCGCCAGGCGCAGAAGACGACCGTAAAAGTGTATCCGGTCAGTGACTTTACGAGTGGTTACTGGGAAGACAGCATGAATATGGAAGGCCAGATCACCTCGACGGCTTCCCAGAACATCTATCTTTCAGACAGCCAGACCATTTCCCAGGTTCTCGTCAAAGAGGGCGATGTGGTAAATGCCGGAGACACGCTGATGACATACGATACCAGCATGATCGAGCTGGATCTGGAAACGCAGCAGTTACAGCTTGCACAGACAAAGCTGAAAATCCAGCAGAGTGAAAAAGAACTGGAAAAGCTGAAAAAGACAAAACCGGTAGCGGATACGCCGCTGGATCCGGTGGAGCCGGATTTCCCGGATTTTCCAGATGAACCCATCGATCCGGATTTCCCGGACGAACCGATTCCGACCCCAGAACCGGAGCCGACGTACGAGGATGCTGTTCTGTACAGCAGTACGAATAAGCTTGTATTTGGTTCCAAACCATACAAAGGAGAAGGAACGCAGGAAGACCCATACACCTATCTCTGCGCACCGGGGACAGTCCTGACAGGCGGATTCCTGAATCAGATGGCAGGATACGCGGATGAAAAGGGAACGAAAAAAGAAGAGGACAGCGAAGGATACTGGTTTCGCCTGGAGATTCATGAGGAAAACAAAGCCGCAGAGGCGCTGGAAACCGTGTGGGAGCAGGATGGAACGAAGATTGCGAAAGCATACGAGACTTCGTATGAAGCAGTCCTGAGTCTGAAAGAATCCGAATCGGCGGATGCACCGGAAATAAAAATTACCACGCCGATTGCAAATACAGAGGTTGCAGAGGGCGGCGAGCTGAAGCTGAAAATCGGAATCAATGAGAAGAAAGATACCGAAGAGAAGCCGGATGAGAAAGCCGACGATAAAACGGATGATAGAACCGAGAGTCCGTCCGAGGACGATGTGACACAGCCGGGTGAAGCCGGAAATGGAAGCGGTGAGGCAGACGATTCCACGGAAAACACCGAAACGGATGGCACTTACACATACGTCTGGAAACACAACGGAAAGACAATCGACGGAGATTTTAAGGATACTTACACAAAAGAAAACATCACAAAAGAGGATGCCGGAATCTATATAGTAGAAGTGACAGCGAAAAATGACAAGGGTACTTCCATGGCAGTCAGCACTGCAAATGTGGCGGTAAAAGAAGGAACGATTACCCCGACACCAAGTGTAACTCCGACCCCGAGCGTTACGCCGGGACCGAGTGTAACTCCAGAGCCGACCGTCAGCCCGGAACCAAGTACAACACCGATTCCGACCACAGAGCCGGTTCCAACAGAAACTCCGGTGCCGAGCGAGACCCCAGTTCCGACGGAAACGCCGACGCCGACCGAAGCCCCGGCAGAACCGGAAGCGGAACCGCAGAGCGAAGATGCACCGGAAGCAGTGCAGACGACAGCAAAAACCGTATTCTACGGTGAAAAAGCATCGGTACAGTCCCTCTTTACATCATCCACAGGAAGCAGCGCAAATAACAATACTTCTTCCGGTGATGATACCCAGATGACCTACACAAAAGATGAGTTGAAAAAAGCCATCAGCGAAAAAGAAAGCCAGATCCGTAATCTGAAGCTGGATCAGAAGGAAGAGGAACTCAAAGTCAAAAATACGCAGAAATCCCTGGATTCCCAGACCGTAAAAGCGACGATCAGCGGTGTGGTAAAAGAAGGTTGGAAAAGTGCAGAAAAACCCCGTCCAAACGACGGAAGCGCCTTTATCCAGGTCAGTGGAAACGAAGGTCTGTACGTGCGCGGCTACTTAAGCGAGACGTATCTCGATCAGGTAAAAGTCGGCGATGAACTCAACGTGACTTCTTGGTCTTCGGGTGCTTTTGCAGCGGCAACCGTAACCGAGATTTCTCCGTACCCGACAACAAGCTACATGTCGTACAGCGAGACACCAGCCTCCTTCTATCCGTTCACAGCCGTTATCCCGGAAGGCGGAGAAGGTTTTGAAAACGGTGACTGGATCGAGATTGCAATCACTGTCGGAAACGATGTAGAAAACGGCAACGGCCTGTACGTCAGCAAAGAATTCATCCGCGAGGAAAACGGACAGAAATTCGTTTATATCCGGGATGAAAATGATAAATTAAAGAAACAGAATGTGGTAACCGGAAAACTTCTGTGGGGCAGTTATTACGAAGTGAAGAGCGGTCTTTCCGAAGAGGATTACATTGCATTTCCGTACGGCAAAACCGTGGTGGAAGGCGCAGACACGAAGGAATCCAGTTCATCGGATTATTACAACAGTTAAGGAGGCGCATTATGTTAGAAAATGTAAGACTTTCCTTTCAGGGAATCTGGTCACACAAAATGCGTTCCTTCCTGACGATGCTGGGTATTATCATCGGAATTGCGTCGATCATCTCAATTGTCTCCACGATCAAGGGAACGAATGAGCAGATCAAACAGAACCTGATCGGAGCTGGAAACAACAACGTGACCGTCAGCTTAAAGCAGGGCGACGGTGATTACTGGATGGACAACGGACTGCCAAGCGGCGTGTCGAAACTGTCCGGTGATCAGAAAAAGCGGATCCGCGAGCAGGATCAGGTGGAAAATGCATCGTTTTACACCGAAAGAACGTATGTGAGCGGCATCGCAAAAGGAAACACAACACTGGACAGTGCGAAGGCGCTTGGAGTGGATGAAAATTATCTGTCGACGTGCGGATATCAGATTTATCAGGGACGCGGCTTTGTGGAGAGCGATTTCTCGAAGACCCACAAAGTTGTCCTCCTCGACGATACCGCAGTGCTGACACTCTTCCCGGATGAGTCGCCGGTCGGCAAAACGATCGAGATCATGGGAGAGCCGTTCACGGTGATCGGCGTGATCAAAAAAGCCGATTCGTTCCAGCCGGTCATCAATTCCAGAGATGACTACTATACGTACAATCAGGAATCCTATCCGCTGGTGCTGATGCCGGATGTCTGCTGGCCGATCGTATTCCAGTATGATGAACCGGAAAATGCCGTTGTGATGGCAAAAACGACCGAGGATATGAGCACGGTGGGAAAGACAACAGCGGATATCATGAACGAATCCGTGACCAATACAACTGATTCTCTTTCCTATCAGGCAGAGGATCTGCTGGAGAAAGCAAAGAGTCTGCAGGAGTTAGGCCAGAGCACGAACCAGCAGCTGATCTGGATCGCGAGCATTTCGCTTCTGGTCGGCGGTATCGGTGTTATGAATATTATGCTGGTATCTGTAACGGAACGTACAAGCGAGATCGGCCTGAAAAAGGCGATCGGAGCAAGAAAACGCAGAATTCTGTTCCAGTTCCTGACCGAGGCGGCGGTGCTCACCAGCATCGGCGGACTGCTCGGCGTGCTGGGCGGCATTATCATGGCACAGGTGATTTCGAGGGTATCGCAGACGCCTGTGGCGATCAGTATTCCGGCAATCATTTTCTCCGTGGTCTTCTCCATGGTGATTGGTATCGTATTCGGACTGCTGCCGTCGGTAAAAGCAGCGAACCTGAATCCGATCGATGCGCTGCGAAGAGAATAGAACAAAAAAGAGTTGAAAAATCCGTGCGGGTACAGCGTAGGTGCTGGATCCGTGCGGATTTTTTGTGCGGCGTGTGCGGATGAAACTTAAGATCTTTACTTTTTGCGGAAAGTCGGTTATACTGGAAAATAAGCGCAATTTGCGGCGCAGCAAAGAGGCATTCGAGTTTCGGATTCGGTATGTTTATGAAAATATAAGAAAGATTCAAAGACATTTCACATTCGTTTATGGTATAATCAAACAAGAGTATGACCAACGAAAAGGAGTATACGCGAATGAATATTTTGTTTTTTATCACACCGAAAAGTGAAACGGCTTATCTGTATGACGACTGCTCACTTCGGCAGGCCATCGAGAAGATCGAATATCATAAATACACGGCGGTTCCGGTACTGAACAAAAAGGGCTGCTACGTGGGAACACTGACGGAAGGAGATCTGCTCCGCATCATAAAAGAACGGTATCTGCTGAATTACCATGAAGCAGAGGATATCCCGCTCTGGCAGGTTCCAAAACGGTGGAATTATGAGTCCGTCAACATCAACAGCAACATCGAGGACCTGATCGAGATGTCCATGCGGCAGAATTTCGTTCCAGTTGTGGATGACGAGGGAATCTTCATCGGCATCATCCGAAGAAGAGATATCATCCAGTACTGTTATCAGAAAAGCGGCATCAAAGAAGAGGAAGAAGCCCGGCGCAGCGCGCGGAAACAAAACGCAGAACAGATGATTCTGCAGTAAAGAAGAAAATGAGGGAAACATTATGAAAAAACTGATCGATCTTATCCAGGAAGAGCTGGTAAAAGCCTTTACCGCTGCGGAGATGGACCCGTCCTATGCAAGGGTTTCCGTTTCCAACCGCCCGGATCTGTGCGAATACCAGTGCAACGGCGCAATGGCAGCTGCAAAAGCATACCACAAAGCACCGATCCAGCTGGCTGAAGCAGTTGTAGAAAAAGTGACCGATCACAGCGTGATCGGTGAAATTGAAGCCGTAAAACCGGGATTCATCAACCTGAAAATCAACCCGGAATTTCTGGCAGATTATCTTTCCAAAATGCAGAACGACGAAGATCTTTCTGTAGAGAAAGCAAAAAATCCGAAAACCATCATCGTAGATTACGGCGGAGCAAACGTGGCAAAACCGCTTCACGTCGGCCATCTCCGTTCCGCGATCATCGGGGAAAGCATTAAGCGTATGGGACGCTTCATGGGCCACAACATGATCGGTGACGTTCATCTTGGAGACTGGGGTCTGCAGATGGGACTGATCATCACCGAGCTGCAGGAGCGCCATCCGGAGCTTGTTTATTTTGATGAGTCCTTTACGGGAGAGTACCCGGAGGAAGCACCGTTTACGATCAGCGAGCTCGAGGAGATTTATCCTTGCGCAAGCGGCAAATCGAAAGAGGACGAGGACTATAAGAAACGTGCACTCGAGGCAACGAGAGAGCTGCAGCAGGGCAGAAGAGGATATCGTGCGATCTGGAAACACATTATGAACGTTTCTGTTGCCGATCTGAAAAAGAACTATGGAAACCTCGACGTTCATTTCGATCTGTGGATGGGTGAGTCCGATGCACAGGAGTACATTCCAGACATGGTAGATTACCTGAAAGACAATGGTTATGCACATTATGACCAGGGCGCACTCGTTGTTGATGTCAAAGAAGAGACAGACACAAAAGAGATCCCGCCGTGCATGATCTTAAAATCCGATGGGGCAGCTCTGTATGATACGACAGACCTGGCAACCATCATCCAGCGTATGAAACTGTACAAGCCGGACGAGATCTGCTATCTGGCAGACAAACGTCAGGAGCTTCACTTCGTACAGTGTTTCCGCTGTGCAAGAAAAGCAAAACTGGTGAATGATGATACCGTTCTTTCCTTTATCGGCTTTGGTACCATGAACGGAAAAGACGGAAAACCGTTCAAGACCCGTGAGGGCGGCGTTATGCGTCTGGAGCGTCTGATCGGCGAGATCAACGATGAGATGTATCAGAAGATCGTGGAGAACCGCAGCGTAAAAGATACGGATGCAAGAGGAACGGCACAGATTGTCGGACTGTCTGCTATTAAATACGGTGACCTGTCCAACCAGGCATCGAAAGATTATGTATTCGATGTTGAGAGATTTACTTCCTTCGAGGGAAACACCGGTCCGTACATCCTGTACACGATCGTTCGTACAAAATCCATCCTCGGAAAATATAAAGAAGAGGGAAATGAACTGAAGAAAGGCGCACTTCTGGCACCGAAGAGCGACAGCGAGAAAGCTCTGATGCTTTCCGTATCCCGTTTCAACGGCGTTGTGGAGAACGCATTCGAGGAGAAAGCACCGCATAAGATCTGTGCTTATATCTACGAGCTTGCAAACGAGTTCAACCATTTCTACCACGAGACCAAGATCTTAAGTGAGCAGGATGAGGCAAGAAAAGCATCTTACCTGGCACTGCTGGATCTTGTCCGCGAGGTACTTGAGACCTGCATCGACCTGCTGGGATTCTCGGCACCGGAACGGATGTAAGATTCGTCAAGAGGGAAAAAATAGATAAAAAACAGGCGATTTTTTTGGCAGCCGTCGGCTTCTGTAGTTCTTGCGGAAACGGCGGCTGTTGTGTTATACTTACATCACGATTTTTCATCCGCTTGGACATTCGTCCTGAAAAATCGATTCTATATTACTCTATCGAAGAGCCATTCGGCTCAATTTATATCCATGTACAAAAACAGAATATCGGACTGACAAACACTTTGACGTAAAAAGAGGAGGCGGGATCATTGGAAAAGTAGAACTTCCGGGAGGGAAGTATCGCCTGCTGTCAGTGCTCGGAAGAGGGGCAACGTCTGTCGTTTATCTTGCAGAGAAAACTGGATCCGGAAAGCGGTATGCAGTCAAGGTAAGTATATGTGACAGGGAAAAACTGCGCCGGGAAGCGTTTCTTTTACAGAAGTTTTCATATCCCGGGATTCCCTGTGCGGTGGAATTTCTGGAAAGTGGGACAAAAAGCTTTCTGGTGATGGAAGCTGTAAACGGAAAATCTATCGGACAGCGTATGCGTAAGGGAGAACGGTTTTCCAGCCGGGAAATTCTGAAAACGGGAATTGCCCTGAGCGGGATTCTCTGTTATCTCCATGCACAGAACCCGCCGGTTTTCTACCGGGATCTGAAGCCGGACAACGTGATGATAACAGAGCGTGGTGAAATATACCTTGTGGATTTCGGTGCAGCCGGAACAGAAGAAACGGGTGTGGAAGTCCGTTATGGAACCCGCGGTTATGCAGCGCCGGAGCAGTATGACGGGAAGTGTGACGCCCGTTCCGATCTTTATGCACTCGGCGCACTGCTTGCGGCAATGGCGAAGCATGCGAAAAAGCGGCAGAAAAGAGGACTCTGGCGGGTGATGGAAAAGTGTATGCAGAAAAAGCCGGAGGAGCGGTATGCGTCTGCCGGAGAAGTCAAAAAGGCACTGCGGCGGCTGGAAAGAAAGCAAAAAGGCAGGAAGACTCTGCGGATCTTTGCAGTTTTTGCTTTTCTGACAGGAGGAGCGGCTGCGGTTGCCAGCAGGATGCCATGGGGCAGTTTCCGGCGGCAGACGAATGGGAGGAGCAGGGAGATCTCTGGTTCTGCGGAAATCCGGTGGAAGAAGGCAGTCTGCCGAACTACCAGAAAGCGCGGGAAGCGTTCTTAAAGGCAGACCATCTCAGTCAGGCGGGGCGTGTGGAGCAGGAACTTGTGGAATACTGTCTGGCGGATGATGCGGCAAGGGAAAAAATGCAGATGGAGCCATTGCTGGCTGAATTTTATGATGACACGCAGCAGGAGCCGGAAAAGGAAAAACGCTGCCGCAGATATCTTGCTGTTGCAGGAATGTATTTCAGTTTTTCCGAAGAACTGGCGCGTGAAAATGACACAGACGCCATGCGGAAAGGAATCGAAGTGCTGGAAAAGGCCGCAGGCGAGAATATGGAGGGGCAGTGGGAGGCGGTTATCTGGCAGAGACTGGCGGATGCGTGCTATCTTGGCGGAAAATCCGGGGATGGGGAAAGAGAACAGGACTGGTGCCAGGAGAGTTTTCTCTATTACGAACGGCTTCTGTGCAGCAGACAGGATGGAAACCGGCGGAAAAATCTGCTCAGGGCCGCAGAGCTGGCACTTCAGTTCGACATGCAGGAAAAAAGCAGAACAGTACCTCAACGAGGCCGCAGAAATTCCGGGAATGGAGGAGGATATTTTTTATCAGCAGATCAGAAAAAGTGCACAGGCCGTGGCTTGCCGCCGTGAGCCGCTGGAAGGAGGCAGCATGTCCGATGCCGTTCGTGCCGAGAAAATCGCGTGCGAAGTAGACCATGCTGCCCGTCAACTGGCGCAGGCGGGCCGTCT
>ENA-OQBD01001624-OQBD01001624.1-human-gut-metagenome-genome-assembly--contig:-NODE-1624-length-10156-cov-2.810849_pt1 | contig 10156 bp, 10 predicted proteins | sample MGYA00242742_ERZ504543 | MGnify/ENA primary metagenome ERZ504543 (study PRJEB26092, sample SAMD00036239) | human gut metagenome | host: Homo sapiens | study: EMG produced TPA metagenomics assembly of... | reverse complement strand
ATTTCAGTTCCTTGTAAAGTGATTCCTGTTCTGACAGTTTTATATAGTTGCCGGGTACAATTGTTTTTTCAACTGTTTCCAAATTCTTTCCCCACTGGGATGCCCGGAATGCCCGGATGCCATTTCGGAGAATATCTTGTTTGAACTTTGTTGCCGTTTCGGGCAATTGGATTTCTTCGCCTACTTTTTCTTTTAGAAAGGTGCTGATGGTCTGTGTTTGGTCCAACGAGTTCAGCTTTTCTTGCTTGAGCTCTTTATCTTTTTTTCTCTTCTTTAAATATTGGCAAACGGCAAAAGCACCTAGCAAAAGCACAATCAGGCAAATTGTAATGACATAATATATATTCCTGTTTTCGGCCTCTATTTCCTTTCTCTGTATGGCTAAAGCATATTGTGTGCTTAGCTCTTCAATCTTTTGATGTTGCTGTATCTTGATGATGGAGTCACGATATATGTTGAAAGAATCATTGTATGCATAGGCTGCCGAATGATTACCGGCCTTCTTTCTACTTTATATAAATAGAGGTAGCCGGTAGTTTTGCTGTATAGGTTGCCGGATAGGCAGCTTTTTTTCAAATAGAATCTGGCAGAATCCATCTGATTGCCATAATATAATAATTGTCCTTTCAAACTGATATTAGTGGCAGAACTGTCTTTCCTTATGGCAAAGTCTATGGTGTTGTTGGCTTTCAGTGTGTCTCCTTCGTGTAAATAGACTTTGCTGATGTCATTGAGTATGTTGGCCTCCCAATAATTGTTTTGAAACTTTTGGCTGATGGTCAATGCCTGTTGGTAATAAGAAAGAGCGCTGTCGCTCTTATGTTTTTAATAAATGTGTCTGTGCCAATTCCCGACATGGAAAGAATAGGAGCGAAGAATCATCTAAGGCCTTGGTCACTGCATAGCATTCCCGGTACATATCCATGGCTTTATTATATAGATTCTGCTTTTTGTATATCGCTCCTAAGTCAAAATAGATTTGCATCAGTAGTTTGCTCTTGTTGTTCTTCGGCATCTTCTTTAACGCTGTTAGTAACATTTTGATGGCAAGTGTATCTTGTCTGAGGTTCCGCTTTAAGCGCCCTAAGTAAAAATAGCTTTTGGCGGCATTGATGCTGTTCTTCTCTTTTTTTGTAATAGTTCACGGCTGTTTGTACCAACGAATCTGTCGGAGGAAGAAGATGAGTCTTATCACAGGCTTGTGTGTAAAGCAAAGCATAATCCGCCCGGGCTTGGCTACGCAAGTTTTCGGGGTGACTGATATTTTGAAGTATATGTAAAGCGCTGTCCGGGTTTTCTTCCATGTAGGCTTCGGCTGTGGATAAGGCTTCTTTTACGGATGGAGGTACATTATATCGGCATCCGTAAAAGGTGAGTATGGATAGTAATATGAGTATTGTTTTTCTCATTTGGTATTTATTAGTGGCAAAGCTACTATTATTTGTTGAATATGTCTGTCTTTCAAGCATTGATATTTATCTCCCGGCAGTTGAAAGATGGAAGTTGAATGTTCAAAGGGGTAGAAGCAGGGAGGAAAGGGGAAGGAAGTATAAGGAAATAAGGGATATTTCATTTAAAGGGTAAAATATTTTTCTTTTGATGCAGTATTTTAGTTAAATTGACATTTTATAAGTAAAACGAAAATGTTTTTGTTTGCCGAAAGATAAGAAAAATGAAGAATGAACCACTAACTCTGAGACATCGCATCGGCCTGGAAATAGCCCGGAAGCTGAATAATGATTGCTGAAAGAACATCCGTTGAAGCAATTGCTTTTGGGAATGTACGTTGCGCTGTAACTTGCATTGCCGGCATTGCGGAAGTGACTGCAAGAAGATAGCCGGACACCCTGACATGCCGAAAGAAGACTTTCTGAAAGTGCTTGACAGCGTGGCGGCATCTACAGATCCGCATAAGGTATTTGTCATTATTACAGGCGGCGAACCGTTGATGCGAGAGGATTTGGAGGAGTGTGGAAAGGCTATATATGATAAAGGATTCCCATGGGGGATGGTGACCAACGGACTTTATATGACGCGCGAACGTTTTCGTCGTTTACTGGCATCGGGATTGCATACGGCAACGGTCAGCCTTGACGGATTTGCGGCAGATCATAACTGGATGAGGGGAAATCCACAGAGCTTTGAACGTGCGGTGGAGGCAATAAAGATGATGGCGGAAGAACCCGGATTTGTGTTTGATGTGGTGACTTGTGTCAACAAGCATAGTTATATGCGTCTGGAGGAGATGAAGGAATTTTTGCTGAGTTTGGGAGTGAAACGCTGGCGGCTTTTCACTGTGTTTCCTGTCGGCCGTGCGGCAAAAGATCCGGAACTGCAATTGTCGAACAGGGATTTTCGCGGGGTGATGGAGTTTATCAAACGTACGCGCAAGGAGGGAAGGATAAAGACGGCTTATGGCTGTGAAGGTTTCCTCGGAAACTATGAGGGAGATGTGCGCGATCATTTCTTCCATTGTCAGGCAGGGGTATCGGTAGGGTCTGTTTTGGTGGACGGTGCTATTTCTGCTTGTCCCAGCATCCGTGCCGACTATCATCAAGGCAATATTTATAAGGATGACTTTATGGAGGTGTGGAATAACAAATATCAGCCTTATCGTGACCGCGAGTGGATGCGCAAAGGGGAGTGTGCCGACTGTGAGTTTTTCCGTTATTGCAAAGGAAACGGCATGCATCTGCGTGACGGGAAGGGAGATTTGCTGTTTTGCCATTATAAGAGGTTGCAAACATTATAAAACTAGAAAATATGAACACGAAAAAGAAAATCGCGGTGCGTAAGCTGTTATCCGGCGTATTGGTATTGCTGGGCTTTACTGCTTGTGACAGTGATGGTCCCGGTAATGAGTTATGTGAATATGGGACTCCCTCGGCGGATTATCAGGTGAAAGGAAAAGTACTTGACCAAACCGGGAAACCGATAAAAGGGGTACAGGTGGTGGTAAAGGACTTGGATGCTGTTTTTGTGAAGGGTGAGAAGGACTATGTGTCGGATTATGATACTGTGTATACGGATGTAAAAGGTGAGTTCGAGAGTGACAAGGCGCATACTTTCAGCATAGGCAGTCAGGAAGTGCTTTCCATGATGTGGATGGAGAGGAGAATGGGGGAGAATTTGAATCTGTTACTCTAGGGGTGGATCAAATGGAAAAGTCCCAAATAAAAAACGGCGGAAGCTGGTATACGGGAGCTTATGAACTGAAGGCTGAGGTGAAACTTTCGTCGAAGAAGAAATAATCCAAGAAATAAAACTAAACTATCCATTCTATTCTATTATGAAAGGGCTGTGGCAGACTTAACCTGCCCAGCTCTCCCTGTCTAGATTTCTGTAACTGATGGCTTCTGCCAGATGGATGGACGTTACTTGTTCACTGTGGTCGAGATCTGCAATGGTTCTTGCCACTTTCAAGATACGGTCGTAGGCACGAGCCGACAGGTTGAGTCGTGTCATGGCATTGCGCAGTAGATTGAGCCCCTGTTCATCGGGTTCGGCATATAGGTGGAGCAACCGGCTTTCCATTTGTGCATTGCAATATACTCCCGGATGATTGGCAAATCTTTTTTCTTGCATTTTTCTAGCACAGATTACTCTTTCACGGATGGAAGCGCTGCTTTCTGCCTGCTGTTTTTCCGATATCTTTTCAAATGGCACGGGAACGATTTCTATCTGTATGTCGATGCGGTCTAACAGCGGTCCTGAGATGCGGTTCAGGTAGCGTTGTACCTGTCCGGGGTTGCAGACGCATGCCTTGGTAGGATGGTTGTAGTATCCACAGGGGCAGGGGTTCATAGAGGCTACCAGCATAAAGCTTGCCGGATAGTCGAGGCTGTATTTGGCGCGCGAGATGGAGATGTGGCGGTCTTCCAAAGGTTGCCTGAGCACTTCGATCACACTGCGGTTGAATTCCGGTAACTCATCCAAAAAGAGGACACCGTGATGTGCGAGACTGATTTCTCCGGGTTGTGGATTGGCTCCTCCGCCCACCATTGCAACCTGCGAGATGGTGTGATGGGGGCTTCTGAAGGGGCGGGTGGCTATCAGAGATGAGTCTTTTCCCAATTTTCCGGCAACGGAATGTATCTTGGTCGTTTCCAGACTCTCGCCCAGCGAAAGAGGAGGAAGAATGCCCGGCAGTCGTTTGGCCATCATAGACTTTCCGCTTCCGGGTGCGCCAATCATGATCAGGTTGTGCCCTCCTGCGGCAGCTACTTCGAGTGCGCGTTTCACGCTTTCCTGTCCTTTTACGTCTGCAAAGTCGTATGGGAAATTCTCCTGATTCTTATAAAATTCTTCGCGCGTATTGACTATGGTGGGTTTCAGCTCTCGTTCACCGTTGAAGAATTCTATGACTTCTTTTATATTTGCTACTCCATAGACATTCAGGTGGTTAACCACAGCCGCTTCGCGGGCATTCTGCCGGGGAAGGATGAATCCTTCAAAGCCTTGTTCGCGTGCACTGATGGCGATGGATAAAGCTCCTTTGATAGGTTGCAGACTTCCGTCCAGACTTAGTTCGCCTATGATGAGGTAGCGTGATAATTTTTCTTCGGAAACTATTTTTGCGGCAGCCAGTATACCAATGGCCAAAGGCAGGTCGTATGAGGAGCCTTCTTTGCGTATATCGGCCGGAGCCATGTTAATGACGATCTGACTGGTGGGAAACTTGTATCCGTTTACTTGTAAGGCGGATATGATACGTTCATGGCTTTCTTTTACGGCAGAGTCCGGCAGACCGACAAGAAAGAATTTTATACCGCGCGAACTATTGACTTCAATAGTTACAATGGTTGCATCAATTCCTTGTACAGCCGCTGCCATAGACTTTTACCAGTCATTTCTTTTTATTTTTTCTTTTTACGAGCTCTTTCGGCTGCTTTTGCGGCTTTCTCTTTTTCTTTGTCTTGCTCTATGAGTTGTTTTACTTTATCTATTAATGCTTTTCCTCTGATGTCTCTGGCAACCACTCGTTTATTGGGTGCTATCAGGAGGTTGGCGGGCAGGCGGGTAATGCCTTGTTGTTTGACTATGGAGTTGTCCCAGCCTTTAAAGTCACATACTTGTTTCCACCGGGTGGTGTCTTTGTCGCAGGCCTTCAACCATTCTTTCTTGTCCAAGTCCAGTGACAGGCTGACAATGAGGAACTTCTCTTTTTTCAATGCCTTCTGTACGTTGACCAGTGAATCCTGTGCCGCCATGCTCGCTTTGTCCCAGCTTGCCCAAAAATCGAGAAGGATGTACTTGTCTTTCATCTCTTTCCAACCAATGGTCTTTCCGTTTTTATCGGTACAGGATATTGTGTGTAGGCTTTGTCGGTTCAGTTCCTTCTTTTTCCTTCAGCTTGGCTTGTAGGTCTATCATGTAAGGCGTGTCCTTGATGCTTCCGCTTAGCCCCTGTATCAGTTCATCTATCCGCGAATAGTCGGGAAGACTGTCCTGCACGTAATATTGTTCTATTAAATAAATATTGGCGAATGAGTGAGGGTTTTCTTTAATGAGACGGTCTACCGTAAACATAAGGCTGTCTGCTTTTGTTTTTTTGATGGCTTGAAGGATATATGCCATTCTTTCGTTGTCTCCTTTTCCTTTGATTTGTATATCTCCGGGAGTGCCGTTCCACGTTACGCTTTCTCCTTTGTTGGCAAACACGGGCAGAACTTCTTTATCGCTAAGTAACAATGAGAAGATGGTGAAAGTATCAGAGTTGATAGTGTAACTGAACTTTCCGTTTTGTGCGATAATCGTATCCAGTTTATAGTTAGGCTCCTGGTAGAAAACGAGTATGGTATCAGAAGACAAGCTGCTGATATTCCCTTTTAAAGTGAAAGTGCTCTTCTTGCTGCAACCGGTCAGCAGGAGTATAAGCGCAAGGAAAAGAAAAGATAATTTTTTCATCTCAAATTATTTTCTGCGAAAATACTCATTTTGGAGGTAACAGGCAGTATAAATGGAAGTTATTTTGCATAAAAAAACCGGGATATCCTTTAAATGGGACATCCCGGCTGTTTATTTAGTTATTTTAAATAGTCTGATTATTTGATAGAATCAGCAAATTTAGCGAATTCGCGGTCGTTTGCAGCTCTCTGAGCCATTGAAGCGTCCTTAGCGATTGCACTCTTAATGCTGCTGCTTACCAATGAAGCATTGTTAGTGCGGGCACCAACGATAGCCATTAAGTAGTCAGTCATTGCATCAGGATTCTTGATAGCAGACAAAGTTGCTTTTGCCTTGTTGTAGTCTTTAGCCAAAATCTGAGCTTGAGCAGCACTGTTAGTCTTAGCATCACCAAATGCATTTACAGCTCTGTCATACTGACCTTGTTTGATGTACAGGTTACCAAGAGCTTCGTTAGCAGCGTTAGCTCCGGTTGCTTTGCCTAAGTAAGATTCGGCAGCAGCTACATTACCTTTAACCAATTCGCAAAGACCAAGGTTTGCGTTTACTTCAGGAGCGTTAGCATTCTTAGAAGCAGCTTGTTTGAAGTAAGATTCTGCTTTAGCAGCGTCACCGGCAGCAAATGCCAATTCACCTAAGTTGTTGTAAGCACGGAAGTCGTTAGGATACAACTGAGTTGTTTTAGTGAAGATAGCTTCTTTGCGAGCATTATCGTTAGTCAAAGTAGCAGCATACAGTAATTCTTCTACGCTCAATACTTTAGCATCTGTGTTGAATGCTTCGTTGATTTCGTCATCGCTGCGACCGATGATGTCATAGTTGGCAGTCAAACGAGCACGACGTAACTGAGGCAGGATTTCGTCAGCCAAAGTTTTGTAAACTGAAGAGATGTTCTTGATTTCAGTTTCTCTTTGTTCGGGATCCTGATACATAGAAAGAACACGCAAGATCAAGTCTTTGTCCTGCAAGTTTGATTTAGAAACCAATTCTTGGAAACCTTCCCAGTCTTGTGCAGTATATTTAGCATCAAGGTTGGCATCGATTTTGCCTTTCTTCAACTGACGCTGCATATATTTTTCTGTGTTGTTCTCACGGTTTTCAGCCAAGCCGGTGTTCAATTCAACACCACCATCAGGAGAAGCGTATGCAGAGATTTCGATGTTGTTTAATTTGTAGTTCTTAGTGTCAGCATTGATTTCAGCAACTTTCTTGTGGAATTCTTTCATATCGTCTGAATTCAATTCGCTGTTGCGTAAGTTAGCTTGTTGGATTAAGAACATGATGTTGGCAGTCTGAGCGTCTTTGATAATGCGCTGGAAAGCGTCATTAGCGTATGATGCATTTGAGCTGGCAGCAGTAGGCAATTCAGAAGTAGCGATTACACCGTCTGCAATTTTCACAGAAGGAATAGTATATGTCTTTTTGCCTTTTGTGATTTTGAAATCAAGATATAATTCAGAGTTAGCCATTTCAGGAACATAATCGAAAGAAGCTTTCATAGTATAGCTACCACCTACTTTATAAGAGATAGTCTGTCCGTTTCCTTCTACTTTTTCACCTTGGAATACAGCAGGCTGACCTTTAGCTTCGCCACCTTTCCATCTTAATACCGGAGTTACTTCAACAGTAGCTTTTTTCTTCATGTACTTTTCGGGGAACTTACCGTTGATAGTTACAGGCACTTTACCACCGATTGCTTCAAGCACTTCAGGGGTTAGTTGTGAAATAGTCAGAAGACAATTCTCCCATCTTGCCGCATGATGACAGGGCAAGGACCAATAAGCCACAAGGGGCAAATACAACTTTTTAATCATAGTTACTTTAATTATTTAACGTTTGTAATGTAATTTCTGTGCAAAGTCGCGTTTTTTGATGCATCTTTGGGTGCAAGATAGAAAAACTCTATTATATGCTAACTTTAAGCGGACCTTTTTTTCAAAATATCTTAAAAAGGATATAGCAATGAACACTTTATTTATGTTCCTCTCTGAATTTGATGTTACGGGGATGATGCTCAATTGATTTCACTGCGTAGCATATTGCGGTCAATGTGTGTATAAATTTCTGTAGTCCCGATACTTTCGTGTCCCAACATACATTGAATGGCACGTAAATTCGCTCCTCCTTCAAGTAGGTGTGTGGCAAAGGAATGACGGAAGGTATGGGGACTGATGGTTTTTTCAGACCGATGCGCTCGGATAATTCTTTAATAATGTGGAAAACCATGATGCGCGAGATGTTTTTTCCAAAGTTGCTGATGAATAGAAAATCCTCGAAGCCGGGGTTTTAAATCTTCATTTGGTTGCGGTCGGGGAAATATAGATTAATTTCTTTTACAGCTCGTGGCGAGATGGGAACCAGCGTTGTTTGCTCCTTTCCTCCACTTTGATGAAGTTTTCATTTAAGTACAGGTCGGATAATTTCAGGTTGCATAGTTCGGATACGCGAAGCCCGCAACTGTAGAGTGTCTCGAGGATGGCTCGGTTTCGTTGTCCTTCTTTGGTGCTTCTGTCTATACTCTCTATGAGACGGTCTATCTCTTCCACGGTGAGCACTTCGGGCAGTTTGAATCCTATTTGCGGAGACTCAAGCAGCTCGGTCGGGTCGGTCTCGAGATAATCTTCGAGCACGAGAAAGTGATAAAAAGACCGGATGCCCGACAGGATACGTGCTTGTGAACGGGGGTGAATGCCTATGTCGCGTAATCCGGCCGAAAATGTTTCCAAATGCTCTAATGTTACCTCTAATGGATGGAGGTTTTCAAGGGTCAGATAGGCCATTAGTTTGTCCAAATCTGTGAGATAAGCCTCTACCGTATTGGTAGATAGGGATTTCTCCAACTTTAAATATTGCTTGTATTTCGCTAATATCTTGTCCGTTTTCTCGGTTCTTTTCATTTCTTTTTTCTAACTTTGTACCCAAATTCCCTGCAAAGGTATTAAAATTCAGACAAAGCATTAAATATGAAAATACAAATTATTAATGGACCTAATATCAATTTATTAGGCAAACGTGAACCTTCCATTTATGGGGCTGTTTCATTTGAAGACTATTTGGCAGATTTGAAACGTGCTTATCACGATATTGAGATTGAGTATTATCAGTCGAACGTGGAGGGGGAGATGATAAATAAGATTCATGAGGTAGGGTTTGATTATGACGGTATTGTGTTGAATGCCGGAGCATATACCCATACTTCTATCGCTTTGCAGGATGCTATACGGGCTGTGACGGCTCCGGTGATTGAAGTGCATATTTCGAATGTGCATGCCCGCGAGGAGTTTCGCCATAAATCAATGATTTCGTGTGCTTGTGTAGGAGTGATTTGCGGGTTCGGGCTGGTTTCCTATCGGTTGGCGATAGAAGCGTTGTTGATGAAGAAATAATTTTTAGGTACGTATATAAAAGGTGATAAGATTATGATGTTGAAACAGACAAAAATCGTGGCGTCTATCTCAGATGAGCGTTGCGAAGTTGAATTTATTAGAGACCTATTTAAGGCAGGTATGAATGTAGTTCGTATGAACACGGCGCATGCTTCGCGTGAAGGTTTCGAGAAGTTGATTAGAAATGTGCGTGAGGTTTCCAATCGCATTGCTATATTGATGGATACAAAAGGGCCTGAAGTGCGTACAACTGCTATCACAGGCGGTGAACCTATTCCTTATAAGATTGGTGATCGCGTGAAAATTGTCGGTAATCCTAATCAGGAGACAACCCGTGAATGTATTGCCGTATCTTACCCCGGCTTTGTGCATGACCTCCAGGTGGATGGCGATATATTGATTGATGATGGTGATTTGGAATTGCGTGTAGTAGATAAAACCGATGAATATTTGGTTTGTGAGGTGCAGAATGAGGCTACTTTAGGAAACCGTAAAAGTGTAAATGTTCCGGGTGTTCGCATCAATCTTCCTTCGCTGACAGAAAAAGACCGTAACAATATATTGTATGCTATCGAGAAGGATATCGATTATATTGCCCATTCTTTTGTCAGAAACAAGCAGGATGTATTGGATATTCGCCAGATATTGGATACATATGGTAGCGATATCAAGATTATTGCCAAGATTGAGAATCAGGAAGGTGTTGACAACATTGACGAGATTCTGGAAGTGGCGGATGGCGTGATGGTGGCGCGCGGAGATTTGGGTATCGAAGTTCCGCAAGAACGTATTCCGGGCATTCAGCGTATGTTAATCCGTAAGTGTATTTTAGCTAAGAAACCGGTAATCGTGGCTACCCAGAT
>ENA-OQBD01001623-OQBD01001623.1-human-gut-metagenome-genome-assembly--contig:-NODE-1623-length-10165-cov-1.880454_pt1 | contig 10165 bp, 11 predicted proteins | sample MGYA00242742_ERZ504543 | MGnify/ENA primary metagenome ERZ504543 (study PRJEB26092, sample SAMD00036239) | human gut metagenome | host: Homo sapiens | study: EMG produced TPA metagenomics assembly of... | reverse complement strand
ACGGACAGCCGGACCTTTTAAGGCGGGTGATCCCGGGCAGCTATTATCCTGGAAGAACTGGAAGCGCCGGATGGCTATGTCCGCACATTTCCGTCAGCAGTGGAAGTGAAGGAGACGAATGAGGTCCAGAGAGTACTCCTGTCGGATGAAAAAACAAAGGTGGAGATCGCAAAAATCGAACGGAACGGAGGATTACCGCCAGAAGATAGAAAACCGCACAGATATGGAGACAAGTGAAACAGGAACAGAGATCCGGGGCACATACAGCCAGACCTTTGTAACAGGGGCGAAGCTTGCGCTGTTTAAGGCAAAGCGGGTAAATACTGCCGATCAGGATAAATATCCTAAAGGATATTATCTCGTGAAGGCAGAGGAGACACCGGCTGTGTGGAACTCGGAAGATCCTGTGGATAACCGTAAAGCTTCAGTCACTGCAATGTGGATAACGGATGAAAAACCGAAATATTTTGAAGGAATTCCTGTAGGTGATTATATTCTGGAGGAACTAGAAACACCGGGTGGCTACATTCCTGCATCCATGGAGATTACAGTGGAGGAAACAGGAAATCTGCAGAGCTTTGTTTTGAAAGACGATCATACGAAGCTGGAGGTCTTTAAGCTTGAGAGAATTGCATCCGGGGAGAAAGAGCCGTTATCCTGGCCTGCCGCAGCAGAGTTTGTCCTCTGTGAGGCAGTTCTGGATGAGAATGGGGGAGCAAAGACGGAAAACGGCGCTTATCTGTACCGGAAAGACCGAATCGTGGACAGCTGGAAGGCGGATGATCTGTCGGAATATGTTCCGGCGATTCCAGAGGCGTATGAAAAGATGTTTGGACAGTATGGAATTGAATTCCGGCAGTTCTCGTGGAAAAAGGAATTTCAGGGAAGAGTCTCTTCAGGAGATGCCAGACTTCTGGAGGATATGGCGACGGAAAACAGAAAAATCATCACACAGATCTGGGAATTATCGGATGGAAGCAGAATGCGGGTCTCAGTCACAGTTGATGGAGATCCGAAAAGATTAACATCCGACGGTCAGCTGTCACCGCGGTTTGAATACCAGTTCCGCTATCATGACAGATCATCCGAGAGGTATCCGGGAATGACCAGTTATGATATGAGAGCCGGTCTGCATCGAATTGACCGGATTCCGGAAGGAAAATATGTACTTCTTGAGACGAGAGTTCCGGACGGTTATCAGGGAGTGGAACCGATCCTTATCACGGTAGACCAGACGGAGAATATCGTCCGTTATGAGGTGGAAAACAGACGGGAACCAGAAGAAAAGATAGCATGTGGCAGGATCAGGATCCGAAAGACAGATGCGGAAGATAAAGAATTGAAACTTTCCGGGGCATGGTTTGAGGCGGTCTGCGTACAGACGGGAGAAAAGACGGTATTTATGACAGGTGCGGACGGAATTGCGCTGTCACCGGAGCTACCGATCGGTTATCTGAAAAATGGTGCCTGGGTCATGTACGAGTATGAGGTTCAGGAGATCCAGTCTCCACCCGGATATGGGTGTTCGGAAGAGACGTTTTCTATCGTATTTGACAGGGAAAAAGAAGCGGTGATCCAGTTGTATGAACTTTCGATTACGAATAAAAAGACGAGAGCACAGTTCAGCAAGTTAGATATGGCGACGGGAGAAGAACTGCCTGGAGCGTCCCTGGAGTTAAAAACGGTGGATGGAACGGTCATCGATTCCTGGATATCAGGAAAAGCTCCGCATTTTGTGGATGGAACGCTGACAGCAGGAGAGACGTATATCCTGACGGAAATATCTGCGCCGGATGGGTATGAGATCGCTGAATCCATCAAATTTACAGTGCCAATAGATGGAAGCTTTATAAAAATCGAGATGACAGACCGCAGAAAAACACTGGACGAACCGGAAAGACCTACTGAACCGGAGCTGCCGACAGAGCCGGCCGAATCTGAGACAACGGCGTCAGCGGAGACTCCGACAGAGCCGAAGGAACCGGAGACGTCTGAGAGACCGGCAGAGCCGGAACAGCCAACAGCGCCCACTCCGCATGACAAACCGAAGAAACCGGTGGAGGCAGAGTGGACAGAACCGGAATCGGAGGAGGAATCGAAACAAGAACGGGACCGAGAAAAGACGTATGGCAGGATTACAGTACGCTATGAGCGGGAATTTTCCGGCAGCACAGAGGGGCGAGTCCGTCAGAAGGACAGGACAAGTCTCAGGACCCCGGAGACTGGCGATACCCGGAGACCGGAAAATTGCGGTATTTGGTCTGTTTATCGGATTCCTTGGTCTTTGGTATCTGCATATAAAGAAGGAGGAAAATGAGAGAAGAGAAGAACGTAAGGATAAAAAATGATGGGAGCCAAATATTCCGGCTTCCTGTCAAAAAAATTTCCGGTTTTTTAGGAAGTGTGATGTTTCTGTCATGTCTGGCATTTCCGCTGCCTACGTTTGCAGAGGAAGCACTTTTCACGGAAGAGGCAGCATCTGGAAATAAAAAATCAGAAGAAAAAGAGACTTTGATCTATGAAAGCCCCATATTTACGGATGGAGGTGAGGCATTCATACCGGAAGAGACAAGGAGCGAGGGGGAAAAGGAATATCGGTTGGTATCAAAACGAATCAGAAATGCGAAAAAAGCCGGAGAAATAACATATGCCCAGGTGACAATTCCCTATGACCTGGAAGGTGATGATACGGTGCCGGAGACGGCAGACGTTCCGCTTATCGATGAGGAGTCCGGCACAGAGTTTGAGCGGGAACTTTCTCTTGTAGATGTGGAAGAGACGTCGAGAAGCTGGTCGGATACCTTTTCCTTTTCTGTGACGGTATCTGGATACGGGGCAGATTCGTTCTATTTGGGAGATATGGAGATTCCTGGCGATGAAGCCCTTGGACTAAAATTCCACAATATATAGTGTCTGACGAAACCGGACGGCACAAGATGTAGCAAAAAGGGGCTTACAACTACAACTTTTCTACAACTTTTGCTTGAAATCAGACGGCATCAGACGGGCCAAAATGAAGGGCAAATCCGTGTTTTTTATGCGGATTTGCCCTTTTTTCGCAATTTTCACATTAGCACCAAATTACCCTTGATGCCTCTGCTTTTTCCCTCATGTTTTCTTGCGTAATATGCGTGTAAATATCCATAGTTGTGGAAAAATCAGCGTGGCCCATCACTTGCTGGATAAACTTGATGTCGTTGGTGCTTTCACAGAGCCGCGTGCAGAATGTGTGTCTCATGTTATGTACGCTAAAATGCGGCAGCAGTTCCGGCTCACGATCTTCCAGTTCAGCCTGATCCATTTCTTCGGCGTTGTAGGCGATGGAGATACGCTGGATGGCCCGATTGATATTATGGGCACTGAGAAAGTAACCTTCCCGATTCCTAAAAAGGAAACCGTGATACCCATTCATCACAAGGTCTTCCGGATAGAGTGTGTCCATGACTTCAATCAATGTGCGGAGCTGTTCAGCAACCTGCGGATACAGGATAGGGATGGTGCGGGTGCCGCTGGCTGTTTTAGGGGTGGTGATATGAAAACCTGCTTTCCCATCAATCACGCGATAGATCAAGTTGTGATTGACAGAGATGGTGTTGTTCTCCAGGTCCACATCATTTTTAGTTAAGCCGGTACATTCCGCAACACGCATTCCCGTACCGAGCAGTACGACCATGACAGGCAGCCAGTGGCTATACATCGGTGACTTGGAAATGAACCGAAGGAAGTTCTTCTGCTGTGTCATGGTCAGCGCGATTCTTTTCTTCGGGGGCGCCCCGGCTCCCTCTGTTTTGAGAGAGCGGTAGACGCCTTTGCTTGGATTTTTTCGGATGTAGTCATCATCGACCGCCAATTCAAGCGTGGGGTGAATCAGGTTATTGATGCTTTCCAAGGAATTGACCGCAAAGCCTTTTTTCAAAAGCTTCGTGTAAAATGTCAGGATGTCGCTCTTTCGGATGTTGGGCAGGGGAATGTTGGCAAACGGCTCATCCTTCACATAGTTGCTCCAAAGATATTCGTAATTCGCCCGTGTAGAAGCCTTTAACTGGATCTTCGTATCCATGAGGACTTTGAACATATCATTTAGGGTGATTTTCATAGCCTCCTGGGTGCGAATACCGTCTTCGCTGTCACGGTTGAGCACTTTTTCTTTGGCCCGCAGGCTGGCAAGGTCAAAATCATAAATGTACTTTTTCTTCTTACCCAGCTTATAGACAAACATATAGCTGCCGTCTGAGCGTTGTGTTTCTCCTGGCCGCAGGTTGCGGCCTTTGTTGTCTTTTCTAACTTTTGGCATAGGCTGATACCTCCCGATGTTTTGTGTGTTGCTGTGCCCGGAATGGGCAAGGTTCTGTTAGCATGAGATCTCGTACAAATATTCCTTCACGCGCTGAACGCTCCAAAGGACACGAGAATTCATGGTAATGCGGGCGTGGGCCAGGTCGCCGATCTGGACGGCCGTGTGCCGCCCGCAGTCGAGCAGTTTGCAAAGCGATTCCGTATCGACCGCCAAGCACTGATCCGGTGAAAGGTCATTGGGTTTTCTTTTTTCCATAATTGCCCTCCTTTATTTGCAATTACATATATCCTTTACTGTTTGTAGAAGAAGGTTTTCAACAAAAACAATGAAGTCATTCAAATTCATCGGGAAGTGTAGGGTCTCTTCCAAAGGCCATTTCCTGCGCCGGGGCTTTCCGCCGCGTATTGCCAGGGCCCGCTGTGCGGTATTTCAATCGTGGGCGGGCTCCATGTGGTCATCGCACACTGTCCGCGATCCCTGTATAACTCCAATGGAAAAGGTTATGGGGCTTGTCAAGGTACAAAAAGAGCGTGCAGACTGACTATGGAATCCCATGCCATGTCTGTACGCCCTATATATAGGAGATGGCGGCCAAATTTCTGCAAATCCTGTGCCTTTAGATAAATTTATTTGCATATTGCCATTTTCAGTAACAGAAATATACTATATATAGATGATATTTCTTGACTAACGCAAGATGTTGTGCTACACTGTTTCTGTAATTGATTTTTGTGCGCTCCCCTTGTGGGATACAGACTTAGTTTCTGTACCGCGGATTGAAAAATCTGCATTGCACACGCAGTCAAGATTGTACTTGTGCCAGTAGTATTACTGCGCCCCTCTGGGCCGGTATATTACTGGCTTTTTTATTTTCCGGGACTTTTGTTCCCGTCAGCGAGGATGACTTTGGTTCATAGGCAGCTATGGACATCAGGCGTTACGGCCTTTGTCACCCTCGCTTTTTTTCTGCCCAAATGCCGGAAACGGCTTTGAGGATATATCAAAATTACAGAAGGCAGGTATGAACATGAATGTAAAAAAGCGAAGTCAGGAGTCTCTGACGAGTAAGAGGAAACCGATGGAGAGCTGGCGGCAGTATCAGAAACTGAACCAGTCCGCACAGAAGCATTGCCCGGTGATTCGGGCGCCCGTCATTCCCCGCAGGACGCGGAGGGGGTGTTGAGTATGCCGGCAGGCAGTGTGGCTGTCAAAGAGCGGCATCAGCCCATGGTGCTGGTGGATACGGCAGGCTTGTCCGAAGAAGAATGGCTTGCCTACCGCCGGAAAGGTATTGGAGGCAGCGATGTTGCAGCTCTGCTGGGCATTTCACCGTGGCGGACGGCCCGGGATCTGTTTTATGACAAGCTGAACATTGCCGTGGTCGAGGACCATGAGGACAACTGGGTGGCCCTGGAGATGGGACACCTGTTGGAACCGCTGGTGGCGAAGATCTTCCAGCACCGGACCGGCTACAAGGTCTATCAGATCAAAAAGATGTTCCAGCACCCGAAGTATCCCTGGATGCTGGCGGATGTGGACTACTTTGTAGAACTGCCGGACGGCACCACCGCTATTCTGGAGATCAAGACCACAAACTACAACGCCAAAGATAACTGGTGGCTGGACGGTGAGGAAACCATTCCGGCCTACTATGAGTCCCAGGGACGACATTACATGGCCGTCATGGATGTGGACCGCTGTTTCTTCTGCTGCCTGTATGGCAACAACGAGCAGGAAAGCATCATCCGTGATATGCAGAGGGATTTGGCCTATGAGGATGAGATGATTTTTCTGGAGCAGAATTTCTGGGAAAATCATGTGCTTACCAGAACGCCGCCGCCTTACACCGAAGATGGCGACCTCGTGATCGAGAGCGTGCGCCGGTATACTGGTCCCGCCGACAAGGAGGCCCCCGCTGTGTCACTCGACTTGACCCCTGACGGCCAAGCTGATGCGTTTTCTCCAGCTTCAGGAGCAGAAAAAAGGCGCAGAAGCCGGCAACAAGAAGATTGAGGAAGATATGAAAGCGGCTGAAGGCTGCCATCATTGCCAAAATGGGGAAAAGCTGCAAAGCCATTTGCCAGCAGGATGGGGTGAACTATACCGTCACTTACAATCCGATACGAACCCCTGGTATCGACAAGGATAATCTGAAACGGTTGAAGCTGGACCACCCGGACATTTACGAACAATATGTGACTGTCTCAGTGTCACGCCGGTTCGTAGTCAAGTGTGACGGCGAGGCGGCATAAAAGGAGGGAAAAAGAAGTGATCCATAGAGGAACTTATGACGGGACGATCTACCACAACCCCGTAAACAGGTTCTGCATCATCAGCGTAAAAACCGCTGATAAGGAGGTGCCCCAGGAGGCTCGTTCCACCCGCCGGTACAAGGACCACCTGATCCGCTTTGTTGCGACGGGCTATGAACTGCCCCGCACGGATGCGGTAGAGCTGGAACTGGACGGCGAATGGACAAAGGGCAAATATGGTGTGCAGCTTCAGGTGGAACAGTGGCGTGAGATCGTTCCCAAGACCAGGGACGGTGTGGAGGGCTATCTGGCCTCCGGCCTCATCAAAGGCATCGGGCCGGCAACTGCCGCGCAGATCGTTTCCCGGTTTGGCGTGGAAACGCTGGATATTCTGCAAAATCACCCCGAGCGGCTGCTGGAGGTCAAGGGCATTACGGAAAGCAAGCTGGAGGCATCAAAACCTCGTATGCGGAGAGCCGGATGCTCCAAGACCTGATGACGCTGCTCTCCCCATTCAAGATCACGCCGAAAACGGCCCTAAAGATTTACCAGCACTTTGGGCCCGCCAGTGTGGATATTTTGAAAAAGAGTCCCTTTGAGTTGTGCCAGGTATCCGGTTTTGGATTTCTCCGGGTAGATGCCATCGTTCAGAAAAACGGCGGCGACCTGCATGACCCCACGCGGGTCAAGGGCGCACTGTTCTGGGCGCTGGAGGACAGCAAGGGCGGCAAAGGACATTTGTTCCTGCCTGGTGAAACTTTGCGGAAGGAGGCTCTTCGGCTTCTCAACGCAAAGATCCCCGTCCCGTCTCTCCGGCTTCATGAACAGGAGGTCGCGGATGTGCTTCAGGACATGATTCTTCATGGCGAGGTGGTATCCGTCAAAGATAACATCTACCTGCCCCGCACATTCGCACAGGAAGATGAAACGGCCCGGCGTATTGCCATGCGGCTGATAGAGCCGTCTGCGCCGGAGCGCATTGAGCAGGCGCTGGAGCAGGTCAAGCGTGAAATGGGGCTTGTGCTGTCTTCCAAACAGGAGGCAGCGGTCTACGCGGCTTACCGCCACAGCCTGTCCATTATCACAGGTTCTCCCGGCACCGGCAAGACAACGGTGCTCAAGACCATTTTGGAAGTCTACCGCCGCCTGCATCCGAAAGGCGAAATCGTTCTGATGGCGCCGACCGGCCGTGCCAGTCGGCGTATGGCGGAAAGCACTGGCTTTGACAAGGCGCGGACGCTCCACAGCGGCCTGGGCCTCGGCAGTGAAGAAGATGACGCCAACCGCAGCAGACAGCAGGAGCCGTTGTCGGCGGACCTGATCATCGTGGACGAGTTTTCTATGGTGGATATGTGGCTGGCAGACAAGTTTTTCTCCCGCATCAAGGATGGGGCCCGTATCGTTCTCGTGGGCGACCCCGACCAGCTCCCCAGTGTGGGCGCCGGGACTGTGTTCCGCGAACTGATCGACTGCGGCCTGATTCCCGTCACGGTGCTGGACCAGATCTTCCGCCAGTCCAAGGACAGCCTGATCGCTTATAACGCCAAATTCATCAACGAGGGCAACACCAAGCTATATTTTGGGCCGGACTTTGTATTTATGGCAAGCGATAACCAGGCAGAGGCCGCGGAGCGGATCATCGCCCGTTACTGCCGGGAAATCGCGGAAAGCGGCATTGACCGGGTGCAGATTTTGTCCCCCTTCCGTTCGGAAGGCGCCGCCGTCGGCGGAACAACTCAACGAGGCCATCCGCGAGGTGGTCAACCCGTTCCGCTCTGCCGAGGAAGAAATCCAAAATCGGCGTCAAAGTGTTCCGGGTAAACGACCGGATCATGCAGACCAAAAACACCGCCAAGGTGTCCAACGGCGACCTGGGAATTTATCCGCTATATCAAAGACGATGAAGATGGCAAAGCGTATCGGTCTGGACTTCGGTGTGGGCCGAGAACTGGAATACAGCGTAGAGGATATGGTCAATCTGGACCTTGCCTACGCCACCACCATCCACAAGGCAATGGGCTCTGAGTATGAAACGGTCATCATGCCGCTTTTGAAAAGCGCACACCGTCATGCTCTACCGCAACCTGCTCTATACCGGCATCACCCGAGCCAAAAAGCGCGTGGTGCTGATCGGCCAAAAGCAGGTGCTGTTTATGGCGATCCACCCGGAATGAAAATCGTCAAGCGGAATACGCTTCTGGGCACGCGCATCGGTATGTACTATAAGGCCTATGCCAAGCGGGCCGGAATCCCGGTCCCGGCAGCTCTGGAAGAAGAACTGAAATACGCTGGTTCAAAAAAGAGGCGCAAGGTGCAGAAAATTGCCCCGCGTCTCCTATTTATTACACAGGAAGGAGTATATGACATGAACGACAGCAATGCGAAAACGATGTACGAAACTGTGCCTGCGGCCGCTGAACTGAACAAGGTGCCGGGCTTTGACCCGCTCAAGTTCCTCCGCCGCACCAAGGACACCCTGAAACTGGACCTGCCCTACCAGAAACTCTGGTTCCGCATGGCCCATCCCAACGGCCGTATGCGTCTGACGGCGCTGCGGATCACGGAGCAGATGGCGATTTTTGAGGCCAAGGTATTCCTGGACCGCAGTGACGCGGAGCCGTTCAGTATGAGCACGGCCCAGCAGACTACCCAGGACAGCCGCGACTTCGTGAAAGCCGCCCAAAATGAGGCGCTGAGCCAGGCCCTTACGGACGCCGGTTTTGGCATCCAGCTGATCAGCGCCGGCGCCCAAGGCCGATCTGATGGAGAAAAGCGCCGGAGCGTCTGTCAAAAAGGGCCGCAGAACCGCCTGCCGGGCCGGCGGAATGCACGGCACCGCCGCAGGAGCCCCACAGCGCCCCTCAGAGGGCCGATGAGCCTGCCGAGGGGAAATCCCCTGCCAGCCCCGTTGAAACGCCGCAGAGGGCGTTTGAGGGCGAAAAGGCGGCAACAGCGACAACGGCCCCGTCGAAGGAAAACACTGCTTCGGAACCGGTGAAGCAGCACCTGCCGGTGGAGCCGGCGAAGAAATTCGATACGCTCCCGGTTGACGCTTCGCCAAAGACGGAACAGCCGGCGGCTGAAAATGAGCAGGCGGATGAATTGCCCGTCCGCGGCAATGTAACGGAGCTGCCGGTCCAGCACACGGAGGAATCCGAACCCGCCGCCGAGCCGCTGCAGCCCGAAGATGGCGCTGCCGGAGCGGTGGATACTGCGGTGGATACCCCTCTTATACGAAGGACACGCCTATGGAGGATATTCTGCAGGTCATGACGCTGGAACAGGCCCAGCAGGTCATCGTAGACGATGGCATCTGCAAGGGCATGACGATTGCCCAGGTGGCCGAGAAGCGGCCTGTCAACCTGCGGTATTACTTGATCCCGGGCAAAAGCAAAAACAACATGGTCCGCGCTGCCGCCCAGCTGGTTTTGAATTCGCTTCAAAAAAGGCCGGCTGATATGGCCCCCGGCGAGAGCATGAAGGGAGGAATGACAGATGGGCTCGTACCCCGGATGAATTTCCCTTCGGTATCATGGAAGTGTGGAACTGCTGCACCTGCGGGTCAGCGCCAGCAGGCAAACAGCGTCTATGTGGACTGCCCGTTCTGCGGTGCACC
>ENA-OQBD01001622-OQBD01001622.1-human-gut-metagenome-genome-assembly--contig:-NODE-1622-length-10172-cov-2.934395_pt1 | contig 10172 bp, 9 predicted proteins | sample MGYA00242742_ERZ504543 | MGnify/ENA primary metagenome ERZ504543 (study PRJEB26092, sample SAMD00036239) | human gut metagenome | host: Homo sapiens | study: EMG produced TPA metagenomics assembly of... | reverse complement strand
AGTATAAACTGTTAAACAGTGATGCCGGGCTTAACCGGCGCTGACACCAAATGCATGGAATTATGTAGATGAGAATATGAATTTCTATTTTTCCACAGATACGGGCGTGATTTGTATGGATCTTAAAAATTATGAGGTTTCCGTCCGTTCCTACCGTATGCAGATGAAATCCGTAAAAATAGATGATGTATCGCATTTTGTCAGACGTGGAGAGGTGATCTATCTGGAAAGGGGAGCAGAAAAGCTTGAGATATTTCCGGAGATTATCAATTATTCCGTGAATATCCCTTATGTAAGTGTTTACTTAGAGGGGTATGACAGTGAGCCGCAGGTGATGTCCCAAAGTGAGATGTCCAGTGTGATTTATACAAATCTTCCGGTAGGAACCTATAAGTTTCATATTGCGGTGCTGGATCATAAGGGACAGAATCCGGTAGTGGAAAGTGTGTATACCATTGAAAAAAAAGGCAGAGATCTACGATCACTGGTGGTTTGTGGTTTATATAGTGGCAGTGTTTACGTTAGCAGTAGCTTATCTGACCTGGATGATTTTTCATACACAGGTGCAGAGAGTGATCAATCTTCAGAAAAAGGAGATTGAACTGGTAAAAAAGCAGCTGGAAATGGGGAATGAGACGGTACTTACGATTGCTAAGACGGTAGACGCTAAAGATGTAAGGACGAGTCAGCATTCTGAGCGTGTGGCAGAATATTCCGTACTGATCGCAAAAGAACTTGGGTTTGATGAGAAAAGCTGTGAGGATCTGAAAAAGGCAGCACTTTTACATGATATCGGAAAGATCGGTATTCCCGACCGGATTTTAAATAAGCCGGGGAAATTAACAGACGAGGAATATGGAATTATGAAATCGCATGTGACGAAAGGTGCGGAGATCTTAAAAAGTTTCACGATCGTAGACCATGTGGAAGAAGGTGCCTTATATCATCATGAAAGATACGATGGAAAAGGATATGTGCACGGGTTAAAAGGAGAAGAAATCCCGATCAATGCCAGAATTATCGGAATTGCAGATACATTTGATGCAATGACGGCGAATCGCGTTTACCGGAAACAGTTGGATATGGCCTATGTGATACAGGAACTGAAAAATGGAAGGGGAACGCAGTTTGATCCAGGACTTGTAGATGTTATGTTAGGACTGATTGACAATGGAAAGATTGACATATGCAGTCTGTACAAAGAACATGCACATGCAGATCATAGCAGGGAAAAAGAGGAGGAGTAGGGTGAAAAAAGTATATCTTGTGACATTGTGCACCTGTCTGGTTGTGATTGCTCTTGTGTCGGCATCTGTATACTTTCTGAGAGACGAAGAAAAAGAGATCATTGTTGGTTTTGTGTATGTTGGAGATGCGAGTACCGCATATACCAGCAATTTTATTGATGCGCAGGAGGCAATCCAGACAAAATACGGGGATCAGGTAAAAGTCATTGCACTCAATAATGTTGCGGAGGGAACGGAAAGGGAGTACTTACAGCAGCTTGTGGATGCCGGGTGTGACCTGATTTTTACGACCAGTTATAATTATGGAACCGTTACGAAGGAGTTTGCAGAAAAATATCCCGGGATCGAGTTTTGTATGGCAACATGTGCGAATGCAAATGAAGAACCTGTTTTGAAAAAATTATCATACATTTATGGGGAAAATTTATCAGGGAAGATATACGGCGGGAGTGGCAGCCGGGATGAAAATGAAAGAACTGATCAAAGAAGGCGTGATCACAGAGCAGCAGGCAAAGATCGGATATGTTGCAGCCTATCCTTATGCGGAGGTGATCTCCGGATATACGGCATTTTTGCTCGGAGTGAGATCAGTCGTACCGGATGCGGTGATGACAGTGCGTTATACCAATAAATGGAATGATTATCGGACGGAAAAAAAGTATGCCAAAGACCTGATCGATGAGGGCTGTGTGATCATATCACAGCATTCGGATACTGCAGGCCCGGCTACCGCGTGTGAGGAAACTGCTGCGGGGACCCCGGTTTATCTGGTAAGTTATAATCAGAGTATGGAAGATGTGGCGCCGACCACTTATCTCACCGGGTGCAAGATCAACTGGGAACCCTATATGATGGGAGCTGTGGATACAGTTTTAAACGACCGTGTGATTGAGAAAAGTATCAAAGGAACTGTCAATGGAAATGATATTGGTGCCGGTTTTGAAGAAGACTGGGTGCAGATGTTAGAGTTAAATGAAATTACGGCTGCGGATGGCACAGTGGAAAAAATGCAGAAAGTGATCCGGCAGTTTGAGCAGGGGAAACTGGATGTGTTCCGGGGAGATTATGTCGGGGCAGATCCGGATGATCCGGACGATACCTATGATCTGAATCAGGGATATACGGAGAATGAGTTTGCGTCTGCACCTTCGTTTCATTATGTGCTGAAAGATGTGATCCGGATAGAAGAATAGGGGATTGTGAGGGAAAAAGTCCTGCGGATGCAGAGCATATCGTATTCGCAGGACAGTTTATATTTTTTTATAAAATAATTAGCACTCACCTCTTGACAGTGCTAACAATCTGGTGTATAACACAAATTGTAAACAGAAAAAATAGAAATAAAAGAAATAAGTAAGAAAACTCATGATGGTTCTCCATCATTTGATATAGATGTCCAGTTTGGACCACAATTGAATAAGAGGGAGGAAGATATATGAACATTCAGAAATTTACACAGAAGTCCGTAGAAGCGATCAATGATTGTGAAAAACTTGCATATGAATATGGCAATCAGGAAATCGAGCAGGAACATCTGCTTGTTGCATTGCTGCAGCAGGAAGACGGACTGATTTTAAAACTGATAGAAAAAATGGATATCCAGAAAGAGCATTTCCTGGATAACGCCAAAAAACATCTCGCAGCAAGGGTAAAGGTATCCGGCGGTCAGGTCTATGTCGGACAGGACTTAAATAAAGTGCTGATCCATGCAGAGGACGAGGCAAAGCAGATGGGAGACGAATATGTTTCCGTAGAGCATTTATTCCTTGCACTGTTAAAATATCCGAACAAGGCGATGAAGGAGATCTTCAAAGAGTATGGGATCACGAGAGACCGGTTTTTACAGGCACTCTCAACCGTGCGCGGCAACCAGCGTGTTGTTTCGGACAATCCGGAAGCTACTTATGATACTCTTGAAAAATACGGTTACGATATGGTAGCGCGTGCAAAAGAGCAGAAACTTGATCCGGTCATCGGACGTGATGATGAGATCCGTAATGTAGTCCGCATCCTTTCCCGTAAGACGAAAAATAACCCGGTACTGATCGGTGAGCCTGGTGTAGGTAAGACCGCAGTCGTAGAGGGGCTTGCACAGCGTATCGTAAAAGGGGATGTGCCGGAAGGCTTAAAAGACAAAAAGTTATTTGCACTGGATATGGGTGCCCTGGTCGCAGGTGCGAAGTATCGTGGTGAATTTGAGGAGCGTTTGAAAGCGGTTCTTGATGATATCAAAAATTCTGACGGACAGATCATCCTGTTTATCGATGAGCTGCACACGATCGTCGGAGCCGGAAAAACGGACGGCGCAATGGATGCCGGACAGCTGTTAAAACCTATGCTTGCGCGTGGTGAACTGCATTGTATCGGTGCAACGACACTCGATGAGTACCGTGAATATATTGAAAAAAGATGCAGCGTTAGAGCGAAGATTCCAGCCGGTCATGGTGGATGAACCGACGGTTGAGGATACGATCTCTATTCTGCGTGGTTTAAAAGAGCGCTACGAAGTGTTCCACGGTGTAAAGATCACAGACTCTGCGTTAGTATCGGCAGCAGTGCTCTCAAACCGTTATATTTCCGACCGTTTCCTGCCGGATAAAGCAATCGACCTTGTGGATGAGGCGTGTGCACTGATCAAGACAGAACTTGATTCCATGCCGACAGAACTTGATGAATTAAACCGTCGTGTCATGCAGCTTGAGATTGAGGAAACCGCATTAAAGAAAGAAACAGACAGGTTAAGCCAGGAGCGTCTCGCTGACCTGCAGAAAGAATTGGCAGAACTGCGCGATACGTTTAATACGAAAAAAGCGCAGTGGGAAAATGAAAAGAAATCGGTAGAAAAAGTCCAGAAACTGCGTGAGGAGATCGAGACAGTCAAAAATGAGATCAAGACTGCACAGCAGAATTATGATCTGGAAAAAGCAGCAGAATTGCAGTATGGCAAATTGCCGCAGTTAGAAAAACAGTTGGAAGCCGAAGAAGAGGAAGTAAAAAACCGTGATCTTTCACTGGTACATGAAAAATGTCAGCGAGGAGGAGATTGCACGTATTATTTCCCGCTGGACCGGTATCCCGGTTGCAAAACTGACGGAGAGTGAGAGAAACAAGACACTTCATCTCGATGAGGAACTGCACAAACGTGTCATCGGACAGGACGAGGGTGTCACAAAGGTTACAGAAGCAATCATCCGTTCCAAAGCAGGCATCAAAGATCCGACAAAGCCGATCGGTTCATTCCTGTTCTTAGGACCTACCGGTGTTGGTAAGACGGAGCTTGCAAAGGCACTTGCAGCAAGCCTGTTTGACGATGAGTCTAACATGGTGCGTCTTGATATGAGTGAATACATGGAGAAATATTCCGTCTCCCGTTTAATCGGAGCGCCTCCAGGATATGTCGGATACGATGAGGGTGGTCAGCTTACCGAGGCAGTCCGCAGAAAACCATATTCTGTTGTACTGTTTGATGAGGTGGAAAAAGCACATCCGGATGTATTCAATGTGCTGTTACAGGTACTTGATGATGGACGTATCACCGATTCACAGGGCAGGACTGTGGACTTTAAAAACACGATCATTATTATGACATCAAACCTTGGTTCGGCGCATCTGCTTGAAGGAATTGATGATAACGGAGATATCAATCCGGAGTGCGAAGAAGCAGTCATGAACGAACTGAGAGGGCACTTCCGTCCGGAATTTTTGAACCGTCTCGATGAGATCATCATGTTCAAGCCGCTCACAAAAGGCAATATCGGCAACATCATCAACCTTCTGATCACAGATCTCAACAAACGTCTTTCTGACCGTGAGATCACAGTGGAGCTGACAGATGCGGCAAAGCAGTATATCGTGGACAATGGATACGATCCGGTTTACGGTGCAAGACCGTTAAAGCGTTTCTTACAGAAACATGTGGAGACACTTTCTGCAAAACTGATTCTTGCAGATGAGGTAAGGGAAGGCGATACGATCCTGATTGACGTGGAAGGAGACCATCTGACTGCGCACGTAAAGTGACAGATTGTGGATGGTAGCGAGAGAATCAGACAATGTGCCTGAAGAGATAATTGCATAGATACAAAATAGAAAAAGAAGGACTTTATCCCCAAAACGGATAGAGTCCTTTTTTCAATAGTTGTATTTTGAAGATGAAGGAACATGATGAGGAAGAAATCTGAAAAATTTCGTTTATTTGCTATGCACTTTGCGCAGCAAAAGCGGCAGCTCCACGATCAGCATGGCAATCCAGCCGGCAAGGTAGGAATACGGCAGCGCCTCAATGCCAAGATGCATTTTAAAGACGAGAGGTGCGGCGGCAAGCACGCGGATTCCCATATTTACAAAACTGCTGATAAGTGTGATCTTTAAATCGCCGATACCGCGGAAATACCCCTGGATCCCGTTTGTGACAGCCGGCAGTATATACATCAGGGAGATCAGATGCAGGTAGATAACACCGTGTCCGATGACTTCCTCATCTTTGATGAAGCAGAGCATAAATTCTCTTGCAAATAAAAAGCAGAGCGCAAACACGATTAGACCATAAATGATCTCAAGAATCATACCGCAGCGGAATCCCTCCCGCATGCGGTCTTTTTTTCCGGCACCTTTATTCTGTGCCATCAGGGCAGTCATGGCGTGCGCAATATTCTGTTCCGGTGTGTAGGCAAAGTCGTCAATTCTGTTTACGATCGCAAATGCGGCTGCAACCGAAACACCCATGGTGTTAACGATTGCCTGGATGCCGAGTTTTCCAAGCTGTACAGTTGCCTGCTGTAATGCGGATGTCCAGCCATAGGCGATCGTGCGCATTAAGAGCGAGCGGTCAAATACCAGCCATTTCTTTCCGAGCCGGAGCAGAGGTACTTTTTTCTGGATATAGATGACACAGAAAACGCAGCATAAGGCTTCACTCAGCACGGTAGATACCGCGCAGCCGTTGCTGCCGGCTTTCAACACGACAACAAAAAACAGATCCCCTAAAATATTTAAAACGGCACTGATCATCAGAAAATAAAGCGGGGTATTGCTGTCACCGAGTGCACGCAGTGATGCTCGAAAAAAAGTTGATACAGAAAAGTAAAGACCAATCCTAAAAAGATGATCTGTAAGTATTCTGTTGTGAGGGATAAAATACCTGCATCCGCCTGCATTAAGATCAGGATCGGTCTTGCAAACAGGATACATGCTGTGGATAAGATCAACGAAAAAATAACGCCGGAGAGCATGGTGGTACTGATCTGGCGGTGCAGCGTGTCGTAATCTTTTGCCCCATACTGCATTCCCATTAAAATGCTGGCACCCATGCACAGTCCGTTTAAAAACAGGATCATCAGAGTGGAAATCGGATTGCAGATGCCGACAGCGGCAAGTGCTTCTTTTCCGACAAAATGCCCGACAATGATACTGTCTACGGCATTGTAGGTAAGCTGGAACAGGTTGCCGAGCACGAGCGGGATCGTAAAGCGGATCAGGATCGGCATGATTTTTCCGGTGGTAAGATCTTTGGTCATAGTGGTAAAAGTCCTTTTATTTGTAAGATAAATTAGTTCAAAAAATGTTTCAACTCTTCTGCGCGGGCTTCATAATCTGCAACTCCGAGATCATAAAGATCCTGTTCTAAGGCAGCATCCTTGGAAAAAGTACTAAGCGGCATATGGCGGCTTGGTGCAAAGATAAAAACATAGCCTTCTTTTTCTAACCGGCTGGCAAGGTCGATGGATGCCTGATAATTAATATGCCGGTTGTCGATGCTTTGGATTGTTTTCGGATATTTATGCAGCATATGTTTATACAGCGGGCGGTGTGCCTCTGGTTTTTTTACGAAGTTCCTTGGATTTGAGAGGATAACGACCATTTTGGTACAGCCTTGTTCGATCGCATGGTGCAGCGGAATCGAATCGGCAACACCGCCGTCGTAATAGTAACGGTCCCCTACTTTTACAGGACGGCAGAAACCAGGCAGGGCGCAGCTTGCCATAACAGCACGGTAGTCGTCACGGACAATGTCGTATTTGGAAAAATAAGCTGCACGCCCGGTTGCTGCATCGGTTGCAGGCATATAAAATTCAGCCGGATTTTCCATGACGGCAGAGTAATCAAGCGGATCTGCTCCATCGGAATTTGTCAGTGTTCCGTAGATATACTGCAGACCGAATAAGTTTCCAGTATGTACTAAACTTCGTACGCTTAAGTAGCGCGGATCACTTAGATGTTCCGTATAAAAACGGAGATTACGTCCCCGTTGTCCTGCAAGATAAGACAGCGTATTTGCAGCACCCGCAGATACGCCGATGCAGTAGGAAAATGTGATATCATCGTCTAAAAATTTATCCAGAATGCCGGCACTGTATGCGCATTTCATACCACCGCCTTCTACTACAAGTCCTGTTTTCATAGTGTTCCTTTCTTTGTATTTTGATGGGTGTCAAAATGAGCTCATGGACATTATACTTTATTTACTACAAATCGTTCAATACAAACATAAACAGATTTGCCGGTGTTTTTGTTTCGCCGGATGGAAGTATGGAAAGAAAGGCTTGTCTGCTGTAAAATTCAACCGCAGTTTTTGCAGTACATGAATTTTATTGACAATTTACCAAAACGTTTTGGTAACTGGACGCATGAACATAGACAAGAGAGAAGACACACAGGATGATATCGGAAAACTAAGAGCGAGAGAAAGTATAGAGGTGTAGAAATGTCATTAAAAGGACTTATTTTTGATCTGGAAGGGGTGATCGTGTTTACAGATCAGTATCATTATAAAGCATGGAAACAGATGGCGGATGAGAAAGGTATTTACTTCGATCAGGAGATCAACAACCGGCTGCGCGGAGTGAGCCGTATGGATAGCCTGGAAATTATTCTGGAAAGATATGAGGGACATCCGTTAAGCGATGAGGATAAACAGAAGATGGCGGTTGAGAAGAATGATATTCGGATGGAACAAATATTAAAAAATCCAAACCAGATCCGGAAGTTTTCTTAAAAGCAGCAGAGTTTCTTAGCTTGAAGCCGGAAGAGTGCGGTGTTGTGGAAGATGCATATGCGGGAATTGATGCAGCAGTTTCCGGTCATATGACAGCAATTGCGATCGGCGATGCGGCAGGTTATGACAAAGCAGATTATAAGCTGTCTACATTTAAAGATTTACTGGACATTGTAAAATAAGAATTACAAGTAATATAAACAGGAAAAATATGGATGGAATTGCTTGCTTTGCAGTTGGAATATCATGATAAAATGTGATAAGATGGTTACAAATCACTGAAAAATGTAATGCAATGGGGGATCATATGGCGAAAGACAGAAAGTTATATCTGAATGAAAGAACGACGATACGTGATGTCGCACAGGAGGCAGGAGTATCACTGACTACGGTATCCCATGCACTGAACGGCTATAAAGATGTGAGTGAAAAGACCAGACAGAAAGTCATGGAGGTGGCAAGACGACTGGATTATATACCGGATGAGGCTGGCCGTTCACTAAGAGGCATACAGAAGAAGACAATTGCACTGCTGCTTGCCGGGGAATTGCCGGAAGAAGATCCGAGCGGTATTATGTTTGGACTTACGAGTGGAATTTATAAGATTGCCCAGAAAATGGAGTATGAATTTACGATTCTTACAATGCCGACAAACAAGCAGATAAAAATCAGTTTTGGGCAGATCTGCAAGAAAAAGAAACTGGCTGGAATCATAGTTGACGGGCTCGCTATGGATATGCCGTACTATGAGCAGATTAAAAACAGTGAGATTCCCTGCGTCCTTGTGGATGTTGCGCTGGAAAGCGACCATGTATGTGAGGTTTCCGTTGATAATGAGAAAGCATCTTTTGAAGAAGTAGAGCATCTTATTGAGAATGGATGCCGTAATATTGCAATGCTTTCCGGTAAGAAGATGGCGCAGGTGTCAGAACGCAGAGAGTGTGGATACAGGCGTGCATTAGAGAAACATGGACTCCACATCCGGGAAGAATGGATCGAGGACTGTCTGTTTGAGCAGAAAATAGCAGTTCAAAAGTCAATAGAATTAAAAAAAGTTATCCGGAGATTGATGCTTTTTTTGTGTGAGTGACAGCATTGCGATTGGAGCAATTGAAGGCATGGGACAGCTTGGAGTACGGGTGCCGGATGATGTAGCAATAGCAGGGTTTGATGATTATACGGTTTCACAGTATATTCACGGAGGGATTACATCGATTAAGCAGGTATCCTTACAAAATGGGCGTAGCGTGTGCGAATACGGTCATCAGCATGATTGAAGGAAACCGTGTACCAGACTGGATACCAATGGAATACAAACTTATGAAACGCGCATCAACAAAGAAATGAGCTTGTGAAAATTATATAAAAGTAAACAATAAAATTCGTGAAACATGATGAAAAAACAAAAAAATGCACAAAAGACTTGAAAACCAAAACGTTTTGGGATATGATTCGTTTATCAGTTACCAAAACGTTTTAGTTTTTTACTTTATACTAATATTTCAAACAGTTTTTTCTTAAAGAAGATTTTTCAAAATGTAAAAATACGAAAGGATGTGTAATAGACGATGAAACAGCAGTTTATATGTGAAAGAAGACCAAAAGCAGATCCGCGGAATATTGTTCTTGGAAAAAATTACCGTATTACATTTCTGACGGACAGGCTGGTCAGATTTGAATATAATGAATCCGGTGCATTTGTGGATGAGGCTTCGCAGGTAATATGGTACAGGGATTTAGAAGAGGTTCCTTTTGAGATAAAGCAGAAAAATAACTTTCTGGAGATCCAGACAAAAAGCATACGGATACGCTATGATGAGAGAGCATTTGATGAGAGCATCCTGAGTGTGAAGCTGAAAAAACCGGACAATGGATGTGATCTGGAATGGTATTATGGCAGAAAAGAGGATCGTAATCTTTTCGGAACTGCC
>ENA-OQBD01001621-OQBD01001621.1-human-gut-metagenome-genome-assembly--contig:-NODE-1621-length-10173-cov-5.485467_pt1 | contig 10173 bp, 15 predicted proteins | sample MGYA00242742_ERZ504543 | MGnify/ENA primary metagenome ERZ504543 (study PRJEB26092, sample SAMD00036239) | human gut metagenome | host: Homo sapiens | study: EMG produced TPA metagenomics assembly of... | reverse complement strand
ATAAGAGGGAAACCTGTAACTGAGACTGTTGTAACCTCAACTGAAGCATCCATATTGCTGTTTAATATATCGTTCATACTTCCAACATGGCGTACACCATTTAATTGTTCACTTAATAAATAAGCCAAACCTTCTTTAAGCTTCTTGTATGGTTGCAATCTTTCTGAATTGCATAAACTGGATATTCTCCGAGTTGAATATGACAACTCGTGTTCGGATAAATATTCATCTTTTATATTATTGAACACTTTTGTTATCTCAGTCTTGTTGTCTTTAGTCAACAAAGGAAGAGCTGATATGAAACAGCGGTATTGTCTTGCTAATTCTTGTAGTTTTTTTTATAGGAGCAAAAGGACACCCAATTACTGCACAGATGTGAGAATAGTGCAAGAACAATTTTCCTCTAACTTCTTTTGGTAAATCTTCTGAAAAAAATATCCGAATGAATACATAGTGTATTTGCACTTACTGGTCGATTTTCACATGGAATTTGTTCTTCCCTAGTTTGTCTTCTTGACATTGAACTAACATCTCTTGCTTTAGCTCTTAATGCAAAGGAGTTTGTTTCCATATATGATTTAGCAAGAAAACGAATCTTAAATCCTTTTTTCCATCCTTTGTAGTATGGATCACTCGGTGATTGTTGACAAGGATGATTGTAAAGAATTTGATCTGTTGTTGTATCTAATTCATGAAGCCATGAGCACAACTGAACAACGAATTGAAAGTTTTTAGTACTTCCAGGGATTTCTAAAGAAACAACTGGTGCATCATCAGCGAATCTTCTATGAGATTTTGCTAAACTCCCTCTTGTGTCGAATATCCCAGATATGAAGCTCTCTGCTTCGTTTATAGACAGAGTTTTCTTTGCAAGACTTAAATCCGCATTATTTAATAATGTACCTATAGTTGGAAGACCAAGATTTTTTAAATCTTCTCGGATTGGAGCGATGTCTATACATTCTAATGGGGATAAAAACCATTTACCATTACCTATCTCGAATTGTAAATGGAAGCCATACGTTTCAAAACATATTCGTGAAATTTGAGTTACAACGTCAGCGGCAATGTCATTAATGTTAGTTGCAAGGGTTCCCCATTTACGAAATGGTAACACAACATTAAAACTAGAATCATTGATAATACCGCCACCGACAAGCATACCCAAAAAATAAGCCTTACTCTCAGTCATGATTATTTTAATTTAGATGATTCAACAATGCTTTGGCAACAACCCAACCTAGTACTGGAGGTACTGCATTGCCAATAACCTTATATCGAGACTGCAATGGAATATTCCCAAAATAGAAGTTATCTGGGAAAGATTGTATTCTTGCACATTCTCTAACCGAATATCTTCTATTTTCTACAGGATGTGTAACTCCACAATTTTCAGGTTGAGCAGATGCAGTAATAGTTCCATTTATTTCACCATATGCAAATCTTCTAAAGAAATTAGGTGCATGATATTTCTTTGGGTCATCAGCAATTTTTTTAAATCTAGGTGAAAGTAGTTCGTATGGAATGTTTTTCCCACGAGCGACCAGTAAATACTGATTGAGGGAGACTATCTTTTGTATAACCATCTGAAAACAGATTCATAGCTTCTGCTCCATGTTCACATCCGCCAATCAAATTGACAGTATGTTGCGTGGTTGCACTATATTCCCATACAACATTATCTTCTTGTTCCTGAACTCCTTGAAGTATTCTACCTAATAAGAGCTCTTCATCTTGTCCAAAATGTTCAGAAGGTATGTTGTATTCTTGAATTACTTCCTTCAATCTGTCAAAATCGAATGCGCCAACACCAAGAGTAGCATCAATACCAACAATTAGAACACGGTATCTTCTTTGTGGAACTCCGTAATCAGAAGAACAAACAAGTTTCATAGAAACTTGATAACCTAGGTTTTCCATTCTTTATGAATCTCATCAGGCACAGTTGTAACTCCATCTTGCATTTTTGAGGAGAGAATACCTCTGACATTTTCAAATAGAAAGGCTTCTGGGCGATGACCTACTTCTATCTTTTCACGAATAATACGTTCACATTCTTCAAATAAAGTTCCTCTTCCGTTGTCATCGTGTACCCCTTTTCTATTACCAGCATTTGAAAATGGTTGACAAGGAAAACCTGCCAACAGAATATCAAAATTTGGAATTTCATTAGTAGGAATTTCTCGAATATCTCCAAGACGTGAGTGTACTCCATCATTGGTTAAGAGCTCATTATTATTATAACAAGCCCATGCATCTCTGTCGAAATCGTTTGCAAAAACTATATTTGTATCTAATCTTTCACACACTGTATTGCGGAACACAAAACCTCCAGAGAATCCTAAATCTAAACCTCCACAACCAGAGAACAATGAAGCTATATTTTTGGGCATCTTTTATTTGTTTTTTGTATATACTGGGTTATTTTTAAGACAATAAGCTATGAATATTAGTGAGTTCACTATCAATAGCTTCTAGGTAAGAAACCATATATTTATCCTTTCCATAGCCTTTATACATTTGCCACGGATCATTATTTATGATTGAATCCATCTTCTCATAAGCATGAGGATAGCAATTGTAATAATCATCAAGCTGTGATTGTGCTTCATCACGCATTTCCCAGCTTTGTGCCTGATTAATGTTCATACCTTTTCCTTGTTTCCAATCCATATAGGGCTTAAAAACATAGCTATTCTTAAAAGAACCATTATTATAATCCTCCAGCATTTTTGCTAGAAAAGCATCTTGTTTATCGAATACATTCATGTTACTCAGTACTATTGATTAAATCCTTTACATCAACTCCAAGCTGTTTCGCTATTTCATTCAAGGTACTAAGATTTGGTTGAGCAGTATTACTCGCCCATCTTGATACCGTACACGCAGAAACACCAAGTTTTTCTGCTAGCCATTTGCCTGTTTTCTTTTTCTCAACTAGGACAATCTTTATGCGATTTAAATCTTGCACCATTTTAAATAGATTATCATTTGATGCAAAGTTACTGATAATTCCTGATAATCTTTGTGTGTCAATCTCTGTATTTTGAAGCAGCCAAACTATTCTACATATCTTAAAAGTTGAAAAACGCACTCACAAAGGTCTAGTACTCTTACCTATGAGGTGATTGATTCAGACTGTCCTATAAGACTTCTTCATCAAAGGACAGTCATCACCAGCAGATTTTAGACCGAATGCCTGTACGGTTTTTACAGGCAAATTAAAAATAAAATATTATGATTACAGCAAATGGAAATGGAGTATATACAGGCATTGTATATCTCCGCAAAAACCAAAATCAAGGAGAAGAATATGATTGGGGATATGTTGGTTGCACTTTAGATCCAGCAGAAAGAAACAGGAAGTGGAATAATCCTAAAACAACGAATTATGGCGGCAAGAAAGTAATGGAAGCCAGAGCCTTATGGGATATAAAATTATTCTCCTATACAGTTCTTGAAACCTACACCGACACAGACAAGCACAAGCTAAGAGAAAAATTACATGAACGTGAGTCCTATTACATTCAGAAGCTTGATACGATTAATAAAGGCTACAACTCCTCAAATAAAGGCGAAGGGAGTGCAGGCTTAAAGAAAAGTGCAGAAGAAATTGCTAGAAGAAACGCTACACGCAAGGCTAACGGTTTTCATCATACGGAGGAGACAAAGAAACATTTAAGTGAGCTACTAAAGGGAAAGAAAAGGTCTCCAGAATTTCGTGCGGCGGTCAGCAATGGACTAAAGGGTAAGAAAAAGTCACTGGAACACAGAGCTAAACTATCTTCAGCCCGTAAAGGGATTGCTATGTCTCCAGAAGCAAGAGCCAAAAGCAGTGCAACAAAGAAAGGCAAACCGCATCCTATCTCTGCTGAAGGAATGGCAAGAATCAATGCTGCAAGAGTTAGGCATCCAGTATTTGTAACCGATACATCTGATAATTCACAAAACAAGTACGATTCGAAGGCTAGTGCTGAGAGAGCCTTGAATGTTAATGTTGGTTCTATCGAAAGTGCATTAAAAACTAAAGGATTAGTAAGGAATAGATGGCGGATAACACTGGCATGACTAGCCACTTTTTCCCTCCTGAAACCTTCCAAACCCTTATATATGAGAAAATAGCTTGGAGCATTATTCAGCACCATTAAGATAAGGTGCGTAGCTTCAAGCGTTATAAAAAGTAATTTTCCGGGTTAAATCTAATTTCAGATGATGGTTAGAACTTTAATTCGAGGGATAGCAACGGTACGAGTAGTTTTCACAGCTTTAGTCTTGATTACCCAAAGTATGCAGTCTATCGGAAAGTCAAGTCAGATCGATGGAGGTTTGATGTACGGCTTTTCATTTTTTTTCTTCCCCTTTCTTGAATCCTCAAAGCCTTATATGTGAGAATAATATATAAGAGAATAGAAACGTAATAACAAACAATTGAAAATTAGAGAAATGGGAAATTTGGTAAAAGCATTGAAGATCGCCGCAAATGTAGCGGAGATCATCGTGGCAGGCTCCGTATTGATCGAGCTTGCCGAGAAGTATGGTGGAAGATTGGGAAAGAAAAAATCCGCCACGGGTAAAGTCGCTACGGATACTGCGGCGACAATAACTGATAATACGTCCGATGAATGAATTATGACAAGGCACAGGACGTAGTTATAACGGTGCTGGAGGTGATAGCTTCGGTACTGAAAGGAATCAAGAAGTTGAAGAGTTTGAAGAAGAAATAACGGACTTTTCGACTTCTTTTTGTTTACCGGATTATTAACAACTAAAAATAAGAATAGTATGGAAACAATGACTAATGAACTTACTGTCATTCCAAGAACAATCGGAATGATGACAAGAATGATGGATGCAGTTAATATCGAAGATGCTGTAATCGTATCTGAAGAGGAACAGAAGGAGCATCCGAATTTTATTGAAAGTAACACTTCGGGCATTACACTTGAAGAACTGGAAAGTAATTGCATTGTACCTAGTTTTGGAGATAATCAACTAACAATCAGCCACCAGACATTCATACACCGGATCGAGGAGGCTGCAAGGAGCTATTTTACGGGTGAGAACTTTGGTAACACAGAGATCAGAGTTTCACATAAAATCCTGGGCAGGGTTCCGGGAGCATTAACCAAAAAGAAGGAGGAACTTAAACCTGAGGACGAGACTATCTATTATCAACGTATGGCTTTCTGTTTTCATATCAGGTCTATGAGCAGAATGATGAACGGAGAAGAAGTACATTTATGTATCGGAGGTGTAAGAAGTCTGAATGAGGAAAACCTATACAACCGAAAATCACCCGAAAAATTCAAGATATTCATAGGATGGAGAGTGAAAGTTTGTTCAAATCTAATGCTGACCAATGATGGTTTGACCGGACGACTGGAAGTAATGAGTGATGCAGATATATATAGTTCAGCACTCAGACTATTTCAAGACTTTAATCCCGAACAGAATCTCAGGTTACTTGAAAACCTGGGAAGGACGAGGATTTCACAGGAACAGTTCTGTCAGATAATTGGTAGGCTCAGATTATATCAAGCTTTACCCGCTTCACAACTTAAAGAATTGCCCAAGGTGATTTTAGGTGATTCCAATGTCAATGCGGCTACGAAAGGTTATATAGAGAATCCAAATTTCGGATTGTGTGGCAGAGAGAATATCACTTGTTGGGATCTGATGCAGCTACTCAATGACGCCGCCAAACAATCCTATATTGACAAGTTTCTGGAGAGAAATCAGAACTGCACTGATTTTGCGGTTGGTATCCAAAAAGCTTTAAACGGTGAAGATACTGAGAATTACGGATGGTTTTTGAGTTAGACCTGAAAAATAAATTGACTCACAAGGGAGAAGGATAAATATAGTCTTTCTCCCTTTTTTGTTGAATCCTTTAAAAATCAATAAACAAAGAAATGGAAAGACATGAATTGGAAAACAGCAGAGAATTCAAGGCTGCAAAAGAGCTTGAACATGCCTTGAACGATTATGGGTGGAATGGTAAAAGATTCGCTTCAGCGGTGACTACATTCCACAGGACCCTGCAACAGACCTTATTCAGAAGTATGGTTGAAGTGATTAAAACAATGGGAAGTGAAGGTTACGGATATGACCTGAGGAACAAGGCTTCCCATGAGATATGTAAGAAGATAGTGGAATCGGGAGTTCTGGAAGAGGATACGATACCATTCATCTGACACGGTTGAGACATACCAAGACTAATATTCCGGGGAGGGATATTTCCGATTAAAAGGAAGTATCTCTTCTTTTTTTATTTACCGACAATTTAAAATTCAGAAGATTATGTTATACTATAATTTTTATGGTTACGAAAGATTCAAGGCCTGTTTCGGACTTGAAAAAAGAGATAACGGTACGGTGGTAAGAAAGAACAGGATACTGCTGGGCCATCTGAAGAATCCTGCACTGCTCAGGTATTGCAGGGAGCATGATGATTATACCCTGTTGCATATATATAATATGGCTGACCTGGAGAAAAAAGTGGTTGAAGCCATTGTCAGATCAGGAAAGGATGATGAAAAACTGCCTTATAAAGTAGAACTGATAGGCAAGGTTTATTATTCCTCCCGATATCAGACTGACGAAACCAAAGGTATATGTGAGGATCTGGACAAGAATTCAATCCGCTATATAAATGTCGGGCGTAACCGGATCTTCAAGATGAGGGCCGGAAAGTTCATGAGAGAGCTTATTCTTGAAACAGAGATCGGAAAGTTGCTCTCACCCAGTGTAGTAAACTGGATTGCAGGAGATGTTTTCACTCAGCAATGGTGTACTTATACTTATGGTTATACTCCTGATATAGAATTGCATGTCAACGATGATTTCAGGAGCATCTATGACAGTGACTGTTGCAAGGGTAATTTCGGTTCATGTATGGTGGACGAAGACCGGACCTCATTCTATCGTGATTCGGTAAAAGCCAAGGCGGCTTACATAACAGACAAAACAGGATTGGTTGTAGCAAGATCCGTTCTATTTACTGACGTTACGGATCAGGATGGCAAGAAATGGAGGTTGCTTGAAAGGCAATACTCTTCAGGAGGTGATGATGTATTGAAACGGTTACTGATTGACAAACTCATTCAAGGTGATCATATAGACGGTTATAAAATCGTGGGTGCATCCTGCCATGAAGCTAACGCATTTGTAGATATTCATGGGAACTCATTATCCGACAGGAAGTTTGAGATTGACTGTGATCTGGAACTGGAAGACACGCTTTCTTATCAGGATTCTTTCAAATGGTACAGTTATAACCTGAATAAAGCCTATAACTACGAAAACTCACACTTTTCATATAACCTTGACACCACAGACTTGAACTTATATGGTGATACTGACGGCGATGAAGACGATCGGGAATGGGATGATTACCACCAATACTATTGTGATGATACAAGACTCTGCTATCGGAACGGAAGGGAGATCCGGGTAGACGTTGAAAACCTGGATGATTTTATATGGATAGAATCAACACAGGAATACCACCATGAAAACGATTGTGTCTGCTGTGATGAATGTGGAACATATATCTTGTTGGATGATGCCATGTACTCGGAAGTGACGGAGGAATATTATTGCTGCAAGGACTGTATGGAGAAAGCGGAAAATGAGTTCAAGCGGGAGAACTGGCATTACTCCGAATATGATGATGAATGGTATGAGGATTACACCGACATTACCCGGATCAATATCTGGAATGAACCGGAAGGTATCTATGAGAATAAAAGCATCGGTACGGATACATTATGCCGGTTATTGAGAAATGAGGAAGCATGGGAGTTTGACAATGAGGTGTTTGATAAAGTAAATCCAAGTACCAACCTTCCATACGGCTATAAACTTAAAAAAGAGATAAATCATGAATATACAATTATTGAAGCGGCTGTATAGTATCTACAGTCCCAGTGGAAAGGAACAGAAGATGGTAAAGTTCCTCTGTTCCTATATAAGACAGCTTCCCGGAAACATATCCGTGTCAAAGGATAAGTTCGGGAACCTGTATGTGGTAAAGGGAGAATCGGAAAGTTATCCCTGTTTAGTGAGCCATATCGACCAGGTTTCACACTGCAAGCATTCAAAGGATTTCAAGGCGGTGGAGACAAGGGAAGTCATATTCGGTTATTCGCCAAAGAACAGGAGGTTTGAGAATTTGGGAGCCGATGATAAAAATGGAGTGTTCATCTGTCTTGAATGCCTGAAGAAATATGATTCTATGAAAGTAGTCTTTTTTAGAGAGGAAGAAACAGGCTGCAAGGGAAGTTCTGAGGCGGTGATGTCTTTCTTCGATGATGTAAGGTTTGTTATCCAGCCTGACCGTAAAGGCAATTCAGACCTTATTACAAACATAGGTTATTCCGAGTTGTGTTCCGAAGGGTTCATTGAAGCGATGGAACCTGAAAAATGGGGTTACAGAGAGGAGAACGGATTGATGACTGATGTTCTGGCCTTGAAAGAGAAAGGATTGGAAGTGTCTTGTATCAACGTATCATGTGGTTATTACAATGCCCACACCGATGAGGAGATTACAGTGAAGAAAGACCTGATGAAGTGTCTGAGATTTATAGAACATATCATAGAGGACTGTACCGACACTTATCCCCATACACAAAGTGATTCATATTTCAGTCCCTATGAGTTTGAGGATGAGGTTTATGATATGCTGAACAATGACCCGACTTTAACCCCTGAAGACCTTTGTGACATGTATTCCACCAATTTTCCACACTTCGGGTTGGAGGATTATAGAAGGATATGTGAAGATTATCGGATGTTCTGGGATGAGGATGAAGAAGATAGGAACTTAAAAACGTTGGATTATGGAAAGAGATAAGAACTACGATTTGGAACTGGCTAAGTATATCTGGTCCATCCTGAAATCCAATCTCCCCGTCCTTATGTCCTGGGGAGTTGAGATTGAGACAGTGAAAGCAATTAAGTGTGGTCTTGAATTCAGGGTCAATGGATTCAAGCATACCGGAAAAGTTCAGATTGTATTGAATGAGGGTGCTGACCTGTTTGAAGTTTATCTACTTGGTGAGGATGGAGAGATCAGGGATAAGAGGGAAGACATCTACTTTGACATGCTTGTTTCTGTGGTGGATGAACTTGTGGAGAAAACCGATGATTATGAAAAGAGGGTTTCTGATACATATAATATTATAAAGTATTAGCGGTTCTTTGAAAAATCGGGAAATGTGACAACAGGCTTTCTGTGGGAGAGTAGAATTTATAAGAACTCGAAATCTCATGGAAAGCCTTTTTTATGAACCTGCTTAAAGGTTATTGAACGGACATTCAGTAACCGGGAAGAGCGTTAAACAAGTGTTAATTATGAAACAGAAAAATTATGTAGCCTACTTACGGCAGTCCACGGTGAAACAGGAAATCTCAGGACTTGGCGTGGAGGCACAGAGAGAAATAATACAGAATTACTTGAAGGATAGAAAAACGATTGCTGAATATATTGAAACAGAAAGTGGCCGTAAATCCAACAGACCTAAACTTACAGAAGCTTTGGAACTATGTAGAAAAACAAATTCTGTCCTGATTGTAGCAAAATTGGATAGATTAAGTAGAAATGTCGCTTTCACCAGTAAATTGTTGGAGAGTGATGTTGAGATAGTATTCTGTGATTTTCCGGAGGCTAACAAACTCGTACTTCATATCATCAGCAGTATAGCGGAATATGAGGCCGGATTAATCAGCCAGAGAACGAAACAATCCCTGAAAGCCAAGAAAGCAAGGGGATATAAACTGGGTAAATCTGAAAACCTGTTGAACAAACTGGAGCAAGCGGTAAAGAATAGTAATAAGACCAATCATCAGAAAGCTCTTGACAATCCCAATAACAAGAGAGCCATAGCATTGTTGAAAAACCTGGTAAAAGAAGACAGGAGTTTGTCTGAAATGGCCAGAATCCTGAACAGTGAAGGGTTTGTTACAGCTATGGGGAAAGAGTTCAGGGCCTCGCAGGTGAGTATATTATTGAAAAGGTATAACTTAAAAAAGGATTGAAATTATGGTTGCACTCATAGCCGGGGTGGTAGCGGCGGGTGCTGCCCGTCCTGCGGTATTCAAGCGTTCCCGGCGTGGGGATTTGCTGCTCTGTGAGCATACGGGCTATCTTGGTCGGACCATTCCCGGCAAGAC
>ENA-OQBD01001619-OQBD01001619.1-human-gut-metagenome-genome-assembly--contig:-NODE-1619-length-10185-cov-3.028634_pt1 | contig 10185 bp, 12 predicted proteins | sample MGYA00242742_ERZ504543 | MGnify/ENA primary metagenome ERZ504543 (study PRJEB26092, sample SAMD00036239) | human gut metagenome | host: Homo sapiens | study: EMG produced TPA metagenomics assembly of... | reverse complement strand
ATGCCATACCATCCGTCCAGGCTTTCTCATAAGCCTCGGCAAACTCGGCAGGAGTATACTGGCCAGCCAGCAGTTCCTGCACCATACGGCCTGCATCATCGCCAGAGAAACCGGCAGGCTTCTCATTGGTGAAGCCAATATTAGCAGCACTCTTCAGGGCAGCATTAACTTCCTTCACGATGTTTTCCGGTGCCCACTCAGCATCAACATCGGTAAATGCGCTGGGAGCCTTGGCAACTTCGCTGTACTTTTTCTGATTCTCAGGGCTGAACAGGAAGTTCAGGAACTCGATGCACTCTTCTTTGTGCTCGGTCGTTGCAGAAATGCAGTAGCCGGAATCTTCGGCGCTCAGGACAACAGGCTTGGAGTTGGGCATATAAGCGGGATACGGTGCAAAACCGATTTTATCTGCCATATCGGGGTTGGCTTCAAGAACGCTGGACAGCGCCCACATACCATTGCTGAACATGGCGGCCTTGCCGTTTGCGAAGTCCTGTACGCAGTTGTCGTTCGTGGCAGTCAGCACGTCAGCGTTGATGAGGCCCTTATTCTGGAGATCGACCAGATCCTCAGCAAAAACAGCCATCGGACCATCTGCTGCTGCAAACTGGAGCTTGTCCTGATCGTTGGCCAAGAAAGCCTTCTTAGCGTCAACAGCGCCCAGCGTGGACTTGATGTAACCATGAGGCAGGAACTCAATCAGGTGGCCAAGGTGCCAAGCCTCACTACCGAAGATGAACCACGGAGTAACATCAGGTTCTTTCTCCTTGATGGTCTCCAGCATGGTTTCAAAGTCTGCCCATTCGGTCGGGAACTCGGTATAACCAGCTTCGCTCAAAATATCCTTGTTGTAGAAGAAACCGGCCATCGTCATGTTCGTGCAGATACGATAGACATTGCCAGAGCTTACATCCGTGCAAGCGGCCTTCATATCCGGGGACATACGATCCCAGAACTCGTTCAAGTCCGAGATGTCCATGTACTTGCCTTCATCGGCAAAGCCCTGTTCGTAGGTGGTCATAATGTCAGGTACTTCGTTGGAGGCGAATTTGATCTTGATGACGTTGCTGGCATCTTTCTGATATTCTTGCTCAACAACGATATGATCCTGAGAAGCGTTGAACTCATCGATGATTTCGTTCATCACATCGATAGTTTCGATTTTGCCGGTAAAGAGCTTGATATTTACTTTTTCACCGGAGGTTTCGGTGCTTTCTGCCGTAGAGGTGCTTTCAGCTGGGGTAGAATCTGCACTGCTGGATGCCGTGCTGCTGGCTGCGCCGCCGCAACCGGCCAACGTGCCGCCGAGCATTGCCACTGCCATCGTCATTGCAGCGAACTTACGAAGTTTCATAGTATTCTTCCTTCCTTATGTGATTTGAATTTCAAATTGATCAGTTTGAAATTCGGAAAATCATTTGGAAGCGCGTCTTCCTTATGTCTCTATTGTACCACAGTCGTAATTGTAATAAATACCCAAAATTTTAGATAAAGGTTTCTCTTTTTTGGGAATTTAGCTTTTCCCATTGCACATTATGTCCTCATGAGTTTATAATTATTATGGAAGGAGGGTGCCGAAATTGACCCCTTACAAATCGAAAAAATCTTTTAAGACCCGGTTGGTCATTGCCATCAGTATTGTAAACCTCGCCGTCATTTTGGCGATTACTTACCTTACCTACCGTTGGAATGCACAACAATTACAAGAACAGACGATTACCCAAACCCAACAAACAATAGAGCAGGCCGGAACCAACGTCAGTACTTATATGGACGAGTTGTATCGCCTTACGCTCACCCCTTATTATAATGATGAAGTTCTTTCTCAACTAGAGTATTCACCAACGAATTCCCGCGACAAACTAAATTCCAAGCGCATCGTAGAAGGATTTCTTTCCTCGGTTATGACTCTTCCGCGAAGTGAAATTCTTCGTGTATACATAGCAAACGATGATTCGCTTTACAGCTATACGCGCACCCCGAACGACATGCCAGACCTTGCCACTTATGCTGAAAGCTCTTGGTATAACGAAGAAAAAGAAACCACCAAACCTTTGTTTATTGAGCCGCACATGGAAAGAGTGTACGGTGAAAAGCCAACCACCGTATTTTCAGTCGTTCGCCAGCTCAGAAGCAAAAACGATAACAGCAAAACCATCGGCGTTGTAAAAGTCGATGCGGATTATTCCGGTATCAGTAAAATTTGCAATAAAATCAATCTAAATGCAGGAGGTCTGCTTTTAATTGTAAACTCGCAGAATCAGGTGTTGTATCGCTCTGCGCCTATTCCCAGCGGTTTGGAAGACGCAATGGCCGATGGAAATAAAATCGGGCAATCTGGAACCATTACACTGAATGGCCAAAAATATCTGGTAAATGTGCTGTCACTCTCCAATTACAGCATTAACATTGTGGCGTTGCACTCTTACCGCACATTGATGGCTCCGCTGCGCTCCAATCTTATGAAGAGCATTGCACTGGCGATATTCTGCATCATGCTTGCTGATATTGGCTTCTACATCATCATTCAGAAATTCACACAGCAGCTGTTTGAGATCGTTGCCCTCATGCACCATGTTGAGGACGGCGATTTAACCGTAAAAGCTCATGTCACAACAAACGATGAAATCGGCTACTTGGCTGAATCCTTCAACCAAATGACAGAGGCATTGCAAAATGTCATTGATCGAAATGCACAATTGGCAAAAGAAATCTATCAGGCGCAATATCTAGCAAAAGAAGCGCAGTACAATTCTTTGTGCAGCCAAATTCGTCCGCATTTCTTGTATAACACCCTGAACACAATCAGCCTCCTCATCAAATGTGAAGAATATGATACTGCAATTAGAGCCATCGAGTCCTTTTCTGCATTTTTAGGCGGCGTTATGAATGTTTCCAAGGACATTTCGTTGCAAAAGGAGCTTGACATTTGCCAAGCGTACTTAAAACTCGTACAACTACGCTATCAGGATCGATTGCAATATGACATTTCTGTTTCTGCCGAACTATGTAGCGAACAAATCCCATCACTTACCATACAGCCCTTGATTGAAAACGCAATCAAATACGCCTGCGAACAAAATCGTGGGCAAACTGTAATCCACATCGTTTCCTGTGTAAGTCAGGACCGTTACTCTATCCAAGTATCTGATAACGGTCCTGGCATTAAGCCGGAGACGCTGGAGTCTTTGCAGCAACGTATCAGTACCCCCAGCCACGATGAAGCTGAACCGGCTCATGTAGGCAACATCGGCTTAGTCAATATTGCCAAACGGCTGCGGTTAAAATATGGAAACTCTGCCTCGCTGGACATTCTTTCCTCTGACAGTGGTACAACTGTCTCTATCAGCCTTCCATTTACAAAGAATGAGGTAACTCAATGAACCATATCCTTGTTGTTGATGACGAGCCACTCATGCGAACGTGGCTTTCAAAAAGTATCCCCAAACATTCAACGTGCTTTGACGTTCCTAACACAGCGCAGGATGGAATTGAAGCAATCGAATATTTGAAACAGGCTGCTTACGATGTTGTTATCACAGACATTAAGATGCCCGGCATGGATGGGTTAAACCTTGCGAAGTTCATCCAAGAAAATTATCCTGACACCGTTGTCATCATCATTTCTGGTTTCAACGAATTTTGCTTATGCCAGAAAAAGCTATCCAGTATGGCGTAAAGGATTATCTTTTGAAGCCATTGGTTGATGATGATCTCATCAAACTGCTGAACGACATCAGCAAGCGCCTGCAAAAACATACGCCCACACTGCTCGCCAATCCCACCGAGGAAGAACGCTCCAACCCTCGCGCAATGCTGTTCCGTGCCATACTGGAGGATGACAGCGACGGAATCTATCAGGGTTATAAAGTCTTTTCCAGCACGGACACCGATCCTATGCTTCCGTATGCTTGTGTCATACAAGCGGCATTGCTGCCTATTGCCCGCGACAATGCCGTTCTTCCTACGGAGGCACACTCTCGCAATTATCGTCAGAACCTTGCGGCTGTTTCTTTGTGTAAAAAATACAACTGGACACCTTTCTTCGGGAATAATGGTGACACTTATATTGTGGCAGAAGGCGAGACCAAAGCAGCTCTTATTGCAAATCTCCATGAATTTCAGAGTGACTTTTCGGCATCGTTCCGCTTTGCGCAGGATGCAAATTTATTTGCCGGACGCATAGTGGATGACAGTATGGATTTATCCTATTCCCTTGCAAGTATTGCCGGTTTGCGCTCGTTGCCGCTGTTCACATCGAACGAGCTACATTCTTACGCCCTACTAAGCGAATATCAGCAGCAGATCATCGAATTTGAAAAGGCAAATAAAAAGGTGCTTTCTGATTTTGCTGCTTCCCAAGAAACAACTCTGCGTACAGATATTGACCAGTTGTGCAGTCTGGTTCCGCACAAAAATTCCGCAGCACTTTGGGAAATGGGCTGTTATATGATTCAGAGCATTACTGACTGTTTTCTTATTGAGGATACACTTTTGACATCCGCTTGGAAAGAGCTGACGGATTTTTGTACTTCTTGTGCTGGTGGCGTTTCTGATGCCAACTTCTCTCACGCTGTATATCAGTGTGTTTTTTGCCTTTTGGGAAAAGAGCAGACAATTACGCAGGATACGATGCCCGTCATAAAAATGGCAAAAGAGTATATTAACCAGCACTTCTGTGAAAGTATCTCCTTATCCGAAGTGGCTGATTACTGCAACGTAAACAGCAGCTATTTAAGTAATCTTTTCCATAAGCAGCTAGGAATCTCGTATAGCAAATACCTTATGCAGATCCGCATGGAACGTGCAGCCGCTTATCTGAAGGATTCACCCGAAACCAAAATATACGAAATCGGCGAAAAACTAGGATTTGTATCCACAAAACATTTTATTTCCGTTTTCAAAAAATACTATGGTGTATCGCCAACCACCTATCAGAAAGAACAACGTGAAAGCTAGTAGGGGCTGGTCACAACGACATCACTCCACTAAATAGCTTTTTACGGAAATTCTTACTCCATATCATTTTAAAACCAATTCAAGTACTTTTTTATCAAAAGAAAAGCATGTGCAACAACCTCCTAAGATTCGTATTCTAACGGACTTTTGGTGCACATGCTTTTTGTGTTTTTTGTATCTGTTAGGTTACGAACAAGAGGAAAAGCGGGGCCGAAGCCCCGCTTTCCGTTATTTGAATTTTTCAATTACGCCAAGAAACGCAATCACAAGGTTCTGGTACAAGTCCTCATCAAATTTTCCGTTGACGTAGCTGTACTTTTTGATGGTTGGCTGGCATCGCTTGTACAGTTCCATCACTGCCTCAGAATTATTATGCTTGGCTGAATTAAGCAAATCACGAAGTGTTCCCATTAGTAATCCTCCATAACTTCATCGCGGATTTTATTGATCGCACATTTCTTATAATAAGTAACCGTAGCAGGTTCAACACCCATCTGCGCGGCAATTTTCTTGGCAGAAAACCGCTTAACATACAGTCCAATCATAACCTCACACTCTTTTGGATTTAGAAGATGCAGATGTGTTTTCAGTGCCTCCCAAAACAGCAGGGATTCAATTTCATCGTCTGCCGCGCTGCTCTCTTGCACAGTTTCCTTTTCGGCATCTGGCAAGTCCTCGTAAGGAATTTCCCGCTGTTTCCTTTTGCTCAGGGCTTTCAAGTAATCTGCGCGGCAATTACGTAATGTCGCATCCAGATATTTATCAAACCTTGCCGCCAGAATGGCGTCCTCACCGTAGATTTTGTACTTATTTGAATCTTTATATCGAGACATAATAACCTCCAAAATTTTGGGTTTCATTGAATAGACCTCAAAACTCGGAGGGGCGCGGGCAGAAAACGGCAGTCCTCTGCCGCCAAAGCAAAAAAGAAGCAAAAAAAATACGCCAGATGGTTATAAAAACCATCTGGCATACGAATAATATACGAAAAACTACGCGGCGAAGGGACTTTTGAAAGGACGCAGTAGCGCTTGACGGGGTTTCTGCCTTAATACGGCATGGCTCCGCTTACCGGAGCGTCAAGCACATCTGCCATGCAATACGCCTTTCAACTAAATATGTTCCACAAAAAGAAAAAGCCCGGCAAGCAAAAACTTGTCGGGCAGAAAGCGGATTTACTTTTCTTCCATCCAACCAAGGAATGTCTGCAATTTCTGTATGTCACCATCATCGAGGTCTTGCAGTCGGTTAAAAATGTTGATACGGTCGGTTTCATCCCCGGCACCGGTAAAGAATTCCTGCGGGGTTACGCCGAGGTATTCACAGATGCGCAGAAATTCGTGCATTGAGGGCAATGCCTTGCCGATTGAAATACTGCGCATATAGCTGCCGCTTTTGCCAAGGTCAAGGCTCATTTTATGCTCGGAAACGTGGAGGCGATGGCGCAGCTGCTAAGATGGGGTCACTTGCTGGGGGTCTTAGGCTTGTCCGCCGCAGGCTTTTTCTCCGGGCGGTGGGGCTGGTAAAGACCACTAGGCGTATTGGGCGGCCAGCCGCCATACTCGCGGCGAATCATAGCATCGAGGGTCTTGCGGCCCAGTGCATGGGGCAGGGATTCTTTTATGTTCATGATTTTTCTCCTTTTGGATCACTGTGTCTGGTTTATTATAAAGCTATTGTGCACCATAGCCTCGTAACGAAATTCCAAGCAGCAACGCGACTGCAAAAGCGGCGAACGCCGTGCAGGCCCCCCAATCGGGGCGGACAAATAAAAGAGCCATTGTAAGCGCGACCACGATCAGCAACCGAATGTAAATGCGCGGCTGAAGCGCTTTCAGTTCTTCCGCGCTCAGGTGCAGTTCCGGGTGGTTGGCGGGGCCGAACAGCGCAATCGACAGGCAGGCAAATCCCGCGACAAACGCCGAGACGACGGGGTCCGGCATCCGCGTCGATAAAAACAGCATCACAGACTGGCAGCAGACGGAACTAAGCAGGCAGCCGTGCGGCGTTTTGGCGTGGTAGCCGCCGGTACGTTCCCGCAGAAAGCGAAAAACAAACGTGTAAAACAGTACACCGCCCCAACCGACAATCAACGTCCCCAAGGGCAGCAACAGCACAAGCGAGGCAATGCTCATCATATTTTTGACCAGCATATAACGGCACCACTCGGTCTGTTCCTCAGTGATATACTTGTGCTGAAGAAAAAAATCGGTCATCGTTTCGGCAAGGTGTTCCATGCTGTGCGCCCCCTTGCTGAATACGATAGACCGATCAAGCTACAAAGTCCAGAAAAACGGCAAAACTGCAAAATTCCGTGCGCAACTGCAAGTTTTGCCTATTTTTGTGCAGCAGCAACGGCTTTTTCGTTGGCGGCATCCGCCCATTCAAGGCAGAATAAGAAAGAGCCGTCCTTATAATCCATCAAATAAAAAACATCATATTTGTGCAGGATATCCATCACATTCGGCAGGCCGAAGCCGTGCAACTCGGGATCGGGCTTGGTGGTGGGGATATGGTCGCCGAAAATTTCGACCGGCTTGCTGGCATTTTCGACCGAGAAAAACAGCGTCGGCGGGTTATCGCTTTTGTTATAGAATGCTTTCACGGTCATGCGGCGCTGCTGCTTTTCCAGATTTTCGTTGGCTTCGATGGCGTTGTCCAGCAAATTGCTCATCACGACCGTCAGATCGACCGAGGGAATCGCCACGTCGGAAAGGTCGTTGATCTCGAAATGCAGATCAATGTCCTGTTCTTTAGCCGCATAGCCCTTTTGATTGAGAATCGCGTCGATGATCGGATTGTGCGTATTCACCAGCAGGATGCGCTCGGTTTGGCGCACCTTCAATTCGTCAAGGTAGGTCTGCGCGGCCGCCGTATCGCCGTTTGCCAGCATATCGGAGAGTGCGAACAGGTAGCCGCGGAACTCGTGCGTCATTTTGCGCTGTGCCGTGTAGGAATTGCCCAGCGCCTTGACGTTGGCGCTCTGCACCTCGGCGCGCTGGTGTGCAACGGCCAGTGCCTCCCGCATCTGGGCAGTGGATTCCAACTGATCCAGCAGAAACAGCGCGACCATATCGACCGCGCACAGCACAAGCAGGCAAAACGTCCATGCATCATTTTCACCTGCGGCACTTCCTGCGTTGTACACCCGGTAAAGCACAAACAATGTACACAGTGGGAACAGTGTTGATGCAGGTATCCATGCGCGCGGCTTTTCGTTTTCTTGCGGCGGTGTGTGAAAATGCCGAACCAGCATAACAAACGCCACAACGCACAGCCACCGCAAAAAGAGGAACGCGGTGTACAACGGTTTATTATATACATACTTCGTCTGCGTCATACCCAAATAAAGCAGCCATGCCTTTTCGGATAGTGTTGCAATGGCAAAAAAAGCAGGCATAGCCCGTGATTACTACAAACAAACGCCGATCCCAGCGGCCACAGTACAGCGTCAAACACATTCCATAAAAAAGGGCAAGTTCCATTACAAAATCAACTGCATAACTATATCGAAAATCATTCGGCAGAATATTTACAGACACAGTAATGGCGGCAGTCCATATTACCAAATACGCCCAGAACGCTTTCCCACTGAACCGTCTTGTAAAAAAGCTGTCCCACAGTTTTGTGTATAGCCATGTCTGCAGGGCACACATCAAAATACTCAACGCATATCCCATCAGCCGCGCCCTCTCCATGCCATGTATTTTGTTTTGATCGTCTTATACCCGTGCAGGCTGACGGGAAGCGTCTGGTCGGTGGTCAACGTAACGCCGCTTGTTTGCAGGGCAGCAATATAGCTCATATTGACCAAGAAGCTGTTGTGGATGCGCAAAAAGCCCTCCTCTGCCAGTTTCTCTTCCAGTGTGCGCAGGCTCATGCGGCTATTCAGCGGTGCCGCCGGTTCCGCACGATGGAAAATCAGCATCCGTTCCGCAGTTTCGACATAGACCAACTCGTCGAGCACGATGTTCGTGCCCTCGCCGTCGCACAGAACATTCAGCGTGCGGGTTCGGCTGCGGCAGGCGACCAACGCCTGCCGAAAATAGCCCGGCAGTTTTTCGGCCAGCTGCAGCTTGGGCAAAAAGCGGAACGCGCTTACCTCGTATCCCTCGGCGGCATATTCGCCGTAATTTGTCACAAAGATCAGCACCGCGTCCTTGCGGATCGTGCGCATCTGCCGCGCCAGCGCAATGCCGTTCACATCGCCCATATCAATGTCCAGAAAAATCATGTCGGCCTTTTGCACGGCTGCCTTTTTCAGCGCGTGGGGGTCATGGACACACTCGATCTGCATATAACGGCGGTTAAACTCCGGCTGTGCTTCGATCAGTCGTTTCAGTGTTTCGGTAAATATCGCGTCATCGTCACACAGCAGAATGTGCAGCATACCGTCACCGGCTTTCGTCGTTGGATTTTTAACGCTTGAAATTGTATCCAAAATAACGCGCCCCTCTTTCGTTGTCAAGCCAAATTGCCCCGTTGCGGACAAATATGATGTTATAAATCATAGTATCTGAATATTTGTCCGCTGTCAACCGATACACTATAATCAGTAGGAGGTTGACGCAGATGATGATCGATTTTGCAGGCAGGCTCAAACGTCTGCGCATAGAAAAAGGGTACTCTCAAGCGACGTTGGCGAAAAAAATCACCGATGCAGGCCAAAAGCTGGGCGAAGCATCCATCGCCAAATACGAGAGCGGGCGCACCTATCCCAATTTGCAGACCGCCGCCTGCATGGCGGATTGCTTCGGTGTTTCAATCGATTATCTTGCCTGTGGTGAGAAAGCCGCGGTCGTTTCGGTTGACGGTCTGACCGACGAGCAGATCAATTTGATGACCGAGCTTACCCGTGCGCTGCGCCAGCAGAACAAAAGCCGCTGGGGCAATCCCAAAAGCACCCCAACGCCGGAACAGCAGGAGCTGGTATTTAAGCTGGTCGCACAGTTTTTGAAATAATGCCCTGACGATACGGCAAAGGCCGGACGCTTTCACGCGTCCGGTCTTTTTTTGCAGTTGCGCACGAATTTTTGCAGTTTCGCTGTTTTATTTGAAATCTTTGCTGGCGCGTGCTAGAGTAGGGGCAAGCAAAAGGGATACGGTGCATCCCGCAAAATCCCGTCGAAATGCCGGTGCACAGGCGTTTTGAATATCCGCCCCACAACCAACCCGACACAAGTTTCTTTCAGAATGGAGAAATACATCATGAAGAAACTCAGCAAG
>ENA-OQBD01001618-OQBD01001618.1-human-gut-metagenome-genome-assembly--contig:-NODE-1618-length-10190-cov-5.001292_pt1 | contig 10190 bp, 9 predicted proteins | sample MGYA00242742_ERZ504543 | MGnify/ENA primary metagenome ERZ504543 (study PRJEB26092, sample SAMD00036239) | human gut metagenome | host: Homo sapiens | study: EMG produced TPA metagenomics assembly of... | reverse complement strand
CATACATTTTCCTGTCTCCCATTTGGAAACAGCTCTGTCAGTGATGTTTTAACTTTTTCTGCTAATTGTGCTTGTGTCAGACCTTTTTTCTTTTCTGCAACTAGCAATAAACTTTCCTGTATCAATTTGATTCATTACAATATGCCTCCTTTCACGCTACACTTTACAATTTTTATCATTTTTTGTACACAAACTGTAAGTGGAATTATCAAACTCAACCATAGGTTGGGAGAGGTATTATATTTGATAAATGCCGTTTTCTTCAACAACACCATTTTACCACACGCGCACACACAATTCCATTAAAACCGTTTACTTCGCTTTAACCGATACTTCCCATTTATTCCTAATGAGAATGGAGATTTAATGCAATATTGCGAATGCACCAATGATTTTGTGAATGCAATCATTGATGACTATTTCAATTCCTTTGAAATACGCAAATACTACATTGATGAATATGAACAACCTTATTACGGTGTTCTCTCCTATCTGCATGATATCGGCTATACGGTTGAATATGAACTTCTTCAGGAAGCCCATTTACAGGATTCCTTCGATTCTGCAACCGGATCTGTTGATGTAAAAAAATTTGCCGAAGATGGCGTGGTCCACGTCTATTCAAATGAGACTGGAAAAGACGTTGCCCAGATACCATTAACCAAACTGTCTGAACTGGAAAAAGAAGTAAAAGATTTTGTAGAATATAAGCTATCTACATACAAGGTGACTAATCCTACCAAACGTTCTGATCTGGTTCCGAAGTCCATTTTTGCTTTTGATATTCCAGATGAAATTGCAAGAGTAAAACGCTACAAGGAATATGCAGAGTATTGCCTTAAACAATTAGAACAAATGCAGAAAGAAGGTTAAATATGAAGTTACCAAACTCTTACGGCAGCGTAATCAAGCTTGGTGGCAAACGACGAAAGCCCTACGCTGTTCGCATCTCGAAACTTGTGGAAGACGATACCGGGAAGGTCAAGCGAAAATACACCTACCTGGCTTATTTCTCCAAACCGGAAATGGCTTACACCTATCTTGCTGAATACAATAGCGGTGCGGTTGTTCCGGAGCATATGAAGTACTCAGACTCTCCCGCCTTTGCAGAAATGTACGAGAAATGGAAGAAATACCGAAAATCGCTTAAGAACCAGATTAGCGATTCCACATGGCGAAATTATGAGATTGCTTTTCATCATTGCAGCGAGCTGCATGACCGCAAATTTATTTCCATCAGGACAAATGATCTGCAGCAATGCTTAAATGCCTACAATCACAAATGGCAGACACACCTTTGCTTCACTCATGGACAATGCCGGAGCAAATGATGTATGTATCAAATTGATTATGGGACACAGTATGAAGAACGACACCACCAAAGGAACATACACCCATAAGACTTTAGAAGAACTTCTTACAGAAGTGAACAAGATATAAAACAATAAATCAAGACTGATTGCTGGATACACTTATGATATTTCTTTTATTTAACGTCACACTTATGTTCAGCCTAAATCATCTTGAAAAGCAAAGGATGAAATGCTTCCAAAAGCATTCAAAATCAGTAAAAACGAGTATATACCACCTGTATATCACTTGTGTATCACGTGTATATAACGACCTCAAAACAACGTAAATTATCTTCTATTTATGAATATTCTGACAATTCTTTTTGTCATTTCAGTACATAAAGAAAAGCCCCAGAAATTCAACATTTCCAGGACTTCTCAATATCTTATATTATCTTAGAAATTCTCGATTAGCAAACACCCTGAGCCAACATAGCATCTACTACCTTCTCAAATCCGGCAATATTTGCACCTGCTACATAATCAGTCTTTCCACCAACAGTTGCATTGTATCTCTTAGCAGCATCACTGATATTTGCGTAGATTGTCTCCATGATTCCCTTAAGCTTTCCATCAACTTCTTCGAATGTCCAGTGAAGTCTCTCAGAGTTCTGGCTCATCTCAAGTGCAGATGTAGCAACACCACCGGCATTGGCAGCCTTACCACCTACAAAGAGAACACCATTCTCCTGGAAATACTTGGTAGCCTCAAGAGTTGTAGGCATGTTTGCACCCTCTGTTACGGATGTAACACCGTTTGCAACGAGCATCTTAGCATCCTCAAGGTCTAACTCGTTCTGTGTAGCACATGGAAGAGCAAGATCTACCTTGTACTGCCATACACCGTGCTCACCGTTCTGCTTAGCATGATACTCTGCAGATGGCTTAGCAGCAGCATACTCTGTAAGACGTGCACGCTTTACTTCCTTTACTTCCTTAAGAAGTGCAACATCGATTCCTTCCGGATCGTAGATCCATCCTGTAGAATCAGAACATGTAACAACCTTAACACCAAGCTGCTGAGCCTTCTCGATTGCATAGATAGCTACGTTTCCTGATCCGGATACTGCAGCAGTCTTGCCAGCGATGTCGATTCCGTTGTCCTTTAATAAAGCGTTTGTTAAGTATAACAGACCATATCCGGTAGCCTGTGTACGAGCAAGTGATCCACCGTATGAAAGACCCTTACCGGTAAGTACACCTTCGAAAGATCCACGGATTCTCTTGTACTGTCCGAACATGAAACCGATCTCTCTTGCACCTGTTCCGATATCTCCGGCTGGTACGTCTACGTCTGCTCCGATATATTTAGAAAGTTCTGTCATGAAGCTCTGGCAGAATGCCATGATCTCTCTGTCAGATTTACCCTTAGGATCGAAATCAGAACCACCTTTACCACCACCGATTGGAAGTGTTGTCAGGGAGTTCTTAAAGATCTGCTCGAAACCTAAGAACTTGATAATACCTAAGTTTACAGAAGGATGAAGTCTTAAACCTCCCTTGTAAGGTCCAATGGCATTATTGAACTGTACACGGAAACCTCTGTTTACCTGAACCTGTCCATTGTCGTCTACCCATGGTACACGGAACATGATCTGACGATCTGGCTCAGTGATTCTCTCAAGGATTGCATTCTTTCTGTATAATTCCTCGTTTGCATCGATCACTGGTCTTAAGGACTCAAGAACCTCTGTTACTGCCTGTAAGAATTCAGGCTGATCTGCGTTTTTCTTCTGTACTACTTCGAGTACTTCATCAACATAACCCATTTATCTGTCTCCTTATCATTAAATTATATTAACGATCCGTGTCCTTAACGGGCGCAAAATCGTTTTGGTCTTTCTTCGTATTCATCGACACTATTATTCTAACGGAAATTGCAAGTTTTGGCAATAGAAAATTCTTTATTATTGTAATTTTCTACCACTACGGCGTAATAAAGTAGCTTTTTGAGTACAAAATGAAACAGGGCGATTCAAAACTTGCATTCTGAGCCGCCCGGTTATAACACTAAATAAGTATATATTTTATTTATCCCTGCTTATTTTCGACCAGTCAACGAATTCGGATTCCTCGTCCGTATCATAGTAGGTCAGTTTAAAGTAATCCACCAGTTTTGCCAGGGCAAAGACAAGTATCTCTTTTTCAGAATCGTTCATCTCATCCGCAACATTTTTAATCATCTGGCGGTGAAACTGTTCGTGATGATAATAGGCAGCTTTCCCTTTATCTGTCAGGCGCAGCTTTATTACTCTTTTATCCCGCGTACTCCGTTCCCGGACAACATATCCTTTCTCACACAAGGCATCCATTGCTTTCGTGAGTGTGCCTGTTGTAACGGACATCAGTTTTGCAACGGTTTTCATATTTCGCGGCTCATCAATTCCCACTGCCTCGATAATATGCATATCATTATAACTGATATCTTTAAACTCTTCTGTGATCAGGCTTTTCGCCTCAATCTCCAGAATATCCTTGAATAATTTTACAAGAAGATCATTTAATGTCTCTTCCAGCGTCATGTTAAACTCCTTCATGATCTGGTGTGACCTACCACTCGACTGCACATGCCCCCCAGGTAAGTCCGGCACCAAATCCAGCTAATACGATTTTATCGCCCCCGCTTATCATACCATGTTTGTGGACATTATCAAGTAAAATAGGTACGCTTGCGGCCGAAACATTTCCACACTTCTGTAAATTACATGGGAATTTTTCCATTGGCTGATGCAGACGCTTTGCCACTGACTCAATAATCCGGATATTTGCCTGGTGAAGCAGAAAATATTTTACATCTTCAATTGGAAGTTCTGCCTGTTCAAGTGCTTCACTGACCGCCTTTGGAACCGTGCGCACGGCAAACTTATAAACCTCTCTCCCATCCATCTGGGTGAACGCATAATGCTGTGCACCAAGCTGGCGGTAAAGATTATTCACCGGACGGTTCTCACAATGCAGTACCATGCCACCGGCTCCGTCTGATCCCTGCACCATGGAAAGCAGCTGGCTTCCTTCTGCACTAACTACAGCAGCTCCGGCTCCATCCCCGAAAAGCACACAGGTACTGCGGTCCGCCCAGTTCATCATTTTTGACAGGGTTTCCGCCCCGATAACCAGTGCATGTTTGTAACGTCCGGTACGGAAATAGGCATCCGCCGTAGCCAGTGCAAATAAAAATCCGGAACATCCCGCACTCAGATCAAATGCCGTTGCACTTTTTGCTCCAATTGCAGCCTGTACTTCACACGCCAGCGATGGAAATATGTAATCCGGGGAAATGGTTCCCGCGATGATCAGATCAATTTCACATCCGGATATTTTTGCATCTGCAAGTGCTTTCTCTGCCGCCTCTACCGCCATGGAAGTTGTTGTCTCTTCCACTGCAATATGACGCATGCCGATCCCGGTACGGGAACGAATCCACTCATCTGAAGTGTCCATAACCTGAGCCAGGTCATCATTGCTTACAACTTTTTTCGGAAGCGCACTTCCGGTTCCTAAAAATTTCATTTTATGCTTCTCCTCTATGGAACAATTAGAACTTTCTGAAGCGATCATACCGCTCCTGTGCAAGCTGCTTACCACTCTTGTCATTCTGTGCACGTAAAAATTCTTTCATATTTCCTTTCATCCATGCCGCAATCGAAGTCAGCGCATCGTCATCCGCTCCGCCATACTCCGGAATCACCTTATCCACAACAGACAGTTCTTTCAGATCCTGTGCCGTGATCTTCATAACCGTTGCCGCTTCTTTTGCGCGTTTCCCATCCTTCCAGAGAATGGAAGCAAATCCTTCCGGAGAAAGAATCGAATACGTGGCATTTTCCATCATCCATACTTCATTACCAACCGCAAGAGCAAGAGCTCCGCCACTGCCGCCTTCGCCAATCATCAGGCAAAGGATTGGCACCTGAATACCGGACATTTCATAAAGGTTTCTTGCAATTGCCTCACCCTGTCCGTTCTCCTCGGCTTCTTTTCCCGGATATGCACCGGATGTATTTACAAAAGTAATGATTGGCCGATTGAATTTTTCTGCCTGCTTCATCAGACGGATTGCCTTACGGTATCCTTCCGGCGAAGGCATACCAAAGTTGCGTTCCTTGCAGTCCTTTAAATCTTTTCCCTTATGCACCCCGATCACGGTTACCGGCTGTCCATCCAGATAGGCAATACCACCGACAATTGCCGGATCATCACGGAAATAACGGTCTCCGTGCAGTTCCATGAATTCATCAAAAATCTGTCCCATATAGTCGACAGATGCCAGACGCTTCATCTGACGTGCCGCCATTACTTTATCCCACGGTTCCAACGGTCTGGAAAACGTATTTCTCTCGCGCATCAGTTCGGTCGGCTCATAACGGTCATCGTCATGTGCCGGATCAAAGTTTGCATATCCTTCGGTCGGACGATGCAGACGAAGAATTTTCCCCAGCGTATCTTTTAACTCGTCACGCTCTACAATTGCATCCACAAATCCGTGTTTCAACTGAAACTCAGCTCTCTGGAATCCATCCGGAAGCTTCTCCCCGATGGTCTGCTCAATCACACGCGGACCGGCAAAACCAATCAGCGCTCCCGGCTCTGCAAGGATAATATCTCCAAGCATTGCAAAACTTGCGGTCACACCACCGGTTGTCGGATCGGTCAGAACCGGAATATAAAGAAGACCTGCATCTGAATGACGTTTTACAGCTGCAGAAGTCTTTGCCATCTGCATCAAGGAAATAATTCCCTCCTGCATACGTGCACCACCGGAACAGCAGAATAAGATCACCGGAAGTTTCTGTTCCGTTGCCTTTTCCATTGCACGTGTAATTCGCTCACCGACAACGTGCCCCATACTTCCCATCATGAAACGGGCATCAATCACACCGAGAACTGTCTTCTCTCCGTTGATTGTACAACTTCCCATGGTTACGCCTTCGTTTAATCCGGTTTTTTCCTGTGTTGCAGCAACTTTTTCTTCGTATTCCGGGAAATTCAGCGGATTTTCGGTCTTAAGATCATTATCCCAGGTTTCAAAAGTTCCTGCATCCGCCACCATACGAATACGGTTTTTGGTACGGACACGGAAATAATATCCGCACTCATAGCAGACATATTTATTTTTAATGACACGCTGTTTATCCAGTTCTTTTTTGCAGATTTTACAGGTAACGGTCTCCACAACAGGTGCTGCTTCCTTTGCCTCTTCCTGCTTCGGCTCTTCTGCCTGTGTTTTTTCTGGTTCTTCGTTGTGATTTACTTTGATATATTTTTTATTAAAAAACATTGCCTTTCCCCTATCCGATTGCAAATGTCAGTTCTGCGGAACATGCCAGTTTTCCATTTACTTTTGCTGTTGCCTGCCCCACACCGATCGGTCCCTTCACCTTGATAATTTCGGTTTCAAGCACCAGAGTATCCCCCGGAACAACTTTCTGCTTGAATTTTGCTTTATTGATTCCTGCAAAATATGCCGTCTTTCCTTTCCATTCCGGCTGCGAAAGAATCGCAACCGCACCGGTCTGTGCCAGTGCTTCCACGATCAGCACACCCGGCATAACCGGATTTCCCGGAAAATGACCGGCAAAAAACGGTTCATTGAAGGTTACATTTTTCTTTGCCACTGCGCGCACGCCCGGCTCTACTTCTTCCACTGTGTCAATCAGCAAAAACGGATGTCTGTGCGGCAGGATTTCCATAATTTCCTGTGTTGTCATACTCATAGCTTCTACTCCTCGTATTTGCGAACCAGAAGACTTGCGTTATGTCCGCCAAATCCCAGAGAGTTTGACAGTGCATAGGTAAATGACTCGTGGGATTCTTCTTTACAGTAGTTCAGATCCATCTCGTCATCCGGTGTCTCATAACCAACTGTACGGTGAATGTATCCCTCTTCCAGCTCTTTGACACAGGTGATAAATTCAACCGCACCTGCGGCACCAAGAAGATGACCGATCATGGACTTTGTAGAATTGATCTTAATGTCCTTTGCATGATCCCCAAACAGTAACTTAATGGCACGGGTCTCAAAAAGATCGTTGTGATGCGTTGCAGTACCATGCGCATTGATGTACGTGATCTCGTTTTTGTCTACCCCCGCATCCTCGATGGCATTCTGCATAGCGCGTGCTGCACCTGCACCGTCTTCGAGTGGGGAAGTAATATGGTAAGCATCTGCAGAACATCCATATCCCACAACTTCTGCATAGATTTTTGCGCCTCTTGCCTTCGCATGCTCAAGTTCCTCAAGAACAACAATGCCGGCTCCTTCCCCCAGTACAAAACCGCTGCGGTTCTTATCGAAAGGAAGGGAACATTTTTCCGGATCATCGGATGGAGAAAGTGCCGTCAGTGCACCGAATCCGGCAATCGCACATGGACATACGGCTGCCTCGGTTCCTCCGGCTACCATGACATCTGCCTCTCCGTACTGAATGCTGCGGAACGCATCACCGATATTATTCGTACCAGTCGCACAGGCAGTTACATCATTGGTACATTTTCCCTGCAATCCCAGCTGGATGGAGACATTTCCTGCTGCCATGTTTGAAATCATCAATGGAACGAAAATCGGATTGACTCTGCCTGGTCCTTTTTCCACAATCTTTGTGTACTCACGCTCGATTGCCTGAAGACTTCCAACACCGCATCCAACGGCTGTACCGCAACGGTAAGCGTCCTCTTTTTCCATATCAAGCCCTGCATCCGCAACGGCTTCTTTGGCTGCTGCTACTGCGTACTGTGCAAACAGTTCCATACGCTTTGCTGCCTTAAAATCCATATGCTCTTTTCCGACAAAACCTTTGACTTCTGCCGCAAGATGTGCTTTATATTCACTTGCATCAAATTTTGGATAGGACCAAATCCAATCTGTCCGGCATGGATTTCCTTTCCAGAATTCTTCCACATTCAGGCCGATCGGCGTGATTGCTCCCATTCCCGTCACAACGACTCTTCTCATTTTCCTTTTCCTTTCTTTCTATCAGGTTCCCTAAATTGCCATACCACCATCTACAGAAAGTATCTGTCCGGTAATATAATCCGACTCCGGTGATGCAAGAAATGCGACTGCATGCGCAATATCCTGTACCTGTCCGGCTCTGCCAAGCGGGATCTGCATTTTTTAATTCTTCCTGGGTCTTTTCCGGCAATACTGCGGTCATCTCTGTCTCTACAAATCCGGGAGCAACCGCATTGACGCAGATTCCTCTGGATGCAAGCTCCCTTGCAACAGATTTTGTCAGACCGATCACGCCCGCCTTGCTGGCTGCATAGTTTGACTGTCCCGCATTTCCAAGGATTCCAGATACCGAAGAAATATTGATAATTTTTTCCGGCACGCTGTTTTAACAGATAGCGTGACAGATGACGGATGGTATTGAAAGTTCCCTTCAGGTTGGTATTGATCACAGCATCAAAATCGCTTTCCTTCATGCGCATCAGCAGATCATCCCTTGTAATTCCGGCATTATTCACCAGAATATCCATATGCTTATATTCTTTGATAAGGGATTCAATCATCTCCTGACAGGCTGTAAAATCAGAGACATTGCAGCGAACACTCACGGCATCTCCTCCAGCTGCTTTGATCGCTGCAACTGTTTCATTTGCAGCATCTTCGGAACCATTGTAGTTCACCACAACAAATGCTCCGCGTTTTGCCAGCTCCAGCGCAATGGCTCTTCCGATTCCCCTGGAAGCACCTGTAACAAGTGCATTTTTACCGGTTAACATATTTATTGAAATCCTCCATTTTGTCGATGTTGCATGTGGTAACCTCGCGATTGATCTTTCTCATGAATCCGGAAAGGCTGCGTCCCGGTCCGATCTCCACAAATTCCTCTGCTCCGTCTGCAATCAGGCGCTCAATTGTCTGCTGCCAGCGCACGGAAGAAGAAACCTGACGTACCAGATAATCCTTGACGTCTGCCGGATCTTTGACATAATCTGCAGTCACATTGGTCAGATACGGAATGGTGATCGGCTGAATCGTTACATCTTCCAGTGCCTCTTTAAGTTTCTTTCCTGCTTCTGCCAGAAGTGCAGAATGGAACGGACCACTGACTTTAAGCGGAACCACGCGCTTTGCTCCGGCTTCCTTGCAGGCATCTCCTGCCTCACCTACAGCATCTGCTGCTCCGGTGATAACGATCTGTCCCGGACAGTTGTAATTTGCAATGGAAACAACTTTGTTTGTTTTTGCAGCGGTTTCCTCACAGATTGCTGCGATCTTTTCCGCATCCAGTCCAAGAATTGCAGACATACCGCCGCCTACCGGATATGCCTGTTCCATATAAATACCGCGCTTGCGGACAACCGCAAATGCATCCCGCATTGTCATCGCTCCGGATGCAATCAGCGCACCATATTCACCAAGGCTTAAGCCCGCCGTAACGTCGCAGCCAATTCCCGCTGCTTTTAATGCTGTATAAATAGCCGCCTCGGTTGTGAGCATACAGATCTGTGTGTACTCTGTAATGTTCAGCTTATCATTTTCTTCAAAGCAAAGAGCTGCCACATCCAGACCTGTCACTTCATTTGCCAGATCATAGACCGCTTTTGCTTCCGGCATGGCGTCGTAAAACTCTTTTCCCATACCAATATACTGAGATCCCTGTCCAGGGAACATAAATACTCTCTTCACTGTCTTCTCCTATTTCTGTCCCAATAACTTTTCGGCACCACTCATAACATCCCGGATAATTTCCGCACAGGTCTCTTCTTTTTTTACCAGACCCGCAGACGCCTGCCATAACGCTGCCGTACATGACTCGCCCTCGACAACTGCTTTGCGCATGTGCTCCGAGTGTCATCTGCTCAAGTTCTTCGAACGGTGCACCTTCTTTT
>ENA-OQBD01001616-OQBD01001616.1-human-gut-metagenome-genome-assembly--contig:-NODE-1616-length-10209-cov-2.264928_pt1 | contig 10209 bp, 13 predicted proteins | sample MGYA00242742_ERZ504543 | MGnify/ENA primary metagenome ERZ504543 (study PRJEB26092, sample SAMD00036239) | human gut metagenome | host: Homo sapiens | study: EMG produced TPA metagenomics assembly of... | reverse complement strand
ATCGCGCGGAACAGCTGCAGGTGTACCGGCAGCGTTGCCAGCCACTCCTCGCCGCGGACAACGACGGTCGTGCCCATCAGATGGTCGTCCACAACGTGCGCAAAGTGGTAGGTCGGGATGCCGTCGGACTTGAGGATAACCACGTCCTGATCGTTCTCGGTGACTTCCATCTTGCCCTTGACGAGATCTTCATGGCGGATCTTGTGCTCAATGCTGCCCTCCGAGCGGAAACGAACAACATACGGCGTGCCCTTGGCGAGCTCTGCCTCGATGTCCTCCATCGGACGGTCGCGCCATACGGCGTACTTGCCGTAGTAGCCGAAGTTTTCCTTGTTCTTCTCCTGCTGCTCGTGCGCGGCGGAGAGCTCCTCCTCGGTGCAGAAGCACGGGTACGCCATGCCGCGCTGCACGAGGCTCTTGACGAAGGTCTGGTAGATCTCGGCACGCTGGCTCTGTCGGTACGGACCGTAGATGCCGGTCTCGCCGTCAGTCGTTGCACCCTCGTCGAACGGCAGGCCGAACGACTTGAACGCGTCGATGATCATCTGTACGCCGCCTTCTACCTCACGCTTGCGGTCGGTGTCCTCAATACGCAGATAAAATACACCCTTGGACTGGTGCGCCAGGCGCTCATCCACCAGTGCACCGTACAGGTTGCCGAGGTGCATGAAGCCGGTCGGGCTTGGGCCCATGCGGGTTACCTTTGCACCCTCGGGCAGCTCACGCTTGGGATAGCGGGCCTCCATCTCCTCCGGCGTGGTATTGATATGCGGAAACAGCAGTTCCGCCAAACGGTTGTAATCCATTTATCTCTCACTCCAACTCGTTAGACTGCGCGGAGACGCGGTTTGTGCGCTCCACGAGTGTTTTTCCCATAATAGTATTATTTTAGCACAATGCAGCCTTGTACGCAAGACATAAAGCCGGTTTTAATCGCTTGTTTTGCCGCTTGCGAAGCGAACGGAAATTGCGCTGACGCCGCGCGGGCGCACAAGAGGACAGACACCTGCGGTTTCCGCCCTCTTGTGAATCTCCCCTTTCCCTTAGATAGCCTGGCGCAGATTGCCGACATGCAACCGCTGCGAAACAAGGGAACGGCAGAGGAGTTTTTTCTTCCGTGTTTTTCTCAACCTATTCGCAGGGTCAGATACATTACTGCTACACATATCAGAGGGTCTCCGCAGGCGCGACATAGCAGTGTCGCGCAACCCGTTGGCACGTTGTACCGCACGGCACCTGCGATTTTAGGCGTTTGATACAATTTATCCTTGCAGGCCCTGTCTATCATAAAGCGCTAATAAATTGTTCGGCACTGTTATGCCGCACCCTGCGTAGAAGCCGATATGTGTAGCAGTAAGCTATCTGTGAACTGCGAAAAGGCGGAGAAAGACACGCTGTGGTAACCCGACTGCCGTTCCCCTATTTTGGAGCGGTCACATATAGGAAATCTGCGCCAGGCTATCTAAGGGAAAAGGGGTGATTCACAAGAGGGTGGAAAACCGCAGGTTGTCTACCCTCTTGTGCGCCCGCGCGGCGTCAGCGCAACGTTCCCGCCGTCCGCAGGCGGCACACTCCCCGCTGAGGTTCAGCGAAAAACGCCCCGCCCGTTAGGAGCGAACACGCTGACGCAGTTCGTATGCCCCGGTCACTCTGTGTCAAGAGAAAAGGAAAACGGCACAGCTTACGCCATGCCGTTTCTGTTTTACGGATTCTCCGCCGGAGCATTCGTCCCATTCGCCGTATTCGGCTGCTTCGCCGCATTATTGTTATCTCCGGTCACGGCGTCTGCGCCATCGCGGATGGCGTTGCCGGCATCGTCCACCGCGTCTCCGACGGCATTGCCTGCATCGTCCACGCCTTCGCGGACGTCATCACCGACGGTATTGGTGTTGGTGTCGCGCCGCTCATCAACAGCGTTGTTGGTGCCATTGTTGGTGCCATTGCCGTTGTCTGTGCCGTTATCCTTGCTGTTGCTGCTGCAGCCGCAGACGAACAGCATCGTCAACGCCGCCAGCAGGGCGATCAGCTTTTTCATAGCAGTCCCTCCTAATCTGTTTTCGTTAGTATGAGGCTGCTTTTTCAAATTTATGCACTGAAATCAATTTTTTTGAGGTGATGTAACACGACCGAGCAGGTCAGTCCCGTCACCAGTCCGAGCGGCACGCTCATCACGAGCAGGAACGGCAGATATGCGATCACGGCCCAGTTTTTCAGCCAGATCACAGCCGCTGCCATCTGCCCAATATTATGCGCCGCAGCGCCGCCTACGCTCACGCCGAACAGCGAGCAGAATCTGCCTTCGGCTTTGAGCAGGATTCCCATCACGATGAGCGACAGCAGGCCGCCGAACAGCGAGAACAGGAACGCCGACACGCTGCCCATCAGCAGCGAGGAATGGCAACGCGCGTTACCACGATGGCGAATGCGTCTCTCGCGCTCAGCCGCGTGAGCGCAAACAGCGTCACCACATTCGCCAGCCCTAATTTGACGCCGGGCACGGGCACGATGGCATCCAGCGGGAACATGCGCTCGACCAGCGAGAGCACGACGGCCACCGCCGCCAGCATGCCGCAGAGCGTCAATCGTTTTGCATTTTTCATGTGCTGCACCCCTTACGATACCACAGCGTCGATGCCGCTGTCATTCACGCCGACCAGCTTGAGCACCACGCGGTGCGGCAGACAGACCGCCGCCTGTCCGGCATGGGTAAGTGTACCGGTGCGCACGCACACCTGATCCCGACAGTCCGCGTCCGCCATTTTCGCTGTTTTGCCCGAGAGCACAATGGTGTTGCCGTCCAGCTTGATCGTGCGGTCGGTCGCGTCGGTCAGCTGTACCCGCTCGATGAGCGTATCGTTCTGCCAGACCTCAGCGTACAGCTTGTCGCCGGAGCTGTGAAACGTCAGCGCTGCCGCCAGCGCGCCTGCCATCACCAGAACCACGCCGATGATGATAAAATCACCGAATTTCAGCTTGTTCAGCATAGGGTAAATCCTTTTTCCGCACCGAGGAACTCGAACGATACATAGCCGCCCAGCGCGCTCGTGGTGTATACCTGCTTGTCCGCCGTGATAAACACCGCCGCAATCTTGTTTTCCTCGCAGAATTTCATGCCCTTATCCAGCCCCATGACGAACAGCGCCGTTGTCAGCGCATCCGCCTTGGTCGAGCAGGGATCAATGACGGTCACGCCGCGCAGGCCGCTGTCCGCCGGATACCCTGTTGCTGGGTCAAAAATGTGGTGGTAGCGTTTGCCGTCCTTTTCAAAAAATCGCTCGTAATCACCCGAAGTAACAACCGAGCCGTCACGCAGCGACACCACCGCAATCGAATCCGTGTTGTCGTCTGGATCGGCAATGCCGATGTTCCAGTCGTCCGTGCCGCTGTCTGCGGTTTTGCCGCCGTACATCTCAATATTGCCGCTCAGCCGCGCCAGAACGTGCCACTGATCCGAGGTATCGCTCTCCGCCATTTCATGCACGATGTCGCCTGCGTAGCCCTTGCCGATACCGCCCAGATCGACCTGTGCGCCGTTCAGCAGCTGCACCTGATTGTTGCCGAGCAGCTTGACGTTCTGATAGCCGACATGCGTCAGCGCTTCATCAATCTCGCTCTGCGCGGGCACACGCGCGTTGTCCGTGCCGATGCCCCAGAGGTCGGTCAGCGGCGCCATCGTCGGGTCAAACGCACCGTTTGTCATCTCGGCGTACTCGAGCGCTTTCTCAAGCGCGGTGTAGGTATCATCGCTCACCTCGGTCGGCTGACCGTTCGCGTGGTTCAGCTTGTAGAGATCGCCCGCCTGCTGCGTGCGCGAGAGCGCCGCGTCCAGCTGATTGACGCGCTGCTCGATCTTGACAGCCATATCCTCAGCCGCGCTTTCGCTCTTTTCGCTTGACACATCGACCGACATGTAGGTGTCCATCGCAAAAAAAGTCCTCGGTGGTAGTGTAGAGCTGTGTACTGCTGCCGCTTGAGCCGCAGCCGGACAGCGCAAGCAACAGCATCGCCGCTGCAAGATAGCGTTTCATAGCATTGCTCCTTTGTTTATACAATACGAAATCACTGTACATTATACCGCACGTTCCCGCAGTGCGCAAGTATCATATAAGACAAAAAACAGCACCGAACCGTAAAGTTCGATGCTGTTTGTGACTTATGCAGTCAAAGGATTAAAGGCCAAGCTCCTTCTGGAGAGCCTCGATCATTTCCTTGTACTCCTCGTCCTTCAGGATAACCGGCTCCGGATTGGTGATGGCAAAGCTGCCGCCGAACTCAAAGCCGCCCTCGTACTTCGGTACGATGTGGAAATGCAGGTGCGGATTGCTGTCGCCGAACGAACCGAGGTTGATCTTGGTGCAGCCCCACAGCTTCTTGATAGCGCCGGAAGCAGCAGCCAGATCTGCACAGTAATCGTTGCGCTCCTGCTCGTCGCACTCGCACAGCTCCTTCTTATGGCTCTTGAGCGCCAGTGCGCAGCGGCCCTTGTGTGCCTGATCCTTGAACAGGTACAGGGTACCTGCCTTCATGTCGCCAACCTTAAACATGATTGCTTCGCGGCCCTCATGGTGCTCATCACAGTAAAAACAGCCCATTGTTATGATCTCCTTCATGTATGAATTCTCCGGCAGGTCACACCCTGCCGTAATCTATCTTTATTATACAACGGCCCGACCGGGATTTCCACTGTTTTTTATATGGCATACAAATTCGTATCCCACGCCGGAACATAAGGATGGTGACGCAGATACAGCCGGTAGCTCGGCTGCAGCGCATGGATGAGCAGCGGCAGCTGAAAGAAATCCTCACTGCGGTGATAAGCAGCAATGTTCAGCTTGGGTGCGTACTGCCGAATGGTTTTCTCGGCGCCGGCGATGGCTTCGCGCTCTGCGCCCTCCACGTCCATTTTGAGATAGGTGCACGGGCGGCCGGACAGCACGCTGTCGAGCGCACGCATCTGCGTCTCTTTGCCCTGCCCCGCTACGCGGGACTGGCGGCCTGCCTGATCGGTGAAGCATTTGACCGTGTCCTCGTTCCACGCGCCCGCCTGCACGAGCGTAACATCGCCCGTGATATTGGCACTCGCCCACTCATTCAGCTTGCGGAAGCTGCGGCGATCGGGTTCGAGGGCGGTAACGGACGCAAACTTGCCGTCCGTGTAGTGCAGCAGCTCGCGGATGGTGTCGCCGTTGTATGCGCCGAGGTCGGAGAAGTGCTCCTCTGCGGTCGGGCGCAGGAGATTATGAAACACCTCATCCTTGTCGGATTCGCTGTGGCGCAGGTATTTCATTTTGCCGGACAGCTTGAAGCGCACCGTATCGAGGAAAACCTCACGCGACAAATCATCCGCCAGAAGATCATACGCCCGCTGCATCTCGTCCTGATGCGCGCGCACGAAATCCTCATCAAACAGCGGTCCCTCGACCACCGGAACATCCGGCGCCACCACGTCATATTTGTCCTCGAGGGCATACATCAGCTGCAGCACCTCCGGCCGCTGGCTGGCGAACGCGATGACAATTACAATGTCCTCGCCAAGCTCGGCTACCGTGTCCGACAGCTTGCGCACGCAGAACCCGTGGAACAGGTTGCCGCGGGCAAATTCGTCGCTCGCGAACACCGCGGATGCGCGAATGCCCAGACGGTCAAACTGCGCGAGTATCTTGTCTGCGCCGTCGCCCATGCCGTACAGCGCGATTGGGCGCGTTTCTTCCTGCAATCGGCGCCAGACCGACTGCTCTACTGATAAAAAGTCCATAATTTCTCCCATTCTATATACAAATGACATTTATCTAACTTTTACCGCAGGGCAAGGCACTCCAGAGTAGCTTCTCTCGCCCTACGGGCAATTCACCTTCTGCCCTTGCCCCGCCGCTCCCCAATAAACCACCTGTTTTTGCAGATATTATATGGGTTACGATCTGCACGGTATCCGTTGTTTCTCAATTTGTGTTTCGGTTGATACGGCGGGGTGAGGTACCCCGCCCTACGGTAATTGTTTCATCCAATCCGCAGAATGGATATTGTGCCAACCTGATAAAACGGACGCGCAATGCGCGCCCCTACAATATTTTACATGGTACAGCATAATAAACCGTGTATGTTTCGGATGTTACGATAGATATTGATGATAATGGCAATAGCTACCGCTGTTTCCGCAGCACTCACTCCGATGGCGAACAGGGCGAAGAACACTCCTTCCAGTTCGTTGGGGAAGAGGTAGCGGTTGAACACGGCGAAGTTGATATCGACGGAGTTCAAAATCAGTTCCACACTAATTAGCATGGCGAGCAGGTTGCGGCGGGTAAAGAAGCCATAGATGCCTGCAAACATCATAAAGGTGGAAACCACCAGGTAATATTCCATGTGTACCATAATCAGACTTATCTTTTACGTGCAATCATTATACCTCCCACAATACAAGCCAGCAACAATATGCTGATGACTTCGAAAGGCAGTACATATTGATATTTTCCCATTCCCATCAGGGTGTGACCGATGGTCTGCACATGCAGTTCGCCGGGAGTGAAGTGGGAGGGGAGAAACTCGTTTTTCAACATAACAAACAGGCAGATGCCTAGCCCGGCAAGGGTGGAAACAACTCCTGCCACCATTTTACCGTTTTTCAGCCGTTCGGACTTGTCTCCTTGTGAGGAGGTCAGCAGAATACTGAAAACATAAAGTACCGTGATGCCGCCGGCATAAATCAGCAATTGGACGGCTCCCAAAAACGAATAATTGAGCTGGAAGTAAATGCCTGCCGTGCCGAATAGTACAAACAGCAAATAGGTCGCTGCGCGCAGAATGCGTGATGTGGTGACCGCCAGTACCGAACAGACAGCGATAAACAACGCCAGTACAATGAATACAATTAGTTGTAGTGTCATAATATCGTTTGTTTTTTTATTTCTTATTCAGGGTGAGAACCAATTTGCTGCGGTCGAACACTGCATTTTCAAATTCCGTATCAAAACAGATGGCATCGTGCGGACACGCATTGACGCAGAGTTGACAGAACATGCAGGCGCCCAAATCATATTCATATTTCACCAATGTTTTTTTCTTCTTACCTGTTTCTTCATCAGTCTGTGTTTCGCTGGTGATATGAATGGTGTCGTTGGGACAGGCCATTTGGCAAAGCCCGCAGGCAATACATTTATTGTTCCCGTTTTCGTCTGCCGGCATGACGAGACGCCCGCGAAAACGGGGAGAGATTTCCAGTGTAGCACGGTTCTCGGGATACTGCTCGGTTACTTTCGGAGTGAAAAATTCCCGTCCGGTGATTTTCATTCCGGTGAGCAGTGTACCGATACCGTGCAACAGTCCTCCTATATATGAACGTTTTTCTTCTTCATTAGAAATGCAATTTAAATACAACAATAATTAACCATCAGCAACAAATTGCAAAGACCTATCGGTACCAGGTATTTCCATTCCAGTGTAAGAATCTGGTCGATACGTAAACGAGGGAAAGTCCATTTTATCCACATCAGCAGCCAGACAATAAAGAATGACTTTGCAAAGAACCATACAAATCCGGGAATATAGTCCATGACGGTATTGAAGCCGTCCAAGCCGGGAATATGCAACGGCATCCAGCCTCCCAGGAAGATAGTGGCGGCTACTCCGGCAATAATGAACAGGTTGACAAACTCTGCCACATAGAATAAACCGAAGTGCATACCCGAATATTCGGTGTGATATCCGGCTGTCAGCTCACTTTCGGCTTCGGGCAAGTCGAATGGACCACGGTTTACCTCTGCATTGCCGGCTATCAGATAGATGATAAAGGCAATCATTGCCGGGATATGGCCTTTGAAAAGGAACCAGCCGTCGGCCTGGCGTTCTACGATTTCTGAAAATTGCATGGTATCGGTCAATACGACAATGGTGAGAATGCTCAGTCCGACAGACAGTTCATAACTGATCATCTGTGCACCGCTTCGCATGGCACCGATTAGTGAGTACTTGTTGTTGGAACTCCATCCGGCAAGCAGGATACCTACCACACCGATGCTGGAGGCTGCCATCAGGAAAAAGATGCCGACATTGAAGTCGAGCACTTCCATCCCTTTGCTGAAAGGCAAACAACTGAATGACAGGATAGATGCCAGTATCACAATATAGGGAGCGAGGTTATAAAGGAAATTGTCGGCATGGCGAATGGTGATGATTTCTTTTATCAACATCTTGAATACATCGGCAAAGACCTGTATGGTGCCCCAAGGTCCTACACGCATCGGTCCCAGGCGACATTGGAATGCTGCACAGACTTTTCGCTCCATGAATATCATAATGATAGCAATCACTGCGTAGGCAAGCATGATGCATACGCCGATAGCCACACACTCTATAAATACCGCCAACCCTTCGGGCATGAAGGAGGTAAGCATTGAGTGTATCCATTGGGTTACTATACTAAAATCAAACATATATTATTTCGTTTCGTTTTATTATTAATCTTATCTGTCTATGTCCGGTACCACGTAATCCACTGTTCCGCCGATGGCAATGAGGTCGGCTATCTTGGCACCGCGGCACATGGTTTCCATTGCCGAAACCAATGGCAGTCCGGTGGCACGGAACTTCAGACGGTAAGGATATTTATCTCCACGACTTTCCAAAAAGACGCCGAACTCTCCACGGCTGCCTTCCACCGCAGCATAATAAGAACCTTCGGGCACACGGATAATCGGTTTCATCTTTTGCTGAAATGCTCCTTCAGGAATATTATCAATCAACTGTTCGATGATGTTCATACTTTCCATGATTTCTTCCATACGTACCATGTAGCGTGCGAATGAATCGCCTTCGGTATGGACAATTTCCTTGAAGTCGACTTTTCCATACATAGAGTAGGGATGGCGTTTGCGAGTATCGCAAGCCCAACCGCTGGCGCGCCCTGTTCCCCCCGTTGCACCAAAAGAGATGGCGTCTTCGCGACTGAGCACTCCTACACCTTTCATACGTTCCTGTGCGATGACATTGCCGGTGAAGACTTCATGATACTCTTTTAATGTCGGACGGAGATAAGCGATAAAGTCTTTTACCTTTTGCACAAAGTCCGGCGCGATATCGGCCTGCACACCGCCGATGGTATTATAGTTCTGGATTAAGCGACCGCCGGTGGTTGCTTCGAAGATGTCCAGAATCTTTTCGCGGTCGCGGAATCCGTAAAAGAAGGCAGTTAGCGCGCCTAAGTCCATGCACAGACAAGAAAAGAAAAGCAGATGTGAATCAATGCGTTGCAGCTCGTCCATGATGGTGCGGATATACTGTACACGTTCACTCACTTCCACACCCATTGCCTTTTCGATACACATGCAGAGTGCATGGCGGTTTTGGTGTGCGCCCAAATAATCCAACCGGTCGGTTAAGGCGAGTGTTTGGGGATATGTCAGACTTTCGCACATCTTTTCGATGCCGCGGTGGATATATCCGCAGTGTACATCCAGTTTCTTTATAATCTCACCTTCCAGTGACACGCGAAAGCGGAGCACTCCGTGAGTTGCCGGATGCTGCGGACCTATATTAATAATGTATTCATCTTCGTCGAAGATGGTTTCTCGTTTTTCAATTACGCTGCCGTCATGCTGTACTTCCATGTATTGGGTGGTATCGACCGGCTCTTCGTTGGTCATCCGCAGCGGGTTGAGGCTTTCGTCATAATCTTTGCGAAGCGGATGGCCTATCCAGTCTTCACGCAGGAACAAGCGGCGCATGTCGGGGTGTCCCACAAAACGGATGCCGAAGTAATCATACACTTCACGCTCGTTGAATTCTGCGCCTTTCCAAATATCGCAGACTGTAGGCAATTCAGCTTTCTCGCGGTTGGCAGTGACAGCTTTAATTACTTTGTTCTCGCCGGTAGCTGTCTTTTCCAGATGGTAGACTACTCCCAATCCTTCTTCTCCCCAGTCCATTCCGGTGAGTGAACGCATAAAGTCATAGCCTTCCGCGCGTAACTTTTGCATCTCGGTGCGGAGTTCGTTAGGTTCTATTTTGATAATATCATCCATAAGTTATTCCTTTTGGGGTTCTTCTTCCTTGCGGTTTACTCCGCCAAAGAATTTTTCCAGTTTTACTTTACGTTGCAGTTGCATCATGCCATATAATAAGGCTTCGGGCCGTGGGGGGCATCCGGGAATATAAACGTCTACCGGTAATATTTTGTCAACTCCGTTCAGCACATGGTAGGATTTTTTAAACGGA
>ENA-OQBD01001613-OQBD01001613.1-human-gut-metagenome-genome-assembly--contig:-NODE-1613-length-10224-cov-3.137665_pt1 | contig 10224 bp, 10 predicted proteins | sample MGYA00242742_ERZ504543 | MGnify/ENA primary metagenome ERZ504543 (study PRJEB26092, sample SAMD00036239) | human gut metagenome | host: Homo sapiens | study: EMG produced TPA metagenomics assembly of... | reverse complement strand
GAAGGGAATGAAGGTCTTGAATGTGTTAAATATTGTGATATCGCTAACGATTTGTCACTTTACTTTTGGTGATTGTTGGGAAACTTCCTTACTTCGCGGTACAAAATGATAGTAACCTTATAAATTAAAAATAGTATGAAGACATCAGTTTGGGGTAAAAGTATTCTTGCGCTAGGTTTTTACTTTCATGTGTAGTTTAGCGATAAGCGCAGCGTCTCCTAAAGATTATCTATATGATACAAAAGAGGAGAATGGTAAGATTATCTCTAAAGTGGTATTCTTACAGGAAAACGGACTGTTGAACAAACAGGTAAGATATGAGTTCCAGTACAACGAGAACGGCAAGGTTTCCGAGAAGAAAGCGTTTCGTTGGGATCGGACAAACGACGAATGGGTTCCATTCTATCAGATCACTTATCAATATGATGATCAAAGTGGAGAGATAAAGACAAATTACGGTATGTGGGATAAGAAGAAGAAAAACTTTAGCTTAAATGTCCAGAACATGATTATCCCGAGTACTAATTACGAAGAAATTTTCTCATAATACATACTTTAAATTAAGACTTTCATAGACAAATAAGGGAAAGGGGCGATTTGGTATCGCCCCTTTTCTTGTTTTATCAGATGATTTTCTCCAAATCTTTCAAATTGTTAGCTACTTCCTCATCCGTTACCTCATAGTTTGTTAGATCGCCGGATAGATATTGGTCGTAAGCGGCCATATCGATCAAGCCGTGGCCCGATAAGTTGAACAAGATCGTACGAGGTTTACCTTCGATTTTGGCTTGCTCTGCCTCATGGATAGCCGCGGCGATAGCGTGGGATGATTCCGGGGCCGGTATGATTCCTTCCGCTTGTGCGAATAAGGTAGCGGCCTTGAAGGTATCCAATTGCTTGATATCCACGGCGCTCATCAATTCGTCTTTCATCAACTGGCTGACGATGGAGCCGGCGCCATGATAACGCAAACCTCCCGCATGGATATTCGCTGGAGAGAAATTATGTCCCAACGTGAACATCGGGATTAATGGGGTATAGCCTGCCTCATCTCCGAAGTCATATTGGAATTGCCCTCTTGTAAGTTTCGGGCAAGATGCCGGTTCCGCCGCTATAACCCGGATATCCTTACCTTCCGTTAGTTTATGGCGCAGGAATGGGAATGTGATACCGGAGAAGTTGGAACCACCACCGAAACAACCGATAACGACATCGGGGTACTCGCCAGCCATTTCCATTTGTTTCTCAGCTTCCAGTCCGATAACGGTCTGATGCAGCATAACGTGGTTTAATACGCTACCTAATGTATATTTACAGTTCGGTGTCTGCATGGCCAGCTCTACCGCCTCGGAGATGGCGGTACCTAGACTACCTTGATAATTAGGATGGTCTGTCAAGATCTTACGTCCGGCTTTCGTACTCATACTCGGGGAGGCAACAACTTGTGCTCCGAAAGTCTGCATGATCGAACGACGGTAGGGCTTCTGGTGGTAACTAACCTTTACCATATAAACGGCAAGTTCCAAGCCGAAAGCTTTTGCCGCATAAGAAAGAGCGGCACCCCATTGTCCGGCGCCTGTCTCGGTCGTGATATTTGTCGTACCCTCTTGTTTACAATAATAAGCCTGAGCCAAGGCCGAATTCAACTTATGTGAACCGATCGGGCTTACACTCTCGTTCTTGAAATAGATATGAGCGGGCGTATCCAGCGCTTTTTCCAATCCGGTGGCACGAACCAACGGAGTCGGTCGCCATACCTTATAAAGCTCGCGTACTTCATCGGGGATCTCGATCCATGTGTCTGTCGTGTTCATTTCTTGATGAGAGACGCCTTTCGAGAATAGAGGATATAAATCTTCCTCCTTTAAGGGCTGTTTAGTTTGTGGATTTAAGATCGGCAGCGGTTTGTTCTTCATATCCGCTACGATATTATACCATGCCGTAGGTATATCTTTTTCTTCTAGCAAAAACTTTTTAGTACTCATTTTCTTTATCTGGTGTTTACAATATTAATCTAATTTGACCTTTAAGGCTTACAACTTGGAAGCAAAGGAACAAATAATATTTCGTTTCTTCAAATTGAATCCGTAAAAATATATACATTCGCGGCTTATAAGGTAAGAAAAATAACAAACTGAATTATAATGAGACGGATTACCCTGTTGCTCGTGGGGATGCTAGCCTTATTTTCTACGACAGCGCAAAGAAAAAACTTCACTTACAAATTCTACGGCTTCGTCCGTGGAGATCTTTTCTACAATTCCCGGGCTAATATGGCTCCGATCGATGGGAACTTTTATCTCTATCCTTTGGATAAGAGTTTTGATGCGGATGGCAAGGATTTGAACGCCACGCCGAATGGCAGTTTCTATACGTTCACTTCCCGCTTGGGCTTGGACGTGACGGGTCCCGATATCGGCAAGGCTCGTTCCTCCGCTAAGATAGAGACGGACTTTGGCGGTTTTTCCGGTAGTAATACGATGTTACGTATCCGGCAGGCATACGTAAACTTGGATTGGGGAAAATCGGCGGTATTAGTAGGGATCACGTGGCATCCCTTGTTTGGCGCCGTGATGCCGGATGTCTTGAATCTTTCCACCGGAGCGCCGTTCCAGCCTTTCAACCGTAGCCCTCAGATCCGTTACCAGTATAAGGCGAATAGCCGGGTACAATTGACGGCTTCCGTGTTGTGGCAATTACAATACCTTTCCAGCGGACCGAAAGGCATGAGCGAGGATTATATTAAGAATAGCTGCATTCCGGAGATGTTCGTGGGGGCGGATTTTACCCCTGCGGATGGTTGGTTGATGGGGCTCGGCGCTCATATGATCTCCTTGAAAACCCCGTACTTCCACGGAATGGAAGGAGCAAACCTTTTAAGGTGAACGAGCGAATGACCGCATTCTCTTACGAGGCACATTTGAAGTATAGCGGAAGAAACTATACCTTTGCGGCGAAAACCTTGATGGCCTCAGCCTTGGATCATACCGCTTTATTGGGCGGTTACGGGGTGAGCTCGGTGGACTCCCGTACGGGCGAGCAGGGATATACGCCTTTTCGCCATTCTACGACATGGGTGAATTTCGCCTACGGAACGAAATGGAGACCGGGAGTTTTCGTCGGATATACGAAGAATTTGGGAACCGGGAAGTCCTTGGTCTCAGCGGATAAGGTGTATGGTATGGGATTGGATATCGATCAATTAATAACCGTCAGCTTAAACGTATCGTATAATTTACCGCATTGGAAGTTCGGTTTCGAGTATTGTCCGGCGACAGCTTATTATGGCACGACCGACTTAGAGAGCGGACGTATCGAGCAAACACATGCGATAACGAATCATCGTATATTAGGTTTGATGATGTATTATTTTTAAAGATAGATTGACCGGAATGGAAATGAAACGCAACTTGCTTCTTTTGATCGGCCTATGTATGGCGGTATGCGTACAGGCGCAAAAGAAAAACTTCTCTTACAAATTTTACGGACAGGTACGTGGAGACTTGTTCTATAATTCCCGTGCGAATGCCGAGATCGTGGTATGGTTGTTCCACCTATATCCGAGGACGTGGCGTTGGATGCGGATGGCAAGGACTTGAACGCTAGTCCGAACGGTAGTTTTTACCTGCTTTACTCCCGTTTGGGAATCGATGTACAAGGACCGAAGGTTGGTTCGGCCAAGACTTCCTTGAAACTGGAGGCCGATTTCCGGGGTTCGGGTAGCAATTGGGCGGTGCTCCGTATCCGTCATGCCTATGTGAATCTGGATTGGGGCAAGTCCGCTGTCTTGATCGGACAGACATGGCATCCGCTATTTGGCGAGGTCTTTCCACAGATGTTGAATCTTTCTACCGGCGCCCCGTTCCAGCCCTTTAACCGCAGCCCGCAAATTCGTTATCGTTATACGGACAATGGGTGGCAATTGACCGGGTCGGTTCTATGGCAGTTGCAATATCTATCGGCTGGACCGAACGGAAAGAGCGAGGAATATATCAAGAATAGTTGCGTGCCGGAAGTCTATCTCGGGGTGGATTATAAGAAACCCGGTTGGCAGGTAGGAGCCGGTATGGAAATCTTGTCGTTAGTGCCGAGAACGCAGAACGAGGTGGATGGCAAGATTTATAAAGTCAGCGAGCGGGTTTCTTCCGTATCCGGCGAGGCGCACGTGAAATATCAGGACGCGAATTGGTTGGTGATGGCGAAAACCTTGCTGGCTTCTAACTTGACGCAGACTTGTATGTTGGGTGGTTACGGCGTCACCTCTATCGACCCACGTACCGGCGAACAGGAATATTCGCCGTATCTCTTCTCTACTTCTTGGTTGAATATCGTGTACGGAAAGAAATGGAAACCGGGTTTGTTCTTAGGCTATTTGAAGAACTTGGGAGCGAATGAGGCACTGGTAGGCAAAACCTATGGCGTAGGTCTGGACGTAGATCAGGTATTTACGACCAACCTGCAACTTTCGTATAATCTTCCGCACTGGAAATTAGGTGTTGAATATAGCCCTTCCATCGCATGGTATGGCAATGTGGATTTGCAAGATGGCGGACGGATTCATGACACACATTCGATAACCAACCATCGGGTATTGGGCGTATTGATTTATACGTTTTGAGAAGGCATGGAGGAATTACGCTAAGCATAAAAAAGCGGGATAAGAGTATTCTCTTGATCCCGCTTCCACGTATATAGAATTTACAAAGTTGTCTGTTATTTGATATTACCCACCTTTAGCAAGTACTCGGCGATTTGTACGGCGTTCAAAGCGGCGCCTTTCTTGATCTGGTCGCTCACGGTCCAGAATGTCAAACCATTCGGGTTGCTGATATCCTTACGGATACGGCCTACGTAAACCGGATCGTGATCCGCTACGAACAACGGCATCGGATAATCCTTGTTTGCCGGTTCATCCTGCAATACCACACCCTCAGCCTCGGCGAAAGCCTTGCGAGCCTCTTCCACGCTGATCGGACGCTCTGTCTCTACCCAAGTAGATTCGCTATGCGCGCGCATAACCGGTACGCGAACACAAGTAGCGCTCACCTCGATATCCGAGTGCATGATCTTACGGGTCTCGTTATACATCTTCATCTCCTCTTTCGTATAGCCATTTTCCGTGAATACGTCTACGTGAGGGATTACGTTATATGCCAATTGATAAGCGAATTTCTCCACTGTAGGCTCCTCGCCCTTTAATAATTGCTCATATTGTTTTACCAACTCAGCCATAGCGGTAGCGCCTGCTCCACTGGCAGCTTGATAAGTAGATACGTGAACACGCTTGATATGAGATAAGTTCTCGATCGCCTTCAACGCTACAACCATCTGGATCGTGGTACAATTCGGGTTAGCGATCACTCCACGAGGACGATTCAAGGCATCCTCCGGGTTTACTTCCGGTACGACCAATGGAACATCCTCGTCCATACGGAACGCGCTGGAGTTATCGATCATCACCGTACCATGTTTCGTGATCGTCTTCTCAAATTCCTTGGAAGTACCACCTCCGGCTGAAACAAAAGCAACATCGATTCCCTTAAAGTCGTCGTTATGCTTCAGTTCCTTAACGGTATACTGTTTACCTCGAAAGGTATAAACACGTCCGGCACTACGAGATGAGCCAAAAAGTACCAGCTCATCCATCGGGAAGTTTCTCTGGTCGAGTACACGCAGGAACTCCTGTCCTACGGCTCCACTTACACCAACAATTGCTACTTTCATTTTGAGCACTGATTTAATTTGAATAATGTAAAATAGTTATAACTTTGCTGTCTGTAAAGGGCTTTCATATTTTTGCCTTTTGCGCCCTATTATTTACAGTTGTAACTTATTAGGGTGCAAAGATAGAGAAATTTATAACTAAAACGATATAGCTATGAAACAATTATTATTAATTCTTGCGTTTTTACTTCCGCTTTGCGCTTATCCCCAGTTAAAAGAACCGTTTAATGGACCGGAGATTACATCGGATAACCCTTGGACGGGTGATTTAGATTGCTTTGTGATTGAGAACGGATGGCTGGTCTCACGTGCGGATCCTACCCGGAAAAGTGTTTCCATAGAAACTCCTCTCGTTTATTCCGCTACAATGGAATGGGAATTTGAGATTCGGATGGATTTCAAACCAAGCGATCAAAACCATATCCGGCTACATGTTTATTTAGATGATCAGAGGATGCTTGGATTAAAAAACGATTATTATGTCCAAATCGGCAGTAATAAGAAAACGATAACTTTTCGGAAACATACCGCAACAGAGAAGAATCCAAAGATATTAATAGAGAAAGCGCTCGATGTCTTGTTGGGAGCCGTGGATTTGAAAGTGAAACTTACTTTAGAAAATCATAAGATATGGAACTTATATGTGCTAGAGAAGGGTAGGTTTGTCTTGATAGGGAGTTGTGAATCTGAAGTTTCTTCTTCATGTAAAGGGGGACAACTACGTTTTGAATGCCGCTATTCTAAAACTCGAGTAAATGATTTTGCGTGTAACTACATCATTATATCCGATAATATCTCGATCGAACCAGAGAAGCCGGATACTCCCGAAAAGCCAGAAGAACCCAATGAGCCCGATGAGCCGTTGGTTCTTCCGCGGCTTCTTGCTATCCAACCGATCACCGAGTCTGTTTTCCAATTACAATATAATCTTCCGGTGGATATCCGTGAGGCGATATTCTCTATATCGGGTATCGGTAATGCTTCTCGTATGACCTATGCGGATGATATGCGGATCCATGTGAATATCAGCTTTGATAAGGAGTTGAAGGTTGGTATGGGTTATGATTTGTTGTGCTCGGGGTTAATGGATCTTGAGGGAAATAAGATTCCGGAGAGTTCTACCGAGATTCGGTTAGAATATGAAGAAGAACCCGACGTTCCGGAGGAACCGGAAGTGCCGGATACTCCTTCTTTCCCCGCCGGTAGTATCCGTATTAATGAGGTGATGGCTGATCCGAAAGGACAAAAGGCTTTTCCGGAAACGGAGTATGTGGAACTTTATAATACGACGGATAAGGCTATAGAGTTAAATGGTTGGTCATTCTTATATGGTAGTAAGCCAACGGTATTGACAGCTTTGCTCTTGGATGCGGATGGGTATGTCGTGCTTTATCGGTCCGGTAGGGATATACATATTGATGATGCGGGGCTGGATCTGCCCTTGGATAAATTCCCGGCGTCGTTGGTAAACACGGGGAAGGAGCTTGCTTTATTCGATCCTTCCGGTAAGGAGATCGACCGGATTGCCTATGAGAAAGCGAAAGTCGGTATCGCTTGGGAACGTTCTGAAACCGGCTTTCATTTATCAACGGATGAGCGAGGAGGCACGCCGGGTTCCGCGAACTCTTCTCCTGACGATGAACCAGAAGATCCAGATCGTCCGGACACTCCCCATAAACCGGGTATCCCCACGGACATTATAGTCTTACCCAATGAGATCGTTTTTAATGAGTTGTTGCCGAATCCTTACCCGGAAGGGAGTGAGTATATCGAGCTTTATAATCGTTCGGACCGGACATTGCCTTTGGCCGGACTGTCTGTTGCTACTCGTAAATCCGATGGTACATTGAGTTCGCATTATCCTTTATCTTCTATAGTCTCTCCGGTAGAACCACAAGATTATGTGTTGCTGACTAAAAGTATGGGAGGAGTGAGCGATTTTTATCTGATATCTTCGCCGGATGCTTTGCATGAATTAAAACTTCCGGTCTTGGCAAATACCTCCGCTACGTTAGTCCTGTTTCGTACAGAAGATGAGGTTATGATTGATGAGATTCGTTATTCCTCTAAATGGCATGCCCCATCCGTGAAAAACGAGAAGGGGATTGCCTTGGAGCGGATTAATCCTGATAGCGATACGCAGGATGAGATGAATTGGACCTCGGCTTCGGCCACGGCGGGATACGGTACGCCCGGCTATCGGAATTCCCAATATGGAAAGCAAGATGAAGGCGAGGTCACGGGCATAGAGTCTCCCGTTTATTCTGAGGCAACGAAGGAATATACGATCTCCTACCATCTTGATGAATCCGGCTATACCTGTCGAGCCTGGATATTTGATATCTCCGGAAGGCATATCAGTGAGGTGGTAAATCATGACTTATTAGGGATAGAAGGTGAATTGGCTTGGAACGGCCTTGCGGTGAATGGTTCCAAGGTGAGAACCGGCGTTTATATTTTCTATGCGGAACTTGTTCATCCTCAAGGACAGGTAAAACGATATAAGGAAGTGTTTTTAGTGAAATAAGTTCATTTGTGAAATAATATTAGTATTTTTGCTATGAGTAACTATAACGGTAACATTGAAAAAAGAAAAGCGGCTCAGGATTTAATGAAGAACAGAAGAGAAAATACTTCAAAGTATTTCTTCGATTTGTCAAAATTAACTTTTGCCGCTCTTGTATTGGGAGTAGGAAGCGCATTATTAAAATAGAGAAATATGTTATTAGCAGTATTCTTTACGGTTATTTCTATAATGGCGGCAGGTTTCTTGATATTCCTGTATACCCCTCGTGGTAAACGCTGGCTAAGAGATGAGTTTTAATCATTGATATACATCTTTATACCACTCAAGATCCTTGTACCACTCATTTAGTTTGGGCAAGGCTTCTTGGGGGACGTAGATAGATAGGCCGCTATATTTATTGACCGGCAGATAGCTTCCATACGGATACGGATAAGCGTAAACCGCCTTGGGTGTAGTAGCCTTGTAAATAACCGCCTTTTCCATGCTCCGCTTGAATGCGTAATATTGCTCTTCCGTGGCCAGACGGCTCACGTAATCATCAAAATCATATAAGGCATGATAATTCGGCGTCAAATACTCCATGATCTGCAATTCGCTAACGGGTACGGCGAAAAGATCACTTTCCGTCTTATCATGGAATAGGGTACGGCAAGTAGCGGCCAATTCATCCAACTCATCGCTTTTCATGACCGAGATCGTTCCTGCCTCACTTTGATAATACGTATAAAACTTTGTCGCTATCCCCACCACATCAGCTTCTTTTTTGAACATATCCCCCATTATCGATTGATAAGGGAAGCCGTTCGCCAATATCTCCGTTGGCGAGCCGATAATATAATCCGCGCATCCCCGGAAAGCGTAAGCTACCTCGGCACACGACATATAGCAAGCGTCGAACAAAATAAAATCAAAATGATACTTCGATAAAGCGGAGGCCAGATCATTGATCTCCATGAAATTATTCTTCCCATCCTGCCCGAAAGAACGCAGATAGCTATAGATATCCGAAGGTAGCCATCCCGTTCCAGTGACTCCACAGCACCAACCCGTAACTATCCGCCGGATATTCCTTTTGTACCTTGTCGATTATTTGCGTCAGCGTCTCGGTAGAGGCCGAGTTCTGGTTCGAGTCGTAGGTCTCGAGCACGATCTGCCGGATGGTATCCGCTTCCACTTTTAATTGGAAAAGCTGGGGTAGCCTCGTTCTGCTTATCCGTATAGATCAATAAATTGCCGTTGTTCAATCCATCTCGCTCAATCCCTTCCTTTATCGCCCTCAGGTTTTGGCTCACGTATCCACTCAAGCTATTATCCCCCGCGAAATAGATAAGAACCGTACGAGGGGCAGTAGTAGGGATAATGACCTCCTCTTTATCGCAAGCGACAAACGAAAGGAGTGACAGGAAAAAAATCACGATATATTTAGCCTTCATGAGTCATATTCTGGATTTATCTTGCAAAGATAACGTTTTTCATCCGTAAATCGTGGATATTATATAAGTTAACGTACGAATGAACTGATAAATATTATCTATATTTGTACGGTTTTGTCTCTTAAATAAACAAACCTAATGAACCGGGAGATATGAATAAACTATATTTACTGTTAGTATTTCTTTTGTCAACCTTTATGGATATTCAAGGACAGGTCGTGGCCGTGAAGACCAATGTGCTTTATGACGCGATCACTACGCCGAACGTAGGGGCGGAGGTCGCGTTCAACAAGCATTGGTCCGTTGAGGCATCGGGGTATTATAACGGTTGGACATTCTCGAGCGATAAGTCATTTAAGCATTGGATGATACAGCCCGAGGCGCGTTACTGGATACACGAGCGTTTCAACGGACATTTCTTCGGGGTTCATGCCCAGTATATAGATTACGATTTCGCCGGTTTGAAGCTCCTGTATGGGATGGAGAAAAAGAATAGTTATAACGGTAACGCTTATGGCGGCGGTATCTCTTATGGTTATC